>Ga0187219_1001218_pt1 | contig 12460 bp, 19 predicted proteins | sample 13SPOviralmetaG_FD_130162 | JGI IMG/M metagenome (GOLD analysis project Ga0187219, IMG submission 130162) | Marine viral communities from the oligotrophic San Pedro Time Series (SPOT) site, San Pedro Channel, CA, USA - 13 SPOT_SRF_2010-07-21... | ecosystem: Environmental > Aquatic > Marine >... | reverse complement strand
TACTAAAGGCTCCTGCATCTGGGCCTTTCTTAGCTGTTATATCTATATACATTTGTGCTGAAGCCCCTACTGGCATAGATGATATATCTATAGTGTATGTTCGTGTACCACTAGCGTAATTACTACCTAAAAATGTAGTCATTAATATTGTATCAACAGTAGAGCCATATTCAACATCTGGCATAATAGTATTTGCAGTACCAGTAATAGTACCAGTAACGTCAAAACCTTGTGCATACGCTTTTACATCTACCTGGCTATTACTATCACAGCCGTATACATTACTTAAAGCGGGTGCGTGTTTTACTACTACTAGTACTTGATTTACGTCTGTTTTAGTGAAATAGCTATAAGTAGTATTCCACATATTCTCGGGGTCATTAGGTATAGTACAATCTGTAAAGGGTGTACTAGTATCACCTGGCACCAGTTCAGTCATAGTAACACAGCTACTACTAGTAATTGTATTTGACCCCCATAATACACTATTACCCGCTTCCATTAGTCCGCTAGGGTTTGCATTCGTATTAGTAGTAGGTAGTGCAGATAATTCTAGGTGATTACCTGTAGTCATAAATAGTTTACCGAAATACTCACTGTCCAAAAAAGTTGATGTATAGCTAAAACCAGATACAGCAAATATCCTATTTAACATAGTTTTTAGCTGTACTGAAGGCCTAAATTGCATAAATGAGGCTGTCAGTTCATTTGCGGCCTCAATGCCGTTAGAAGCCGTAATATCAGCTATTGACGTAGAATCCATTTTTAAATAGTAGTCAAATGCTGAATCATAGTAGAAGCCTTCTTGAGTTACAGATAAGGGGTATACTATTTTAGATACTGAGGCGTCAGAATCATACAGAGAATCTCCTGCTGTATTTACTAGTGTATTGCCCCAAGAATTGTATAGTGTATTATCAGTAGCATTAGTGTACGTATATACGTGGTTGAAATCTGTACTATAACTACCGTCATCATTTTTGAATACGTCTTTTAGCATTTTTTCTCCTATAGTAGAGAATAAAGTAGCTGTAGTAGACATTAGTACTACTTCGTAATATTGTGCTTTTTGATATACAGATTTTAACTGTAGTTGTCCTTCAAATTGAGGTATAGTGCCTACATATAAAACCGCATCTAGTTTTTTTCTAGTACTGAATACTAGTGTTTCTAGATTTACATTATACCAGTTTTGAAAAAACTCATTATTATTATCAGTAAAGGGTAATTTGAAGGTCTGAGAATAGCTACCCTTCCTAGATTCGGGCTCTTTAATATCACTAAATTGAAAATTCAATGCTATACTAGGGGCCTCTTGTAAATCTAAGTTATAAGCTGTAGTAGCGGTTGCACTACTAGTAGCGGGTCTGTATGCGACTAATCTAATATTCATTATGAATTAGTATTAATTGGATTTGCGTACTCTATGTTTATAGTATATTGTATCAGTTTGTCATTAGCAGAGGTCTTTTTTATGTAGTTGCTATCTGTTATTATAACCCCTTGTGTAAATTCTGTGTCAACATTTTGTACTATTTCTACATTAGTAGACATAATTAGCTTCTCTATTAGTATACCTTCATTCTCAGTAATCCAGTCTGTATTTAATTGCTCTTTTAGTATAGCTGTAGTTTGTCTAGTAGTGATTCCTCTCATAGTGTTATTATAGAAAAATCTACTAGAGTTGTATTTACCTAGTAAAGAATTGTAATTATTTCTGGTCACTTCTGTAGTCTGAGTAGACATCATATTGAAATTGAAATAGTCATAACCCCCTACACTATTACGAAAAGATAAGCGTCTTTTTTTATAGCCCTTATTACATAATTCAGTCCTAATAAAATAGTATGGCGCACTTTTATAAACAATAGTACTAGTATCATTACTAGTACCTCTTATTGTATAGTAGTCCCACCCGTTATTACCTGCATCACTAGGCTGTGCAGTAGTTTCATCTGTTTGCGCTTCTAGGTTACCAGGACCGCACCCAAAATACAGTAATCTATCTTCATTACCTACTACTGTGGTAGGTGATACACCACCATTACCAGCCACGTTATCAATATAAGTAGTAGATAGTGCTGTAGTGGTATCACTACTAGAATAATATTTTATCTCTATATGCTCTATCCCACTAGTGAAATTAGCAAAATCATTGAGAAAAGATACAGTATGAAAATCTCCTTTAGTAGTTAAGCTACTATTATAATATACATAATTCCTATACTGATTACCTAGCCCATAAGGCATTATATCAGTTTCTAAATCAGATAAAAATCTATCAGTACTACCACTAGCGTTATAAATATTGAAGGCGTTTGACTGTAAATAAGTACTACTACTATCTCTAGCTGTTAGTAGTGGTAATGAGGCCTGTAGATAATATAGCGTATCCTCTACTACACTTCCAGTATTAGGCTGTGGTACCGCTGAAGCTGTACTACTAAACTCCTGGTACCCTTTTACATATATTGGTAATATTTGTTTGCCGTCAGTCCTATTATCACCACTAGCGCTATAAGGCTTCGCAGGTGTATTCTTACCTATTTTATGTATAGTTAAAAATGGCTGTGAATTGTCATTCTGGTCAAATATTGTGTATACTAATTGACTATTAACAATATCTCTTAAATCAAAATAGGCTCTAGCTTCATTAGCTATTACATCTGGTGAGTATCCATTTCTACGCTGTTTTATCCTTGCTATTAGTGTACCTAAGGCACTACTAATTCTAACATCTAGTATAAATTTAAAATAGAATAATCCGCTTATATCGTCATTATGTATCATATACCCTATTAGTGGTGTCCAGTTTGTTATTACTGGTACCTTGTCTGCGGCTGTTACTGGGTACTGTACTATACTTGTAGTTCCTAAACTCATTTTTATGTATTAATCATTATTTCTAATTGCACCTCTAGGTCATCTGCAAAGGCTTTACCTATATTATCTGATTGTTTCTCTAGGTCCTGCTCAAATGGCCTACTAAAGAATTGCGTCCTGTGTACTCCTTTCTCAAATATAGACCGCTGTATAGCAAATGCTAAAGATTTTCTACTAATAAATTTACCATTCTCTCTAGCGGCTTTCAATGGCTTATTAACTATCCATCTATCTATAGCACCTCTAGGCGGCATTTTATTACTGTATTTAAAGGGGCTACCTATTGCACGTGGACGGCCTTTATGCTTTTGAGGCTGTGCACCTCTTACACCTTCATCTACGAATTGCCAGTACGATTCTGCACCCCCAAATTCCCATTTTAAGGCAATCATTTCGTTATTAGATGTTACCACGTAGTCAAAGTCATTATATAGCGTGTTACGGCTTGTGGTAGCGGCATAGGGTTTGAAATTACGTAAAATACGTCTACCGTCAGTCACTACTGAAGCACCTAATTTATTTAAAGCCTTGATAGTATTTTTATATTCCATTACGTATTTGGCTCTATTGGTACTATACATAAATTATTAGCATTACTCACTTGTAGAGTAATAGAGGCAGACCACCCTGTTAGAAGGTTATTGAATCTGGCTGTAAAGGGCTCTGCATTAATAGGGGTCTGTAGTATTACATCATCATCTACCCAACTAGTAGAATATAGATTCTGTTTGAATTCGTTTATAACGTCCTGCATAATACTCAGATTTTCACTAAAGGTATCCACCCTACCCAAACGCTCATTATTAGGAGAATCACCTACAGCGTCATTAATCATATCTAAAACGTATAGAGTGAAATTGTATGTTAGTGTACCAGTATCAATAGTAGCGCTTCCTGGCTCTGCGTATAGTATAACGTAATCTGTTGCACCTAGTTTATTTATATCAACCTCATCCATAAAACCACTATGAAAGCTTTTTATCTCGTAGTGTTTAGTAGAAATAGTTTCTAGAGTATCTATTATATTTCTAAATGTTATCATAATTACTTCTCTGTTTATTGTTAAAATCTTTACTATAAGCTAAATACGTAAATACCTCTCTAATTGGCATTTTAGTAATTTTATCTATATCTAGTATATTGTCGCTCATACTATACAATACATTATACCACCCCCATTTATTAGCCAGGTTTACCCCTTCACTAGTTTCTCCTGCTGTTTCAAATAACGGCGCGAAATCTTGGCTAATTTCTCTCCTAAAGACAAAAAAAAACCTAGTGAATTTAACGCTCTACTCATAGGTAACTCCTTAAAAATCTCCTCTTTAAATTGGTCTGGGTCATAATTCTCAATAGCGTATCTATCATTTTTTTCTATAGTAATAGGCCTGTATAATATACTCATTATTATATGCAGATTTACTATAGGGTCCTTAGATAGATTCTCTAAGTCAATATATTCACCTGTAGTCAATTTACTCAAATTAGGTACAAATCCGTATTTTACTTTCTTGAATTTGAATGTCTTTTCAAAATCTGTATTATCTGGCTCATTGTCTAGTAGGTCCTTTACTATATTCATAATATCTAGTAAATCACTGTATAACATACCTTTAATGATTTTAGTAGTAGTATTACATAATAGAGCTAAACTCCTAATAATCTTATTTTTTTCACTTCCTTTACTGTCTTGAATAATTACATATTTTTGGTATGTTTCAATAGTAATATCATTCCAGTTATCTGGTATTGTTAATTTAACTCTCTCCATTACTTATAAATATAAATTTTAGCTTTTTGTCTGTAACTACATAATATAGTATTTGCCACTATGGCTAGTAGTCAGTTTATTTAAACACAAATACCTAGTAGCGTCTATTAGGTGGTCGTTTATCTTTACTGGTACGTTCAGTACGTCACCATTTTTATCTGTAGCCCATTTATAGGACCTAAATTCCTTAATAGCATTCGTACTATTTTTGGTAATATGTAATTTGTACCTACGCATAATATCTAGCCCCAGGTGCACCCCTGCGCCCTTCTTAGCGCCTTTTACATTGTATCCTAGGCGGTACAGTTCCTCTATGCTTTTTGGCTCTGCTGAATCAGCAATTATCTCAGTTTGTCTATCTATTCCAAAATGTTTTAGCCTTTCTGCTAGGTCTGTATTAGTAAGTCTTTTTTCGTATAGTAGTTCCTTAATGTATAAATTATTATCTAGTTGCCTCACTTCTACTAATGCACTAGGGCTGTTAGTAAAGCCAAAATCAAGCCCATAACCTATTAGACGTCCTTGTACATCGTCTACTAGTTCAAAATTTCTGAATATCATAGTCTGTATAGTACCTATTTCACCTAATCCATAAACTTTCCAGTAGTCGGGGTCTAGGTCTTTTAGTCTTTCAATCTCAGCTATTGTATCTTTCTCTAGGAAGGGATTTGCTAGATAAGTAGATTTTATGAATGTGCAATCATCTCTAGTAATCACTTTATCATATATCCACGAATAGGGGTCACTAGGGTTATAATCTAAATATACTTGGTCTGTTGTCCTAAAGATTATCTGTTGAAAATCCTCGTAATTGAATTCTGTGCATTCATTGAGCCAGGCAAATTGCCTCTTACGGCCTCGTAGTTTTGCGGGGTTATCTACACTAATAAACTCTACTAGGTTACCATTTAATTCGTAGCTTAATTCAGATTTGTTATGGTTAAGTTCACTATATAAGTCTAGTTCTTTTAGTATATCTAGAAAATCTCTATAAGCTGTACCCTTTAGTGCAGGTAGTGTCTTACGTATTACAGTATAAACCTTTCCAGTATCTTCTAGGCATTTTACTATAAATAATTGACAGAGCGAATAGGTCTTAGAGCTACGCGTTCCGCCCTGTAAACACGTAATTCTAGTAGTAGACCTATAAGCCCTGTTAAATACATTAGTAGTCTTAATCTTTACCTGTGTCAATTACCTCTATTTTAATATCTGTTATAGATTTACCACCACTAGTAACGTCTAGTAATGATTTTTCTGTATAACCTCTGTTTTTAGCTTTTGATTTTAAGTAGAATATAATACTAGTTTCTTTACCCTTAGATATGTTTTTTATTAGCTGTCCTTCTACATAATCTACTTGAGCCTCTTTAATGTCCTCTACAGCCTTAGCAAATTCTGGGTCCTCTCTTACATATCTATAGTAGGTGCTTCTACTAATATTACCTGCTTTTTTACAAGCGTGATATATAAGGCCTTGTGTATCCTCTAAGGCTTCTAGTAGTTTTTCTTTTTTATTGTGTGCCATTTGTACAATTTAATCTGTTAATTTTCTGAATGCTTTTAGGGGGTAAAATACTAGACTATTTCTATAACCACCTTCAAATGTAGGTCTTATAGGTGTTACCCCGTGTACGTTTCTCCAGGCTGGGTATACTAGTATTGAATTATTACAGCTATCTACTGTAGCGCCATAATCTGGTACTGTGGTGTTTCCCCCAGTAGCGTTATTTTTTTTAGCTATTATTACATTTACACAGTTTTTTAGATTACCATTATCTCTATGAAATGCCGCAGGTATATTGTAATTAGATATACTACTAGTGAATAATCTACCGAATCTGTATTTACTAGGTACGTTCTCCTGTATTATTTTCTGTTGTCTTTCAAATATATTAGGTGTTATCTGTTTAATCAGTTCCTCGCTTTCTTTACATAATAATAGCATAGATTTGATGAATGTTTGCGCAGATTCTACATTATGTACACTAGACCTAGTAGCATAAGTCCTACGCATATTAGGTTTAGGTGGAACAGACCCTATTATAGTAGAATACTGTAATACTTCATTTTCTTCATTAGTCATACCGCTACTACGTTTCATAGTAGATTTTGGTACATTTTTAGACCTTAATTCCTTATTAGCTATATCTGCAAATTGTTGCGCTTTTTTACTGTGCTTACCTATATTTTTTAGATAAAAACCGATAGGCTCACCTTCATACATAAAAATACTATCTTCAGTAATATTAGGCTCTATATCTCCGCATACATCACCTATTTTTACATTATGCTTCTGTTGAATCAAATTAACTTTTTTCATAGTGTTTCATTTTGGTTATAAACTCCTGCCGCAAATGTCCAATTTTTGGTACGTTTTGTACGTTTTAAGCAACTTTTATGGTAAAGTAGCATAAATTGTTATTGCGTATATTTTTTATCCGTTTTGCGTATATTTTTATTCATTACTTTTTTTCTCCTCTAGTAACTCTATAATCATACCGCCTACATACATTTTCTTTTCTCTGTAGTGCTTTATCAGTTCGAATGCTTTCTCGTAGTCACCTAGGTCAAAATCAATCATAATAGCTTTACGTACTCCATTAGTCATATCATCTAAATCCTCATCAATATCTTCATCATCTAGTATAGAGTAATCTGGGTCGCTTTCTGGATTCCATAAGTCTAGACCCCAGTTATTCAGTATATTTTCGTCCCATTCATTAGCTAGTATATCATAATCCCACTTACCAAATCCTATATTATCCTTAATAATAAATTGCTCTTTCTCTGTAGCGGTTAAGTCTTTCTCTTGTATATACGGGACCTCTTTAATACCTAGGTCTAGTAGTGCCTGTAATCTCATATTACCACCTAATACTATAAAATTTTCATCTACTACTATAGGTCTTAGTTCTAGCATTTTAGGAAAGTCCTGTATAGATTGTTTAAGTTTCTCAAATTTTTCTTTAGTAATAGCCCTAGGGTTATTTGGGTTAGGTTTCAGTTTACTTACTAGTATATTTTTCATTTATTTTTAATTTTTTATTAATATCTATTAGTGCATATATCTGGTGACATACGTTCTCTAGGTGTTTTATCCTACAGTACATATTAAAACTAGTGTCAGTTTCTGCGCTATAGTGACAATCCCTACATAAAGCTACTAAATTCTCTATAAAGTCGCGTTCTTTTTTACTCCCTATTTTAGAGCGTTTTATTAGGTGGTGTATATCTACAGCTTTATCCTGGCACATTTCACAAGGTATATATTCATTCTCATCATATCCAAAAAAGTTTAGATATGTTTTAGTGTGTAATTGCATTTTTAGGTCTTTTGTGTAAATCATCTTTAGGGCTTGATACTATAAAATCACCATTACAGCAAAAACATTTACCCTTTTTTATTAGTGATAATCTTACACACCTACAGCAAAATCTAAATATTTGATTCATATTTTACAGCTATTTTCATAGACTTTTTTTAGTTTGTCTAGTGTAGCTTTAACACAGCTACCGCAATTACTAGGCGCTTTAGTAGCGCTAAATACTTTATTATATATATGAATTAGTGCAGACTGGTCTTTAGATGTTATAGTAGTCTTACTCCTAGATATAATTTCTTCATATATTTTCATTTCATCATTAGTGAAAGTCCTAGCATAAGGCCACAATTTATTTAGGGCCTCTTTACGCTCATCACAGCCACAGTCATCTCCTAGTATAGCCTTAGCTACCTTATCTATTCCAGTAGCTTTTAGTGCTTTCTCTACACTATCTCCTAATCCTTTACTGCTCATTTTTTAGATATTTTTTTACATTAGTAACAGACTTGTATATAGTATTGCGGTTTATGCCTGTAGCCTTAGCCATACTATTTAAACTATGATTTTCAATATAGTATATTTTGAATACTTGAGCGTCAAACCAGTAGCAATCTTTCAGCTTTTTTTCTATCCAGTCTAGTTTATCCTCTACTAGTTTTTTCTGCTCTATAGTCTTTTGTACGTTATCTGGGCTTATTGATTCTATAGTAGTGTTTACGTGGTATTTATAGTATTTTTTATATTTGTAAAAATACCTACTAGTATTACTATTATATTGATTTACCATAACTCTAATGATATAGTATATAAAATGCTTCTTTTTTATTATTTCGTTTATACGTTTTTCATCACAATAGTATAACTCCTCTATAACTAAGTGTAGTAAATCTTCGCTGTTCTTACCTGCAATATTGTATGCTAAGTCTTTTAATTTATTGTAGTTATCTGATAAAAACTCGTTTAACATATTTTTATTATAGACGGCACCCTAGATAATTTTAATGTATTATATTCATATAGTGATATTCTACTGTTATGAATTTCTAATATGTTATCAAATCTTTTGTGCACTTTACTATAAATATAATTTATTATAGTACTGTCTTTTTTCAAATCTCTTAAAATAAAATTTAATTCAGCGCCACTATTAAATAAAATTGTGAACAAGTAGTTGTTAGTATCTTCATAATTCCAATGCAATCTCTCCTTTCTTGTATTAAAAAATGTTGGTTTAATTGTCATTAAAATAATTTTTCTTGTTTATATTTACTTTTATTAATTTCTAAAACTGATTCTAATATAGTTTTACCAGCCTGGTAGTCTACCAAGTTTCTAGCTATTTTATTTTTTCTTTGTTTTCCTTTGTATTTTTTAAAATCGTAATCGTGAAATTGTGATAACGCATTAATTAAATTTTTTGTTCTACTTAAATCGGGGTTTTTTCTTTCGCTTAAAATTGTAGGTAGTTTAAAATTTGTCCAATATAAATGTCTGTTTCTTTTTTCTGCTGGTATTAAAGTTTTATAAAATGGTATAACATTCTCTACTACATATTTACCTTTAAAATAATGTTTTAAGAAAATAATTTCTTGATATAATGCCATATCAGGATAACGTGGTTTCCAACAATCTCTTGTGTATTGACTTATATTAATTCTACTATGTGTTGGACAAGGTGGACTACTCCAAATAAAATCATATTCTTTATAGTGGTCTAATAAGTATTGGTGCGCATCTCCAACAATTACTTTATCATCAGTAAATCTATCTTGATATAGTCTAGCAAGTTCTTCGTCCCATTCAACTGCTGTAACTTGTATGTCGTTTTTAACTTCGTTCCATTTGTATCTATTGCCACCAAGACAAGCATATAAATTTAGTATCTTCATTTTATTTTATTTTTTAAATATTGATTAATAATTTTTAATGTTTTATCTATTCTACTGTTAAAAAATGTTGGCCTTATTTTCATATCTTCCTGCTAGATAAATGTTGATTATATGTAGTGTTTGCTCTAATCCTGTGCATATTTCAGCGGCGTAACCCCTTCTTAGTAATTCGGTACACCAATATAACTGGTGTTTAGATGCCTTATTTTTGCCTATTTTTAGCTCTATTGCGAGGCCTTTAAACTCATTAATAGGCTCATAGATAAATATATCAGGAAAGCCCCGCTTATATCCGCTTTTTTTAGCCTTTACTCTTTGACTAATATGAGCCTGGTATTGTCCACCCATTGAGCCGCAGAATAGTACACCATTATAATCCAAGTAATTTACTACTGCTTTCTGTAATTGATATTCTGTCATTTTTTTACCCATTTTGATTTACCGTCATAAGTGTTTACCTGTTTTACGTATCCGATGCTCTCTAGGTGTTTCTGGTATCCTAGTCTAGCGGTCTGGTCTTGCTCTATTCTTTTAGCAAAATGTATGTCGTAGTAATCTGGGTATTTTATGCCAGTATCATTATTATTACTGTTAAAATTGTTCGCGCACCACCTCTTAATCCTTAGTGTTAAATTCCACGTTTTTTCTAGTTCATACCGCATCTTAGTATTAGATTTATTAGGCTAAGACCAGTAGAGATAAAAGTTGTTTTTATCTTCATTACTAATACCATCTATTGAGCGTATAGAAGCCTTAAAGGCTTCGCCCCTATCAACTATTGTTGATTTATTTTTATTTACTTTTGCTGTACTTTGCTTTACTTTACTAGCATTGCGGTTGGTATGCGGTTGCATAGAATCCGTATTATTCCATCGTTTTTTAGCATTCTCAGACGCTTTCAGACTTTTGCTATTAATTTCATTAATTTGAGTGTTTAAGCGCCTAGAATAGAAACATTTATCTTCTACTACAAATAGGTCAAAATCTTCTATTACTGATTTTAGTACTTTTACACTATTACATTGTATACCATACGCTAGTGTTTCATAGTCATCTATACACAATTTATTTTCTTCTGTAAATAATAATTCTAGTAAAGCCCAGAAAATGCCGTACCCCTCGTAGCCTAATTTGGCTCGTAGTTTTATTATTCTGTAATCATTTCTAGCGGTGCTATCGTGATTGAAATATGTTTTTTTCATAATTTATTAGATTAAATATAGCGCCCATACCACACAAAAAAACAGATACTAATACATAAAAACTAGTACAGGCGCTATAAGGTTTATATTAAAATGGTAATTTTACTTGAGGTCCCTTCTTTAGCTTATCATACATTTCACTAACAACATCGTCCATCTGTTCTTTAGATATTTTATTGTGACAATACTGTAGATTTGCTATATTAATACTCTGAGCGAACATAATTCTTTCTTGTACATCTGAATTATTTTTAAATCCACCACTAGAAGGTTGAAAATTACTGATAGGTTTTATCTTTGGATACTGTCCATCTATAAACGTGTATTCTGTTTCAGTGTCCTCTATAAATTTGTTTTGGTCCTGCATTTTAGTCATATATTCTCCTATATCACCATTATCCATTTCAATTTCAAATTTATACATTAGGCCATACTGGCCGTCCCAAGAGCCATTACTAGTAACTCTTATTACTTTTGATTTCTTATTCATAATTTGTTTATTTAATAGTTAAAAATTTGGTTAAGTCTATACCTAGTATATTGCATAATCTGTCCGCTTCAGACAATTTAAGCGTACCAGGGTTGTCAATTTTAGTACCAATAGTAGGTACTGATACATTCATTTTTATTGACAGGTTTTTTTTATTTATCTTTTGCGTTACCATACTATAGTGTATCAGTTCACGCCTCTTATTATTTAATTGCTTTAGTGTCATCTCTATAAAATTTGTTTCAGCCACAAAGATAACATTTTTTTTCATAAATAAAAATTTTTTATTTTTATTGCAATTTATTTGGTTTTATCAAAATCTTTTTTAAGCTACAAAATCTTTGTTTTAAGCAACTTTCCTGTGTTTTGGTTAATGACACTTACGGACCTTTGAGAAAGTTAAACTGGTGCAATTCCCCTCTAGAAGAATTTCTAAATTTCTGCACCAAAAATATATAATTTTTTTTTCTTTACTAGAACACAAAAAGATTAAATTTTTTTTTATTTTTTTTTCTAGTAGTAAATTAAACTTTTTTTATCTTTTTTAAAAAAATATTTGTTTATTACGATTTTAATTTGCAATATTTGGGGAAACAAAATTAAATACTATATATATGAAAACTACTACTGATAACACTACAAACGATATTACAAACGCTACTAAAAATATTAAACTATCTACAGAAGATATGGCAATTTTGGTTACAATTTTAAAGCATACAGAGTATACAAATTGGCCAGAAAATTTTGAAAAGGTTAGAGAAAATGTTATAAACCAATGTATTGATAACAAATGGAATTACTAAGTATTACTGATGAGGTCTGATAGACCGAAACGCCTACGGGCGTCTGATACTAAAAACTTAAAAAAAACAGATATGAAAAACACTAAAAAATTC
>Ga0187219_1001211_pt1 | contig 12490 bp, 11 predicted proteins | sample 13SPOviralmetaG_FD_130162 | JGI IMG/M metagenome (GOLD analysis project Ga0187219, IMG submission 130162) | Marine viral communities from the oligotrophic San Pedro Time Series (SPOT) site, San Pedro Channel, CA, USA - 13 SPOT_SRF_2010-07-21... | ecosystem: Environmental > Aquatic > Marine >... | reverse complement strand
GGTATATACTAGCACATGTAGTTTTGCCTGTTTGTCTAGGCATCATATTAATGTTAAAGCGATAGTTATGGTAACTGTGCATTAAGCGTAGCTGGTATTCAAACGGATCAAACAATAATTTACCTTTTACAGGATGTTGAATGAAAGCAAATTGTCTTGCAAAGTACAAATATCCTTCATCAGGATCCATGCACTTGACTAGGTCTTCCATTTGTGCTTCTGTATATGTTTCTTGTTTATTCGCCTTCTTAATTAAGACGCCGTCTAATGATGCTGCCATACTACTATTTAACCTATTATATCGTCATAGTATCCTGTATCGAATCGCAAGTCAAATAGCTTACGCTTGTCTTGCTGTATTAATACAGGTACAGGTGATGCATTTGGGCCATTAGTAGGCTCACTCCAGAGCCATTCATACTCACCGTTATCAATTTTTTTGTGTAATTTTTTTAATCGTCTACGATTAAGATTAGGACAAATGTAAACAATGGCCTGGTTGTTGCCTAGTGGCTCAATCTCTCCGGACCATTGTGTAATTTTTAATTCGCCTTTTTTAAGAGCTGCGCCGCTCCAGGGACATACAGGTTTAATGTGTTGGAAGTATGCTTCCCAATTAACCTCTTGACTTCTTGCCACGACTCTTTTTACCTCTAGAGCCCTCTGTTGTTTTAATGTCTTCGTTGCCGCGTGATGCTTTTAACTTCTTCTTGCCACGTCCGCGACCAGCCATTACAGCGCCTCTGCCCTCAGCTGTTTTCTTTTCGCTTAGTGCTGCCCAAAGTTGTTCTTTAATTGATTCAACAGCTGGATCTTTAACACGCTCTGCACCTTTTGGCTTTTCTCTATTAAGTCCGCCACTTAGGTCTCTAGTCATATATTCATGATCTATATACTGTTCTTCGCCTTCAGAATCTAATGGCGAATTTGACCATTCTTCAACTTCGTCTTCAGCCTCTGCTTCTTCACGCTCGTCACCAGCTGACATTATGGCTCGCATAGTTGCCATATCCATTTCTGGTTCATCGTGTTGTACCATTGGTAGATGATCGTGTGCATCAGCATTGCCGCCTGCTAATTTAATTAAGTCCATTAAATCATTTACGTTTTCTTTACCTGATGCTGTAACACTTACTGTTACTGGTTGTCCGCCTTCTGACGACATTGGCATTTCTTGTGATGCCATCATGTTATCACCGCACTCTTCAATTGGTGCTTCTTGTACTTTATTAATTGATTCTAGTATTGCTTTCATGCTACCGGCATCTGCTCCGGCTGCTGGTCTTTCGCCCGCCGCTGCTGAATCCATATTTTCTAAGATTTTTTTCATATCCATTATTTTGTCTCCACTGCTGCAAAGTCGCGTTCTTTACGAGCTACTTCTAATTCTTTTAACAAGTCCATTACTCTGTTCTCTCCAACAGCGTCTTGTGCGCTTTCGCCGCCCATGTCTTCTGTATTAAGTTTTGCTTCGTATGGTCCTTCTTCTACTGGTTCTTGTATTTGCTCTAAAGGTTCACCTTCGGCTCTAACAATCATATGTCCTGCTCTAATATCACATGTACCAACTAGATAGTTGTGTAATACTTGTGATGTAGTTGGATAGTTTACTTCTGCTTCAAATGTGTGTACTTCTGTATTTTGAAGTTTGGGGAAGTCTAATGGTCTTTCTTGTATTGGTGTGCGCTTTGCACTACTTAGGTTTACAAGGTCAAATTTGCCAAGTGCTTCCTTCATTTTTTCCATACAACCCTCAGGTAGTTCATCGGCTACTCGCACAATAAACTTGTATGTTTTTTTTGATTCTGTTAGAATATCTGTAAATTTTTTCATATTATTATTCCCGCTATGTAACTATTTATCTTTATCTAGCCTTTTAAGCTGCTCTAATAGACTGTTTCTGTCAGTGACAACATAGCCCTGTCCTTCGATCATACCCTGATCTCCGTTGCCGCCATCTTTGTCCATTTTTTCTTTTTTAAGTTGTAAGTCAATCATTTTTAGTTTTTTATCTAACTTAGCAACTTTAGCATCTAAACTAGTTTTAAGCATGCCTCCAGCTACTTCAAATACACGCCCACTATAGCGGCTTTCAACATTCATTCCTAAGTCCATTAAATCGTCATAAGCATCCATTGCTTTTTGTGCAACTTCATTTAGTTCTTTATCTGCCATCTCGCCAAGGCCTTTTACAGCTGGCAATGCACTGGCAATTTTATCAAACTCTGCTATGTCACGAAAACTTTCCTCTTGCTCAATAACAGCCGATTCTTTTTTCTTCTTTTTTTCTTCTGCTTTAGCTTCCTCTAAAATTTCTTTAGAGTCAGGTAAATTTAGTAGTTCTTCTAATTTTTTAGTCATTAATTTGAATCCATTATATGCTACTATTATTTATCTAAAACAATAAGTACTTGTATGAATATTCAATCTGCATTTCCTATACCTCTTGGCTTTGATAATGTAACCGGTGACTGGGTTACTCCAGCATCCTTAGAAACATTTGATAACGATTATTTTGGACAAACTACAGGAGATTTGCACAAAACAGAACGTTGGTTGCCATTAGCACAACAGCTAGAAACTATTGCAAATACTTATGGTAAAAATATTGGGTGCATAACTACACTAAAAATATCTAATATGTGGTTAAACAAAATGGTTGGATTTAATACTATACAGCCGCATTATCATAGTAATAGTTTATTCAGCTGTGTAGTGTATGTACATGGATCGTCGGGTACTAGATTTTATAATCCTACTCCGCCACAACTACAAGCATCTGAATACGAAGATAAAGGTTTCTTTTATGATGACTATACTGTTGGTCCTGAGACTAATGGTGTAGTAATGTTTCCTAGTAATCTTAGACATACTTCTATGCCATGTGCTGAAGAAAGATTTACTATTAGTGCAAACTTTAATGCAGTAGAATACGGAAACTTACGTACATTAAATCAATTGTAGTAACTATCTTCTACGCCCAGTGTGGAAAATATCACCTTCATTAACGATTCTAAATGTAATGCCTTTTTGTTTACACCAAGCTCTAGCTGCTAACCATTTAGCCTGATTAACAACATAATGTAATTGATTAGATTTGCTTTTGCCAAGTTTTTCTTTAATTGTTTGATTAGCTGGCTTTACTTCTATTAGTTCAACTTTTTGTCTACCTGACTTATCTGCATATGCAATAAAAAAGTCTGGTACGTATATTGTATATTTGCCGCTTAATGGATTTCTATAAGGTATGCGTATTGCTTCACTTGCCCATTGTGTTACACTTGCATGTTCGTCACAAAATCTCATAAATGCAAATTCCCAACTTGACCTATATGTTGGTGTTTTGTTACCTGCGTATTTGTCTGGGTTTTTTAAAGTAAATTTACCTTGTGCAAATCTTGCCATATCATTTCTTAAACCTTATGCTAATGCCGCCTTTAAGATTTAATGCACCGTTAAGTGATACTGTATTCTTACCTGGAACAGGAGTAGTAACAGGATAGTCTGCTAAGTATCCTACTCTACGTACACTACCTTGTAGTCTATTTCTGTCAGACCATTCTGTACCTTCTGCTGTAGTACCTCTAGTATTGTCATAGAAGTCAGCTGTGGTTTGTTCTTCAACATTAGTCTGTAGCCAATTTTTAATATCTTCGCCAGTCCAACCTCTGTTGTATTGTACTACTGTTGCTAAGAATCCACATGCTACTGGACAAGCTGCTGATGTTCCACTAAAGCGTGTGTCTCTACAATCACTTGATGTAGACAAGCCTGTGTAACTATCATCGTAACGTGCAACATCGGTTCCGTATGTGCCTATAGTTGCAGCTAATGTTCCGTCAGCTGGTGCATACATATCAATTGCATTGCCCATATCACTATAATTAACTTTACGTTCTTTGTTTGATGAAAATTGATCGTCTAGTGCGCCAATGTTAATAGCAGGAAACTTAACTGTAGTATTGCCTGCTAATGTTTGGCTTTCTGTTTTACCTATGTGTTGTGGGAAACCTCTTCTATTAGTTGTACCAGTTACAGTATATCCAAAACTACTAAATGTTTCACCGCCTGCACTACTATAAACACCGTCACTTGAACCATCACTAATATGGTTATCATAGTTAGGATCGTCTGGATTTGTTTGTGTCTGGCCACTATTACCTGCGGCTGCAATGAATATAAACCCACTCTCCATTAATTCTTTACCAGCTTGTGTCATTGAGTTGTCATACATTTCTGACTTCCAACACCCGGCGTCCCCATCAGCACCCATGTACCTAATAAACTCTGGTTCGTTACTACTTCCACTATATGATGTTCCTGTTGCACTTTGAAAATAATAATTAGTCGAACTTTTATTTGCTCTAAATCCCCAACTGTTATTTCCCATAGTAGGATTCTTTGTTCCGTATAAAGGATTGACAGGTTTGTATTGATGGAATATTTTACACATATCAAACCCAATTTCAAAGCTACCAACATTACTATTACTGTAAAGATTCATAGCCCATTTGTTTGCGTTGTATGCCCAACCATGTGTGCGGCCATATATTAAACTAGCACACTGTGTTCCGTGATCTGCATTTGCTAATGAAGGATATGCTGTGTTATCTCCGTGGGCACCTTCTCTAGTATAACTAGTGTTTACAAGTATGTTACCAAAAGATGCAAATTCTGCACTACGCTGTGTACTGTCTCTCCACCAATCGTGTGCTACAGTAGTAACAGGTACAGTAGTGCCATCCCATCGTGTTTCTAGTCTTGAGACTGGATCTGCATTGAACCAATCAGGATCAATATAATAAGGACCGTCTAACATTACATCTAGTACATCACAATAGCCATTGCCCGGTAAAGCGTTCCCACCAACATAATCAACTGGGCTTACTGATGCTCCTGCATCAAAGTTTACTCTGTTAGGATTAATAAATTCAACATGTCCAATCCAAGTACCGTTGTCCATGCATATAATATCTACGCCTTCGCCTGCACCCTTAGGACGAGGATTTCGATCAATTTTTGTAGTAGAAGTTATACTGCCTTCAATCCAAGGATTTCTCTTTTGTTCCATCCTAATTAATTGGTTACTTGCACGGCCTACATCTGCTGCTGTATCTTGCGAGAATGTTCCTTGTATGAATCCATTACTAGCCCAATATTGCCAATTCCTAACTGTACTAGCATAACGATCATATGATTCATTTTTTACGTCCATGCGTAAATCATCGTCAGATGCATTAAATATTTCTGGATATCTTGCAGGAGTTAAATTTATAAAAAGTACTCTAGCATCAGCACCTAATGTTTCAGCTTCAGCATCAGTTAAAAGATATTCGCCTCTAGTAGGACTATGTTCTGTATGATTTCCACAAACAACACTTCTACTTAAAATAGAACCATCTACTAATTCAGTGTGTAGTTCGTTAAACTCATTTACAGTATTTGTACTTAGAGTATAATAACGTTCACTCATTAATTAACTCCTTAGTGCAAATCAACCCAAGAGCCGCCAGCGTAGCCTTGGAATTTACTTGTTGTAGTATTGTATATCACATCGCCGTTTTCTGCTGTAAAATTATTACGTTCATCGTCTGTAAAACTTGCAAACTTAAAAGGACTAGATGATACTTCTACTCTTGTACTTGCTGTCAGCTTTATATCTGTAGCTGAAAATACTTCTGGACTTCCTGTGCCATTAGATGATATATCACCATCAACAGTTAAGTCATTTGTTACTGTTAAACTATTTTCAACTGTTAAGTCACTTCTTATAATTACTGGCGGCACAAAACTAATTGCACTAGAATCATCTGTATCAATTAAACTTGCAGCAAGTGTAAAGTTTCCAATAGTATCTCCAGCCGCCTGGAATGTAAAGTTACCAACACCATCTGTAGTTAGAACTTGTCCTACACTACCATCAGTAATACCTAAGTCTGTTAAATCATTAGGTATAGCAGCATCAACATAACCTTTAACAGCTCTCTCAGTAACTAGTGCTGTTTCACTATTATCAGTTAATCCTGTATCGTTACTAAACTCGTCAACTTCTACTCCTAAGCCCATCTGTAAAGTGGTTAGTAAAGCAAACGATGTAGGTTTGTTTGTTAAGTCATTGTAACTTCTACTGAAAAGTAAGTTAGTAGTATCTGTTATTTCACTTAAATCTGCAGGTATAGTTGGACGGCCATTTAAACTATTATAGTTGCCGTCAAATAATAATCCATTATCATCAGTTAAATCATTAAGGTCAGAAGGTATAGTTGGAGAACCTGTTAAACTAGCATATGCTCCATCAAATAATACTGGCTTGTTTGTTAAGTCTTCATAACGTCCTGTAAAGGAGTCTGTAATTCCGTACCCTGCATTTGTTGTTGGTTTACCAGTAACATCAGCAAACGGAATACTAGTTGCTACAACATCTCTAAATGTAAAATTACCAACGCCGTCTGTACTTAATACTTGTCCTGCACTACCATCAACTATATTAATATCTGTTAATATGCTAGGTATAGCTGGGCGACTATTTAAATCATTATAGTTTCCTGAATATGCAACAGTATCTAACGAATCTGTATAACTAGGTATAGCAGAGCCACTATTATCTGATAATAGTTTTCTCCATGCTCCTGCATGTGCATAATACAAGCCGCCTGTTGCGTGTACATGTACTACTAGCCCATGATATCTTGCTGCATCAATTGCATTTAATTCTGTTGTTGTTGCTACTACATTAGAATACAATAATTTGTTAGAACCAAAATCTATATCAGTAGTAAGTAAGTTACTACCGTCACCTAATACACTGTAAATTTCTGAAAAATTATCATTAAGTTTTTCAGCACCGTCACGCAAACTATCGCCAGTGCCGTCGTTTGCATTAGATCCTCTATTAATTATTTGTTTTGCCATGTGTTATGCTCCGTCCCAGGTGTTAGTTCTAGAATCAAATGTAAATCCTGTTGCACTAAAGTTGTTCTCAACTTCACTATTTATTATTACTGGTGCAGGCGAACCTTCAATTATGTTTCTTTTTTCTAATCTATTATCAGTGTTTTGTTTTTTAAATCCTACAGCACTAGTGCGCTTTCGATTGTAATTAAGAATTTCAGCTACTACAGCACTTAGTTGTATATCTTTGTAGCCTTTTAAAGTATCAAGCAATTGAAAAATCTTTATGTTATCTAGTTTAGCTTGTTGTAGCAAGACAACACTTACAGCTACTGCACTTGATTTATCAAACCCTTTGTTTTCAAAAAATCCAACACATGAGTTTAAATCATTGTCATTAAAATTTATCGACTTTGTAAGATACTTGTCAAAAAACAAACGTACATCTTCGTCTGATTTTTTAGTAATATTTTTTACTGGTAATCCACTATTCATAATGTTATATCCAATGCTTTCTCTCTGTAAAGTTCTTTAGTTCCCTCAGGTAAAGCTGCCCACGAATCGTTTATTCCGTTTACTCCGCCAGTTCCTCCGCCAGTAAGATAATCGTTTTTATATACACTCTTTGCTGCATCCTCTAGTGCAATAGGATTATCTTTAAGTAATTGTCTAGTAGTTGTTCCTTGTACAACAGTTGAGCTATCAGTTTGTGTGTTTACACTAGTAGCTTCTGTTACATCATTACTTCCGCCGTCGCCATTATTTTTTGGAATTACAGTATTAGCAACTCCGCTAACATTAGTATTTCCTATGTCGCCCAGTACGCCCTTTAGTCCACTAAAAGTTTCGTCCTTTAATTGTTCTAAAGTCATATTTTCAAGACCTCTAAGCAATTGAAATGCTGCTAGTCCTGCTTGTAAAGGACTACTAAATCCTTGACCTTTAGATATGTAATCATACAAGTCTGCGCCTGCTCCAAAAGCACCGTCTAAACTTAATGGACCGCCGCCTAATAATGATATAGGTGAAGGCTGTCTATCATAATGTTCTGTTGAACCAAATCCTGTTGGTCCTGGTTTATCACTATTAGCGTTGTCTGATGGTCCTCGTGAATAATGTACAGCTTCATATGCAACAGTAATTGTATTTGTCATTGGTGTTGAACCGTCACTGTTATCTACACTATCATGTTGCCAACTAGTAATAATTGGATTTACTATTGTATAGGTAGTATATGTCTTTTTAGCTAATTGACTAATTTGTATATTTTGGAAAAACGGTACAGATATATTGTTATCTAAACCAAACTTATATTGATTTCTTCCACTACCTAAATATGTATTATCCCCGCTACCTGCTTTGTTATATGCTCCAGGTAAACGCCCGTATCCTGCATCAGCAAAATAGTATCTGTAGTATGCTTCTAGTAATGCTGTAGTTACACCGTAGTTGTCATCATGGAATGTAATTGTAATAGGCTCGTATTGTATACCAGTTTGTACATTCTTTTTTCTATTATACTTGTTACGTGTTTCAACGTTAGAAGTATATCTTGGTAAGTCTGCTGATTTAACAAGCATACCAATTTCTAAATTATGTTTGTCTTTTAATTCGGGTAGTATGCTTCGTACTACAGGATCTAATTGAAAATATGTATGATATAAAAATTTACTCTTAGGAGCAAGTTTTAAATTGCCATCTACATATAACCTACTAGCATGTTGCCAGTCGGCCATAGTTCCTTTAGGGCCTAAAATCCCATTAACTAAGTTATCTAAAAATCCATTCGATGTCGCTGCCATACTAATATTTATCTATATAGAATAAGTGCGTAGATAATAAAAAAGGGAACCCGTAGGCTCCCTCTTTAGTGTTTCTAATATACAGTGCTTGTATTAAGCGCCGCCACCTGTTATAAGCGATCCTAATGTACGTCCAACTGCTGTACCAATACCTGTATCTGTAGGTGTTTGGATTGCGTTGTCATACTGGATTTCTAGTGTAACAGTAACTGGTTCATTATTTTGATAAGCCAATGTGTTGTAGTTAGCATTAGTAACAAAACAACCATAAAGTTCAAATGTTTCTAATACGTTTGGAGTATGTACTCCGTTACCACCGTCTAAGATCTCAATACGTGTTGTAAATTTATAATCTTGACCACTTGCTGCACTTGATTGCTCGTAAAAGTCGAACTGTTTCTGTAACTGTTCGCCTACAAGTTTTTGTACAGCGTTGTTTACGTCTTCACGTAAGTTAAGTGTTATTGGCGACCATGTATGCTTACCTGCTAAGTATGCTTTCGAGTTGTATGCGTGTATTTCCATTGGCTCAAATGCTACTGTTGGACGGGTAATATCTACTACCTGTTTAGTAAGTTCTGTTGTCGGTGTTGACACACCAAAGTTTTCCAGTGACACTCTAAAGCGGTACTGAAGCTTTGGCATCAACAAGCCCTGGTTACTGGCAGAGTCCCCGCCAGCTAACGGTACTGTAATTTTTGATAGTGTTGAAATTGCCATTTACTTTGCTCCTAATTTGTTATATGTATTTATCATATTAAAGACCTGCTATTTCGCCAGTGTTTTTCAAACGTAGCGGAATGTAAATAAACTCAATACTCTTAACAGGTTCAATAGCAACATCTACGTATAGTTCGTTTCTATCAACTCTTGCTGGAGTGTTGTTTGTTTCGTCACATACAACTAAGAAGTCATACAATGCTCTTTGGCCTACAAGTTCTAATAGTAAACTCTCAACTTGACCTTTAATCTCATCACGTGTAATCTTATCATTTGGTTCAAAGATATAAGGCTTAGCAAGCTGGTTTAATTGACTACGTAAGTAGATAACCAAACGTGCTACGTTGATTCTATCCAGTGAACTTGATCCTCTTGCACGAGTTTTTTGTCCAAAGTTAACAAGTCCTGCACCTGTAATAAACGTAATTGGGTTAACGCCTTGTGCATACAATGTATCTCTTTGTCCTTCGTTAAGTGCTACACTTACAAATTCGCCTTCACTACTAATGTAACCTGTTGAACTTGCGTTTGTAACTCCGCCACGTCTTGTACCTGCTGGTGCAAACCATGGATAGCTAACTTGATCGCTTAGTGCAATAGTTCTTAGCATCATGTGACTTGGTGGAACAACAACGTTGTTTCCTACGTTATCACTTGTGAAGCCCCATGGATAAAATAGTCCTAGGTATTCGTCACGTGTAACAAGTCCGTCATCGTTATCTTCAACAGCTAAACGAGCGTTTGTTGCCCATTCATTTAATGAAGTTGCATTTGGTAACAATCTTGCAGGGCTATCGCCAACTACAAATCCTGTTAGTCCTCTATCATAATTCAATGTAACCATTTCGCCAATAAGCTCAGGATAACTTGGAGAACTAATTAAGTTAAAGATACGTGACTCGTCATCTCTAATCTCGTCGTTATTATTAATAACTGCTTGTAATGCTTGTAAAATAACTTTACGCTGTGCTTTACGTCCAAAGCTACCTGAACCATCAACTTGGTTAGCTGATTCAGTTACCCAACGATCAAATACGCCGTTAGTTGCTAAGCCGTAGTTGCCTTGCTCTTCGTTATTCATTCTAATGTTTTGTGCGCCACTATCTAAATAGTCTGCTACATATTTCTTAACATTAAATCCACTTCTACGTGTGTTAAACAACATCATACCTTTTGGATATAAGTCCGGGTCTGGACAATCAAAGTCAATGTAGTCTGATGTTAGTAGGTCAACAATTGAGCCTTTGACGTTGCCATTAGCACCGGATGTACCCCAACGAGCATCGCCGAATAATACGCCGTTTTCTGTTGTTTGGTCTCCGTTATCAATTAGTTCCCACTTGTCAGTAATTTTTCTGTAACGATAAATCACTGGATAGTTTTCTAAGTCACTAGTATCAATCCAAATATCGCCTTCTACTAGTTCATCATTGTTTGTTTGTTTTGTAGGCTGTGTTGCACTTACGATTGGACCTTCTGGATCACAATCAGCATAGTCTGAACTAAAGTTGTGATATCCAACCCAAGTACTTCCGTTGTTGATCATAATATCAACTTCGTCAACAATTGAGTTATACCAAAGTGTGCCGTCTGCAGCTGTTTGTGTAATTGGATTATCACTAGGTGTATATGTTAGTGGTAACCAGTTACTTGCTCTAAACTGTAATGTGCCTGATGTATTATCAACGCCTGGCTCGTCCATTAAAAAGCGTGTAGTAGTTGAATCTGTACTAACATATGCTGTTAGTCCAAGTGCTGTAAAACATGCAAATGCGCCTTGACCGTCTGTTAAACGCATCTCGCCACCTTTTGAGTGTTTAATAATTACTCTGTTTTCACTATCAACTTCAGCACTTACATATGAAATACCTGCGTTTGTAATTGCACTAGCTATTGCTATTGCATCAGTTGCTCCAGAATCAGATCCTGTAAATGCAATAGTTGTTGGTGCGCTAAATGCTGAATCACCTGGTGCTGTTGCTTCTAATTGGAAGTTATAAACACTACCTTGAGCAAAGTCTCCGTCTAGTGTTTTGTTAGTTTTAATTGCTGTTGATCCTACAGCTGCTCTGCGCATAATTTTAAATGTGCCTAGCGGTAGTGCATCTTGTGCAACATTACTATCAGCAAACAAATCACCAATTGATAGGTTTTCGCCGCCACCAGTTCTGTCAAGTTGTACTAATGCTTCTTGTGCTGTATCATAAATTGGTGTAGCTGTGTCTACCCATAATCTTGTATTTGTGTTCCACTGTTTTACTCTCCAACGTGCGCCTGCATTTGGTGTAGTTGTTTTAATCCAAACACTACCTGTAGGTCTGTTGTAAGTGTCAGTTGCTTTAAATTCTGGAACGCTAGTGTGCTTACTAATTTGTAGTGCTGGTGGATAATATGTACCTGCATCAAGTCCTAGTGCATCAATAGTAACTGAACCGCCTGCTTCACTAATAGTAACTACGCCTGCTAAAGTTGAATCTGGTCCACTTACTGTACCATCACTAAAGATAGCTAGTTTACCGTTAACTACTCCTGCTGTATATCCTAATGGACAATCAGCTGTAACTTGTGTAGCAACGTCAGTCATATTTGAAGCTGCTGTAAAGCTAACTGGTGTACCGTTAATAGTAAATGATCCTGCACTTGGTGCGCTGGAGCTTGTACCTGATACTGTTGGCCATGATTTGCGCCATGCGTCACTACCTAGTTGTACCCATTCACCTGCGGTATTTCTATACCACATTGTATTAAGTGTAGTAACAGCAACTACAGCGTAGTCGCCAATTTCACCAATTGATGCTAATGGACGTTTTACAACTCTTCCGTTGTCGTCTGCTGCATCCTCAGTTTGCGTCATGCTTGTAATTACTTTTGGAATTTTGTTAGTAAAAGTTTGTCCGCCATTGATTGCAATTGCGGCGTTGTTCCATTCTTGAATACCAAATAATGAACTTGAAGTATCTAGCCAATATGTGCCATCTACTGGATCTGCTGTTGGAACACTTGCTCTTGGTTCTAACGATCCTAAATCAATCGGTGCTCTTACTACCCACGCTCTGTTGCTTACTCCTAAGAACGAG
>Ga0187219_1001208_pt1 | contig 12525 bp, 12 predicted proteins | sample 13SPOviralmetaG_FD_130162 | JGI IMG/M metagenome (GOLD analysis project Ga0187219, IMG submission 130162) | Marine viral communities from the oligotrophic San Pedro Time Series (SPOT) site, San Pedro Channel, CA, USA - 13 SPOT_SRF_2010-07-21... | ecosystem: Environmental > Aquatic > Marine >... | reverse complement strand
GTAGACTGAGTTCATCTGAAGAAGAAGGCTTTGCAATAGCACAAGCTAAGATGAAACATAAAGAGTGCATGGACGAGTTAAGATCAGCTTGTCAGTTGTATGGACCTCCCGGTATGTGGGATTTAGTTGTAAAAGAACAAGCAGCGGCTAGACAAAGGCACAAAGAAGCGTTAGAATTACAAGCAAAGCAAAGAGACAGATTGTTCTGGGGTATATCACTAGCAATAGGAATAGTAATATTCGTAGGTGGTTTAGCGGTAATGATCTGGGGTCTTAACGAAGTAGTAAATGGATAAACAATATGGCAAGATTTAGTACGGCACAAAAAGAAACTCTACGTAAAATGGCTGAAGAAGGTAAGCTCGCTACATCTCAGTTACAAAACATTATGCGTAATGCTCAAGAGTTAAAGAAGCTTAATAAGGGTGGTGTTGTAGGCTTTCAAGCTGGAGGTATGCCTGAGGCTCCTGGGTCTGCTCCAACTCCCGTACAAGACCCTGGTGAATTTAAAGAGGGTGATGATCAGACTGAGTATGACGCCAAGAAAGCTGCTTTTGATCAGTATAAAGCAGACTTAAAATCTTATCAAGATAGAGTTAAAGTCTATAAGGATTACAATCTAAAGAGTACACAAAAGCTTGCTCAGTCTGCAATAGCAGATCCTACTTCTTTAGTTACTTCATCTAATGTAGACACTATAGATCCTGATACTACAGGTACAACTCTAGCTACAGGTACAGGTCAGATTACTGGGGATATACCACAGATAACTGCTGAAACTATTACAGCTGAAACTGCTGCTACACCTAAAGATATCGCTACTAGTAAAGTCACCGCCTCCACTTCACAGCAAGGGGCTCAAGAAGCTTTAGAGGGTGTTGAAAGAGATTATAAACAAGTAAGCGCTGCAGAAGCAGGTTTTTTACCACCTCCAGAAGGTATGATAGTTACTCAAGCCTTTGAAACTTTTCATAACCCTACTACAGGTGAAGTAGTTACAGTTAATACGGGGGGTTATACTGCACCAGAAGGTTTTGTAAAAGGTAAACCCCAAGGTAAATTTAAAGCTGGTGGTGTAAAAGCAGCTAAAGGTACAGTCTCAGATAAAGGTCAAATTACTGCAGCAGAAGATGAACTATCCACTGAAGCAATGGCAGAAGGACAAAAATTTGGAGAGGGTCGCCTTGATCTTGTCTCCGAAGATCCAAAACTACAGGTAACAAAAGATCAACTTGCAGAAGCTAAAGGTAAAAATCTTGAGGCTGTAAAAGCAGAAGTAGCTGAGTCAGAAACCCTTGAAAAAGCTGTAGCTGAAACTGCAACAGTTAAACCTGAAGAGTTACCACCACCCGCACAGATTGCAGAAGATCAGATGGCACAAGCTCAGGCTATGACAATGGATGGCTTGACTGATGATGCCACTGCAGTTGCTGTAAAGCTAGAAAAGTTTACTGTAGATGATGGTACACTTGCTCTTGCTATGCAAGGCGATGTAGGTGCACTAGACACAGTTGAAGGTCAGCTATCACAGTTGATGAAAGACTTTGATGATGGTACCCCTGCATGGGCTGCTGGTGCTATTCGTGCAGCTAACGCAGCTATGGCCTCACGGGGTCTGGGTGCATCCTCTATGGCAGGTGCAGCTATCCTACAGGCAGCTATGGAATCTGCGTTACCTATTGCACAGCAGGACGCAGCTACGTTTGCTAACATGAACATGGCTAACCTAAACAATCGTCAACAAACTGCATTGACTAATGCAGCAGCACAACAAGGTCTACAGTTACAGAACTTATCTAATGAGCAACAGACTGCTTTAGCAAACAGTTCTAATGCATTTGCATTGCAATCACAAAACTTGTCTAACATGCAAGCTACAGTTATTGCTAATGCTCAGATTAAGTCTGCAATGCAGGGTCAAAACTTATCTAATGAACAACAATCTAACCTAGCAATTGCTGCACGTTTTGCTGAAGTATCTAATCTTAACTTAACCAACAAGCAGCAGACTGCACTACAAAACAATTCATCACAACTGCAGACTAACCTTGCTAACCTTAGTAGTAAGTCACAGGCTTACATTACTAATGCTAATCTGGGTGCATCATTGCAAGGACAAGTGTTGAGTAATGAACAACAAGTAGCAATTGGCAATGCTGCACGGTACTCTGATGCTTCTAATATTACATTTAGTGCTGAACAACAGGCTCAGTTGCATAACTCATCTTTGATGCAAACAATTGGCTTAGCTGAACTTAGCTCAGCACAAGCTGCTACATTACAGAATGCTGCCCAGACTGCAGGTATGGATATGGCTAACCTCAGCAACCGTCAGCAAGCGGCAGTTGAAAATGCTAAAGCATTCTTGCAGATGGACTTAACTAACCTGAGTAATGAGCAACAAACTGCTATGTTTAAAGCTCAAGCTACTCAGCAAGCTATTCTTTCAGATACTGCTGCAGAAAATGCTGCTAAACAATTTAATGCTTCCTCTGAAAATCAAACTAATCAGTTTATGGCAAACCTTAAGAGTCAGACTGAACAGTTTAATGTAGCTCAAAAAAATGCTGTTAATCAATTTAACGCTGGTGAAAAGAATGCTGCGGCTAAGTTTAATACTCAGGTAAAAGAGCAACGTAATCAGTTTAATGCCTCTAATGCACTTGTCGTAGCACAGGCTAATGCACAGTGGAAACAGAATGTAGCTACATTAAATACGGCTGCTCAGAATGAAGCTAATGCTGCAGATGCAGCGGCTGCTAATGCTTTTACTAACTCTACTGTAGATCAAGTATGGCAACGTGAGCGTGACCTTATGGATTATGCTTATAAGTCAAGTGAGTCAGATAAAGACAGAGCTTTAGATATTGTACTTGCAGATAAAAAGTATGATGAGTATCAAGAAGCTAGAGATGATCAAGAAGAATCTGCTAAGTGGAATCTCTTGACCCAAGTTCTGATAGGTTAAACGAGGTAAATAATATGTACGAAAAGATATTACTAACAGCAAGAGAACAGGCTGAAATAAGGTTTAGAGAAAAAGGTTTAGATAAGCCAAGGCAAAGCCGAGTCCTTAGGGATGAAGACGCTAGATTGTTATCTGGAAGTAGTCTTGTCCCACAAAGAAAACTAAAGACTCAAGAACCTAAAGAGGATATTATGACCTCTACCTATAATAGATTATATGCAGATAATAAAAGGCTTTCTGAACAAGTACAAAATATGACTGGGGATAAAACTACTGGTTTAGACATGACCCCAGAAGAAAAAAATATGTCTATGGAAGAGCTTGGAGAAACCACTCCCTCTACAGGTGAAATGGCTTTAGATCAAGTCAGTCTTGAAAAGATTGTTAGAGCTGAAGCTAAACTACGTAATATGGACCCTGATATAGCTGTTGCTGTTTTTAACGAAGAAGGCCTTAGGTCTAACACTTATCAGTCTCAAGTAAAAAGAGCTGGTAAAGGGTCTTTAGGTGGACGAGAAGCTTCTTTTGGTGTAAGTCAGTTATACATTGGTGGCGGTCTTGGGAATGACTATGAGTCTGAAACAGGCAGAAAGCTTATCTCAGACAACACTGTAAGTGGACTTACTACACAGATACAATTTGCTTTAGATAGAGCTGCAGAACAAGGTTGGTCTCCTTGGTACGGAAGTAAAGCTGCAGGAGTTAAACCAAGACAGGGATTAGAAGATGCTAAACCTATATTTAACTGGAAAAATATGGAGGATAATTAATGTTTAATGCACCTATACCTGGACAATCTCTAACTGCAGAGCCTAAAAACTATGCTTGGGAAAACCCTCCCCAGTTTTCTACTCCAGAAGAATCTTTAATATTTCATCTTGAAAGGTTACAAGAACCTGAAAGAACAAAATCGGTATTGGGATTAATTGATCTAGGTCTTGATATTAAGACTATGACAGAGGGTATTCTTCGTGGTGCAGTTGCTAATGGTAGGCACAGTATAGATGTGTCTATGATTATTGGACCTATAATTCATGAATATATTGTAGGAACTGCAGAGGCAGCGGGACTAGAGTATGATGAAGGCCTAGAGACAAATAATAAATTTAATCGTGAAGAAACTAATAAGGGTATTAGAGAAAGAGAAGCTCGTAAGATTCTTGCTCAGTTTGAAGAAGAGGGTGAAGTAGATATACCTGAAGAATCTATGGAAAAAGTACCTGAAGAAGAAGAAGTCGCAAAAGAACAACCAAAAGAAATGCCTAAGGGTCTTATGTCACGAGGAGATATGTAATGGGTATGTGGACAGGTATCCTTGGTGGAGTACAAGCAGTAGAAGAAAGAAGAGAACGTGAAGAAGATCGTGAGTTTAAGAGAAAAGCTCAGGAAAGACTTGACGATGAGTTTAATGAAAACCGTTTGCTTCGTAGATCTAAATCTGTACTAGACTACTTAGATGGTAGAGGTGTACCTTTAGCTGCTGACTCTGCTTCTATATCTTTTTTAAAAAATAAGTTAGGTAACGTGGAAGGTGCTAACGACTACTTAGCTAAAATGATGCACACACCAGGGGTAGCAAAAACAGTTGTAGATGCAATTCAGGCTAGAGAAAACAATTTAGGTGTTACTCTCACTGGTGAGGATATATTTGAAAACATTCAGATTGTTGCTGAAGGTTATGGAGATGAAGGTTTCTTAGGTCCATACAAAGAAGGTAGAGATCTTTATAAGATAGCTACAGGTATGAGTGATGATCTTTTAGATGATACTTTCTTTGGTGAAGTTATGGGTAGGGTTAGTGCTTTACCTTCTTCAGTTATGCCACCCGTTTATCCAGATATAGCTCCAGGTTTTACTGCAGAACTTGATGCTGAACTTCAAGCTAAACTTTTTGATGACAAGATCATAGCGTATGCTAATAATATACTTAGTAATATAGATGAAACTAGTCTCTACACCGCTGAGGAAATAACGTCAGCAATTGCTAAACACAAAGGTGGTGATAAAGACACACTAAGAAGTATGCTTGGGGGTTATGTATCGGAGTTCTTACTTACTGCACCTGGAGCTGCTTCTTTGTTTCCAATGCTTGCACCAAATCTTTCACCCTATAAAATACCTTCTGCAGCTAAGGAAACTTTATTGGCCATGAGAGATTCTCCAGAATTAGCTCAAGCCAAAATAGAATTTGATAGACAATATGGATTTGGTTCCGCAGATTTAATACTGGGAAGATAGTATGACTACTTTAAACGATCTTAGAAGAGCTATGGGTACTTTTGAAGATGAAGACGAACAAAAAAATCTTCAGTCTAACGATTCTATTTTACCTAGATCAGATCCACTACCTGTTCAAGAGATTGTACCGGGATCCTATTCTCAAAACGACCTTATTGACGATAAGTATTTTGGGTCGATTGAACGTTATATGGAAAAAAGATTTGGTATAGATGAGTTTAGAGACTACAGCAAAGAAGAAGTTGTCAATAAGTTTTTAAATAATATGCGGGGTTTTTCTGGGGGTAACTCTACTAGAGCTATTAATGAAGTAGCCTTTTTAAATAGTCTAGGTGAAGATGAGGAGCAGCTTGCTGCTGTTGGCGAGGCTTATGCCTTGTTTGAAAACATGGCTGGAGTATTTAGTAAAGAAACTACTAGGGGAGAAAAAGCAGAAGCTATCGGAGATTATGTTAGAAGTACTGTATTAGACCCTATAAATCTAGTGGGTTTTGGTATAGGTAAACTATTTACTGCTAGTGGATCTAAAGTGGGTGCTAAGGTTGCACAAAGAACTGCTTTAAAAGCTTACAAAAAAGCGTTACGTAGGGGTGCTACAAAGAAAGCTGCTGTAAAAGAGAGTAATCTGGTATGGAAAAACACCTTTAATCAGGTAGCTAAAGACAATGCAGTTAAACTTGCTGCTAAAAGGGAGGCTATTGAAAAAGCCCCTGACACTATTAGGGGTCGTCTTACTTCTGGTGTGGCTAAAGAAGTTTCAGCTAACATGGCTGTAGAGGCGGCTGTAAATATTGGCTCTGCTTATGCTTATGAAAAAGGTTTAGTTAGGACTGGTGTTCAAGAGGAAGTAAATAAACTTAATGTTGGACTTGCTGCAGTGGGTACATTAATTATAGGCGGTATACGTCTAGCACCTATTGCACTTAGGGGTAATAAAAATGTCTTAGTCAAGCCTAGTATTGATGTAAAAGAACCTGAGCCTTTAGACTTGTCAGAAGCTGTTTCCTCTGTACTCTACACAAGTAAGCTAAAAGAAAAAGCTGCCAAAGCAGAAGAACTTCAAGAGTTAGATACAGATTTTTTTATTAGTATGTTGTTGGGAGACTCCGATAATGGAGTAAAAGGTCTTGCTGAGATCATGGTAGAACAAGGGTATGCTTATATAAAACGTACTCCTGAAGACAGTGTATCTAACTTTGTAGCTGATGTGATCAAAAAATCAGACCCTCAAAATGCTGCTAAGTTTATTGAGGACTTTAAAAATAATACTGGCATAACTATGGTAGAGTTGACAGATAAAGTGTCTGGAAAAACCTCGAAGCAGGAAATAGATATAGAGTCTTTTTCAAATATATTTGCTAAAAAGATTAGTGATCAAGGTAGACTATTAAATGCAGTATCTCAAGTGCAGAAAAAGTTAAGTCTTGATGATGATACTGTAAAAAATATGACTGTCTCTGATACTGCTGCAGCTCTGCTAGGAGTAGGAGAGTATAGTCCAGCTAAAAGTAAAGAGGTTAAAAGTCGGTTTGGTAAAGTTAATCAAGGTGTAGTTGATGTCCAAAAGAGAGTTATACGATTACTTGTAACATCGCCAAGCACATCCTATCTTAACATGGTAGGCTATGGTTCAGCTGCAGGGATCAATACTGTTACTGACGCTGGTATGGCTTTAACTTACCTTGGGCAGTCGGGTCTCTATAAAGTATTAGGTAAGAATAAAGAAGCGTCAGAGTCTCTTCGTATATTTAGGCAACTAAAGAATGCTCAAGGGCAAAGACTTAAAAATTTATTAGATACTGATATGACTTATGATGCATATATGTCTATTGCAGAAAAAGACCCTAAAGCTTTAGAGAAACTAACACAAGTGATGGCTGGTGGTGTAGATGTCGAAGATGCTATAAAGAAAATGGGTGTAGATCCTGAAGCTACAATGATTGGTGTCAGGGCTGATCAAGGTATTGAGTTACTACAAAAAATAAACTTTGTTGTGGGCCAAGATGTACTTACTAAGTCTCAAGAGTTTGTATACCAATTAGATAAAGGCTTGCGTGTAGGTTACGACAAAAGTTGGAATGAGTTCTTTAACCATGAGGGTGCAGCTAAGGCTATGACCTCCAAGCAGTATCAAGATATCGTAGCCAAAGCTGTTTATGAAACACAGAAAGCTACCTTCGCTGTTTCGTATAAGGATGCGGGATTTGTACCTAAAATTATAGAAGAAGCTAGAGATGTTGCAGGTATAGGTTTGCTTGTACCCTTTGGTAGATTTTTTAATAATACTCTAGCCTTTAGTTCAGATAGTATAGGACTTACTTTTGCAACAAAATTATTTGGGTCTAAGTCTATAAGCCCAAGAAGCACTAGAGAGTTAGGGGTAAGAGGTGCTGTAGGTTTAACTACAATAGCAACTCTTGCTCAAAATGAAACTCTCAATAGGGAGCTTGGATTATCTTGGGATGAACGCATAGACCCTGAAACTGGTGGTGTTAAGAGTGAAAAATATAACTTTCCACTTTCTCATTTTAAAGCCTTAGGTAGATTTTTTTCTTATTGGTTAGATGATATGCAGATGCCACAAGAAGAACTTACTCAAATACTTGAAGTACTTGGCCCAGGTCAAATCACAAGACAGCTTAATCAAATTACAGATGGCTTAGGTGATCTGACTATGACTGCTATCACAGAATTTGGAACACCTAAAGGAGAAAGAGCTTTAAAAGATCTAGTTAAACCTATCCAAGCAGTGACATCTCAAGCTGTTTCAGGGTCGACAAGATTCCTTGATCCTATTAACTCTGCTGTAGGTCTGGCTAGGGGATCTGATTTTAAAATGGTTAATAGAAAAATTGGCAGTGAGACCCTCAACAACAGTCTCCGTTACATGGATCAGATAATAGCTGTAGTTTCTGGAAAAGATATTTCAGAAGAGCAGTTTACAGGGGCGACAGGTAGAATAAAATCTGATGCAGCTAAACAGATAGGTTATCGTGAGGTAACTATGACAGACACTAAAAAAGTTTTGTCTATGGTTGGCAGACCTACTTACTTAGCTAACCTTAAAACTAAAGACCCCTCTGCTGACAATAGGTATAATCAAATCTTCCACGATATTATAGAGCGTATGTCCTCTGACCTACTGAGGTACGAGGTATTTCGTGAAGGGGATCCTAAGAAACAAATCAATAAACTTAAGCTTAGACAAAAGCTAGTTAAAGACTTATTCAAAGACGCTAAAGATGTTACAATAACTCTGATGGAAAGAGGTGTTAAAGATCTTGGTGACATGCAACTAGCAAAGCTTATAGACATAGGATCAAAATACAAGTGGGAAGATATAGACGGTGCTATAGAAGAAGTAGCTCAAGGTACAGAGTTTAAAGACCTAACTTTAAAGCAGCTAGATCTTATACAAGGTTACCTTGACTACGAAAAGCAGAGGTTAGAGCGTTTCTAGTCCTCATCATCCTCTAACATAAAGTCTGCCCAATCATATGACTCACGTTTTATATCTCCTTTATGAACATGTCCAGGAGATCTTGATAACAATGCAGCCATCGCTTGACCAGCTAAGTACCTACGAGATGTAAGTGCTTTGGTCTTAAGCGGTGGCTTTATTTTTTTCTGCCTGTAACTTTTGGCCTCTTCTTCAAGACTCTTTTTGTTTTTGCTCATTGAGTTTTACTCTCTCTAGATTACGAAAGTAAGCTTTGTTAAAGCCCATCTCCCACTCCCTGCCTTGCTTTGAACCCAACTTGTAAGGGTTACCTAAGTTGCCAACTCGAAAGTCTTTTACTCCTTCTTCATATGGTCTCACTTGTGTTTTTCCTCCATTGCTTCTAACATCTTGTTTAAATACCATTCTGCTTTCTCCATATCCTGAACGGGGTTACCCTTGTACATATATCTGTGTTGATACTTGATCATATTACCGTGGCAGTAACCTATGAACTGGTCAAGGGTTAGTACCTGTTTAATATAATCAATGCACTCTATGCCACCACTTAACTTGTAATGTGCTGGATTGTTTACTGGGTCGTATTTCATTTAAACCTCTTTTGGGATTTCAAAACAATAGTATTTTACATCAGAATTAGATGAAGGTCTAGTGTCCATAAGTCTTTTTTTAAGTGGAGCTGCGAACTGGTGGCAAGCAAACTGACTTGGAAAGAACGTATCATGACTTTGGATCTTATACCTATCTTCAAAGAACATTATGAGCACTAGAACATACATCTTACATCTCCTATGTTATATCAACCATCTCACAAACATCACCTGTACAGGCCATTGTCTGCATTGAGACTGTATTATCTTCCTTCTCGTAGTTAGCTAACTCACTCCAAGCAATAGCAGATGGCATAGCAGAAAGCAAATCTTTATAGTGGTCTTTATTTATCTCTTGATAAGGTGCTTGTTGGTAGGTGTGCTCGTTGTAAGGTAAGAAAGATACACCTGACATCTCATCAAAGTATTTGTACACGAATGCACCTACTTCAAACCATTCATCCTTTCGTACATTTATCGTAACGCTAGGTTTATGTTCACACCATGATCTCTGATACATCAACCAAGTTTCAAGCTGCTCAATGGCTGTCATATCTTCAGTAACTACTGCACCTTCAGGGGACTTAACAGGGAAACTAAACACTGTTGTTTGATCTGGCTTCATAGCACAAGGCTCACTAGGAATACCTTGATCAGTCATGAACTGTGTTAGCGGATCTTTATTATCACCACGCACAGTACGGATATAATAGGGACTGTGGCGAGCATGTATGCCAGAGGCACTATCCACCAGTTGTGATACTGTTCCCGATGGTTTAACGCATGTAATCGCAGCAGCCACAGGTATACCAAGACGGTCAGACCATTCAGCATTAGTAGAAACACAGATCCCACGAAGATGTTCAAGAGTCTTCTCCAAGTGTTTATTCTTTATGGTCATTAAGGAGTTGTCCATTATCCCTGTGAGTGACACACCAAGCAAACGTTCTTCTTCTGTATTGTTGCTCCACACCTTACGCAAGTATGGAAACTTGGTGTAGGTTGATTGTATGGTTCCCAGAATCGTAGCCAACTTAACCTTACGCTCAAGATCTTCCATACTGTCTGTGGCACGTACAACAACTTCCGTAAGATTACAGAACTGATTTGGACGCAGGATGATTTCACTGCAAGGGTTAGTTCCAAACTCGTAGTTAGGATCACGCCGACCATTCTTTTCAGCTTGCTTTTTACTTGCTTGACGATTGAATACACCACGTTCTCCACTTCCTGATTCTACTAATGCCATCCACTCACGCATGAAGGATACAGCATCTGGTTTTTCTGTGTAACTAACAGAGTTATTAGCTAAGGCACGTTGTGGATCATTCTCCCACCATGCACCTGACTTAGCATGACGCATACGATCATCAGATAAGTTAGACAAACTAATCATAGCTGACCTACGTACACCACCTACTACAACTACCTCACCAATCTTACACATGATGTCGTGACACTCAATGCTAGATAACTTACGGTGTTGTGCATTCTTAAATGTAGTGATAACGAAGTTGAATAGCTCAACAAGAGGTGCTGGACCAGAGGCTCGACCACCAAAGGTCTTAAGCTTTGCACCTGCAGGACGAACCTTAGACACATCCCATTGTGGAACTTCACCAGCCCAGAGGAGAGCAAGAACTTGACGAAGAGCTTTAGCCCAACCTTCCTTACTATCTTTGACAACGACTGTGGTATCACTGTAGAACAGCTCAGGAATCTCAGGGAGCTTACTGACAAACTGCCGCTCAACACTGAAGCCGACACCAGTACCACAGAGAAGGATGAACATAGCCTCATCGAAGGACTTAGGGTCATCTACGGGTAGGTAGCTGCAGTTATACATACAAGTATTATCACGTTCAGCAGCTGGACCTGCAGTCATCATGGCTCGCATAGAAGGCATAACCTCTAGGCTAAAGATAGATTGAGAGATCTCGTGTACGGTTTCTGTATCCACTTCAGACATACTGCCTACAACATTTTCTATATACCGTTGTACTGTTTCGCCCCAAGACTCTCGTCGCCCTTCGTCATCAAGCCACCGTGCATACCGTGAAGTATGAATGAAGGATTGGTAGTCTGTTGGTAGGTAGTTATTCATCTATTATCTCCGCTTCCCTTTAATACACCACGTTGCTCTCTGTCATCTAGCTTTGCCATGTTCATCTCCATAACCTTACGCAGGTTACCCCCGAAGATGTTTGCCAAAGCTACTGTGTAGAACAACACATCACCTAACTCTTTCAATAGATCTTCATCACTAAATCTATTCTTGTCACGAAAGAGTTTCTTTATCTTTTCAGATACCTCACCCGCTTCACCAGCAAGACCGAGGGTATTTTCTATAAGACGGTCACGCCCCTTAGTTAATATCTTGTCCTCTACAAATTGGCTATAGAAACGGACAGGATCTTTCTCATAGTCTGGACTGTTTTGAAACATATCAAAATACCCAAACGCTTCTAGATCACTTCGATTGATCATCCTTATCACCTTTTAATAGTTTAGTCATGTCTGTTTACTTCACATTCAGTTATAGTTATATCGTCTATATCATACAGGGCATACTCAATTAACTCCTTTAGTACCCCTGAGTTATCCCCAGATATCTCCAGGAAATTAGCATCTTTATCTACGAGTATTGATAGGTGGACTTCGTAGTTCATTCGGAAACCCCTAGTTATACTGACTCTTGACTATCAGTCAAGGTATTTAATGTTACTAGTTCAGCTTCTTTGTAGGGTATATGAAAAAACTTTTCGCCCTTCATGATGTACCTACCCTTAGCCTCACGAATAGTATCGTCAGTCATCTGAGATCCCCGTATCTTCCAGCAAGCAGTCAGATCATTATTGAACACAAAGAAATTTACATTGTGCTCGTACTTCTTAAGTAGTCGGGTCTTGCGTTCAGGTATCCTAATCTCAGTCCAATCATCAGGCCATTCTTCCTTCCAACCCCGCTTAACTTCTGCTTCACTATAGTAGGTAATACCCTTTCGGGTTGACTCTACGTCAGCGTAGTAGTTCTCCTTTACAGAAGAGATCTCATGACCCTGATGCTGTAGTATTTCAATCAGTTTTACTTTAGCTGGGTTATCAAAGCGATCATATAAGTGTGGTTCAAAAGGCTTTCTAACGGCCATGTTTATTCTCCTAGTGTTCTTCGTCTATTTCAAGCGGTTCGATACTGGTTCTAAAATGTTTCTGCCATTCTTGTATCTGCGCAAGGTCTTCAAACCAAAAGTTTACTTCTTCCATCTCACC
>Ga0187219_1001205_pt1 | contig 12546 bp, 11 predicted proteins | sample 13SPOviralmetaG_FD_130162 | JGI IMG/M metagenome (GOLD analysis project Ga0187219, IMG submission 130162) | Marine viral communities from the oligotrophic San Pedro Time Series (SPOT) site, San Pedro Channel, CA, USA - 13 SPOT_SRF_2010-07-21... | ecosystem: Environmental > Aquatic > Marine >... | reverse complement strand
GCGGCCTCTACAGGCTTCTCAGGAGACCTCACTGGTAACGTATCAGGCAATGTTACAGGTAACCTCACAGGCGCTGTAACGGGCGGTGTGACCGGGGATGTGACGGGTAACGTAACCGCTTCCAGCGGATCTTCTACATTCAACGATGTGGTGATCAACGGCAGCTTGGATATGGATGCTACAACAGCGTCTACCATTACTGGTCTGTCTACTCCTCTGAACCCTACTGATGCTTCGACGAAAGCATATGTGGACCAACAAGTAGCACTCGTTTTATCCTCTGCACCGGCTGCATTAGACACACTCAATGAGTTAGCCGCAGCAATCAATGACGACGCTAACTTTGCTACAACGGTCAACAATAGCATTGCCACTAAGCTCTCTTTGAGCGGCGGCACAATGACTGGTAATATTGATCTTGATAGCACCAACAAGATTACGAACATGCCGACGCCCTCGGCCAACTCTGATGGATCAAACAAAGGATACGTTGATACGCAGCGAGACACCCGTCTAGCTACAACTGGCGGTACGATGTCTGGCGCAATCAACATGAATTCCCAAGGCATCACTAGCCTAGCCAATCCGGCTAACAATGGGGACGCCGCCAACAAATTATATGTGGATTCGATCTTAGGTTCTGCTACTTCGGCTGCGGCCAGCGCCTCTACGGCGTCTGCACTAGCGGCTCAAGCCTCTGGATCTGCGGCTAACGCACAGGCATCAGAGGACGAGGCACAAGAGTGGGCTTCTAAAACCACAGGCACCATTACAGGAGAGAGTGAATACTCTGCCAAGGAATATGCCATTGGTACAGTGATCCGAGGTAACATCGGTTCAGCTAAAGACTGGGCAAGCTACACCGGCGGAACAGTAGACGGGACTAACTACTCGGCTAAATACTGGGCAACAGACGCTAACATCGGTACTATCGCTACGAACATCGACGATCTGGTCAACGTAGCCAATGACCTTAGTTCAGGTAATTTCGTAGCCGGTCAGATATATGACTTCGGGGCCATTACAGACGCTGCTACAGGCTCCAGCGGAGCGCCTAATGGCTTCATCGTCACTGTGGCTAACAATCTGGCTGATGTGCAAACCGTAGCCAATGTTATAACGAATGTTAATACGGTGGCGGGAATAAGCGCCAACGTCACTACAGTGGCTGGGGTAAGTAGCGCAGTATCAACATTGGCGGCTATAAGCTCAGATGTATCGGTAGTAGCCCCTATTGCGGCAAATGTGACTACTGTAGCCGGTATCTCGTCCGACGTTACGGCAGTGGCTAATAACAATGCGAATATCAACACAGTGGTCGGTCAGATCACACCTAACAATAACATTAGTACGTTGGCGTCTATTGCCGGAAATATTTCCACAGTTGCGTCAGTAAGTGTTGACGTTACTACTGTAGCTGGTATATCATCTAATGTAACCGCAGTGGCGAATAATAACGCCAATGTCACCTCAGTAGCAAACATTGATAGTGACGTAACCGCAGTGGCGGGTATCGCAAGTGATGTAACTACAGCGGCTACTAACGTCACTGACATCACAAACTTCTCTGACGTATACCAAGGGCCAAAGTCCTCTGCACCCACACAGCGTAACAACAATAGTTCTCTAGTAGCCGGTGACCTGTACTTCGACACTACCTCAGGATTCATGCGGTACTACGATGGATCTGCGTGGGTCAACATTACCGCACCTACCGGGGATATGGGTAACCAGAACTCCACTAGCGTGGCGATCACAGGCGGCTCTATCACAGGTATCACAGACCTAGAGATTGCGGACGGCGGTACTGGGGCTTCTAGCGCACCAGCGGCTCGTACAAACCTCGGACTGGATACTATGGCTACACAGGCCGCAAACAATGTCGCCATCACAGGCGGAACAATATCAGTCGATTTTGACTTCGGGAGTATTTAAACAATGGCAAACGCACTTCAGCTACGCCGTGGCACCACCACTCAGCATAATTCCTTCACGGGTCTAGCTGGCGAAGTCACGGTTGATACAGATAAAGACACAGTAGTCGTACACGACGGCTCCACGGCTGGGGGATTTCCTCTGGCTACATCGGCAACTATAACCACTGAGGTTGCGGCCTTAGTAGACAGCGCACCGGGTACACTAGATACGCTGAACGAACTAGCAGCGGCATTAGGTGATGATCCTAACTTTGCGACTACAGTCACTAACAGCATTGCCACTAAGATGCCTCTGGCTGGTGGTACGTTTACTGGGAATGTATCTTTCAGCACAGGTGTAGGCATCACGGGTACTGTGATTGCTGAGGGTGCGCAGATTGATATATCAGGGATTCGCCAATTAAACGCACAGATAGCAACATCTGGATCAGGATATGGTGCAATTACCTGCGTAGAGCCTAGTGCGGCTAACTTGCGTGGCTTGGAACTAGAAGGACAGTTACTCAGATTTGGCACTAATTCCTACACAGAAACTGCAAGCATTAGACGTATACAGATTGCAGATAACGGCGACACCAGCTTTTACGAGGACACAGGCACAGACGCTAAACTTGAATGGAAATCAGGTCTTGAAGAATTAAGATTTGAAGACAACGTCAAGGCCACCTTCGGCGCTGATGAAGACCTACAGATTTATCATACAGGCTCGGCAAGCTACATAACGGACCAAGGAACTGGAAATTTAGTATTAGGTGCAGCCGATAGTTTTATCGTACAAAACGCAGCACATGATGAAAATCTTATTGTTGCAAGCAATGGTGGCGCAGTAACCCTTTATCACGACAACGCTGCTAAAATCGCCACCAGCAGCACAGGCATCAACATCACAGGCACAGCGGTCACTGACGGCGTTACTGTAGACGGCCCGTTGGATATCAGACAGGTAGTTGAGCTTACCTTCGGGCTATCGACTACATCGGGCACTATAAACTTTGACCTAAACAGCAACGCAATACGAAACTTTACAACAGACGCCACTGCAAACAGAACAATAAACTTTCGTGGCGATGGTTCAACCACATTAAATTCAATTCTAAGCAACAACGATAGCATGACTTGTACTGTCTTATTTAAGAATGGAGCCACAGCCTACTACCTCAACGCCTACCAAATTGACGGCTCCACAGTCACACCAAAATGGTCAGGCGGCGAGGCTCCAACCGAGGGCAACGCCTCTGGTATCGACGTATACACGTTCACGATCATCAAGACGGCGGATGCTACTTTCACTGTGCTGGCAAGTCTTACAGACTACTCATAGGAGACTAAAAATGCCAAGTGTTTTTGTAACTGCTAACTCAGAACAAGCTAGACAGGTTATTGGTGCAGTTTTGATCCGTGTTTTTGAAGGAACTCAGGCGGAATGTGAAACATACACCCAGAGCCATAACACAGACGACACAACACCTATCACAGGCTGGTCTCCCGTGTCCGACGGTGACTTAGAAATAAGGGACTAAAATGACACTTTTTATCAAGAGAATCCAACCTGTTTTTTCACCTATTATGTCATCCTTTGGCGGAGGCTCCATTCGAGGTTTTAAAGGAGGCGGTGGTGGTGGTCCTGTCGTAACCTCTGTAACGGGTGAGTCAGTCTATACAACAGCGGGAACATACAACTGGATTTGTCCGGCAAATGTCGGGGCGGTAGACGTTGTTGCTGTTGGGGGTGCTGGTGGCTCTGGTGCCCACGGTACAGGTGGAGGTGGTCTAGGGTGGAAAAACCAAATCCCAGTCATCCCGGGGACTTCTTATACTGTTGTAGTAGGCATAGGAGGGATGTGCCACGGTTATTTAAATAGCAACACTAAAGGTGAGGATGGTGGAGACAGCTATTTTATCAGTGACTCCACTGTTAAGGGTGGCCGGAGCCTCGGTACATTCACATATCAATCTACAACTCCACCGTCCTCAAATCGTGGCGGAGGTACATATGTAGGTGACGGCGGAGGTAATGGCGGGACTGGAGGACGAACACTTACGTCTTCTAACGGCCCCGGTGGCGCTGGAGCCGGAGGATACACTGGTAACGGAGGTGACGGGGGCTGGGGCAATGGACATAATGGCGCTGGCGGCGGCGGCGTTGGACTATTCGGACGAGGTGGTAGCGGCGCAAGCGGCGGCGGCACAAACACCACTGGTGGTTCTGGCGGAGGAGGAGGAGGAGGACAAGAAAGCGGAGGTAATCCGGGTGGCGGCGGATCAGGAGGTGCTGGTGGTCAAGGCGGTGGGTCGATTGGTCTTGGTGGAGCATATGGGGGTGGTTCCGGTGCAAATAACAGTAGTAGTAGCAATCTAGGTCAGTCCGGCGGCGGTGCCGTTCGTATCATGTGGGGTCCACCCGGCACGAGGTCTTTTCCAACCAATGCCAGCTAAGATAAAATATTTTGACGTAACATACCGCACCCCCTCAGGAGAACTGGGAGAGCATCGTGCAGTTAAAGCTGAGACAAAATGGGACGCAGCAAAATTGTCCGCATGTATGCTTTGCTATGGTACAAACTACACCCCTGAACAGTTCACGGTTTTAAAAGTCAGGTCTTCCCTCCACAAACCAAAGGAAGCCAGGCGGCTATGGCTTGGGTCGGTACTTACCTTTTTGCGCTCAACAGCCGCCATGAAATAAAGGGGGTACAAACGGCACATGAAATCATCCCTCCTAACCCCTCCGCAAGTCCTCAAGCTATGGCCTCTACTTGAACCTCATATAGAGTCCGCACTTCACCACTCAATCGGTGAATATGATCCTTTCTCAATCTGCCTCATGGCCCTGTCTGAACAGGCACACATCTGGCTAACCAGAGACGAAGACGGTCAAGTGATAACCGTAATAGTCACTAGGTTCACCTCCAGCGCACACAGCAAGTCTCTGCTTATTATGACCTGCGCTGGGCAAGTCCCTGACTGGGACACTTGGACCGCTCATCATACAACACTCGAAGAATTCGCAAAGAAGAACGGGTGCAATTCAATGCAAGTGTGGGGCCGTCGAGGCTGGGAACGAAGGCTTCGTCATCTAGAGAGCAACAAAGGTAAGCCCTACCAGCTTCTCTACCACGTTTATAATATGGAGATCTAATATGAGAAACCTATTCTCAACAATGTTCGGCCCCGGGCGGTACCTTAACCCTCGTGCTTCTGGGATGATTGTGTTCGGCGGCGGCGGCTCTAGCGGCCCGTCTTTGGCTGAAATCAAAGGCGCTGTTAAAGAATACGCTGACCCCGAGTTCCGTGACGTATTCGGTGGCCAAGACAAAATCAGTGGCAACATCACTGATATGAACTACGACATGAACCGTGGCTACGCAGACCTCGATGGTGCTATCGACGACGTATACTCAGGCATGACCTCCGGCTTTGGTTCCGCAGAGCGGGATCTCAGCAACCTATCAGACGACGTTGCCGATGTTAGTGGCCAAGTATCTACTGGGTTTAATGATCAAGAAGATTATATAGACGACGCCTTCGATGGCCAAGAAGACTTCATCACGGATGAGTTTGGTGACCAGCAACAATACATTGGTGGTGAATTTACGAAACAAGGTGAGGAGCTTACCGAGGGCTTCGAAGATACCCAAGGTGACATTGCTGATTCACGCACAGACATACTAGACAGACTTGGGACCAACAAAACGGACCTTGAAGGCTTTCTGAATGACAAGTTTGGAAGCATCTCTACCATGACAGGTGGGCGTTTCGACAGCGTAGACGGCCTTCTAGGCACCCTGCAAACTAACCAGACTTCGGGTTTTGGTGATCTCACCCGTAATATGACAGATGGCCAAAGTGGCATTCAATCCGCCGTAGATGGCATGAGTGGAAACCTCGACACCTATTACGGTGACCTGTCACAGGGTCAGCAAGATATGTCTGGTACCTTAGGCGGACTAACCTCCGACTTCTCAACCTTCACCGATCAATATGGCGATGACACTACTCTGGCTAACCGTGCCCGTAATGACCTGACGACAGGCCTACAGAACGCCGTATCTGGTATTCAAGGTAGCTTGGCAGAAAGTGCTGCGTCTACTGAGGATCAGATCCGATCTGCCGCAGAAGGTAACACACGAGCCACAGAAGATGCAGCATCCCAGTTAGATACTAACTTTGCTGATGTAGCTCGGTCTTTGACTATGGGCGTAGAGGCTTCCACCTCAGAAGGACAGAGAGCGCAAGACGAATACCTCAACAAGCTAAATGACGTGCGTAGCCTCGTAACGAACCAAGGCGATCAGTTAGACGCCAGTGTCCGTGACAGCTACACCAACCTAGCTAATTCGTTTGATACTCAAGGCCGCCTTATTGCCAACAGCGTAAATGCCCAAGGTCAGGAAACAAAACGAGCCATCGACAAGAATGGCAATCTAATGATCTCCCAATTTGATCAACAGGGAACTCGTATTAGCCAATTTGGCTACGACATGAACCAGATGTTTAGTACGCTGGATAGCATCCAGAACAGTACCATTTCACGCACTGGTATGATGTCACCGGCTACTCAGCCGTATGCTTCTACTCGAGGATAAGTTATGATCCCTGATAATATCAGCGAGGCGGGTGTTCGCCTCGTTAAAAAGTTCGAAGGACTACATAAGGAAGGTAAGGATGGTCTAATCCATTCATATCGCTGCCCCGCCGGAAAGTACACGATTGGCTGGGGTTCCTGCAAAGGCGTCCGCTCTGGTATGCGTATTACCGTAGAGGAAGCCGAGGCCCGTCTCGTAACTGATCTAGAAGATCACGCAAAGGCGATCCACCGCTATGTGGAAGTCCCTCTCAGCCAAAACCAGTATGATGCTCTGACCTCGTTTATTTTCAACGTCGGTGCAGCCAACTTCAAGTCCAGCACCTTGCTGAAGCGTCTGAACTCAGGCCAGTACCACGATGTACCTAACCAGCTAATGCGCTGGAATAAGGCTCGGGTAGACGGCAAGCTAACACCTCTGCGTGGCCTCACACGTCGTCGTGCAGCCGAAGCGGCTCTGTTCTCAATGGACGCTAAACTGGCCGGTGATGGCGGGGATAAGATGCCCCAGAAGATCGAGGAAGCAAAACCCAAACCTTTAACCCAGTCTAAGACTATGGCTGGTGCGGGTGTAGCCGGTGCCGCTACGGCATTGAGCGAGATTGCTCCACAGATTGAGGCCTTAGTTCCATACAGCGACAGCATGAAGACAATCTTCCTGTTGTGTGCTGTCGGAGGTATCGCCCTAGTAGCCTACTCACGCTGGAAAGACAGCAAGGAAGGCACCCGATAATGTTCGGATTTATCACAGGCAAGATTAAGACCGCTATCATCATAGCCTTCTCTGTAGCCTTGCCTGTGATCTACGTCTTAGGCCGCCTCGGCGGTGGCCGCAGGGTTAAAAACGCAGTCCTGAAAGACGAATTAGAGGCCGCAAATAAGCGGTCTGACTTTTATAAGGCGATGCAGGGCCATGAATCAGATGTTCAAGCTAACGCTCCTCGTAATCGGAATGAGCTTGTTGAGCGGGTGCGCCGAGACGGTCTTTAGAACAAAGCTAGAGATCTACTGCCCACCAATTAACGATTACTCAGACCAGTTCAATGAACAACTAGCCGACGAATTGGATGCTTTGCCCGAAGATAGCTGGGCCATCCCAGAGGCTATGTTTGGATACATAAAGTTACGGGATCGAGTGAAATCCTGCCAAGAGGAAAAGAAAAATTATGGCTGATGTATTATCTACACAGGGGCTGATTGGCGATCCCAGCGCATTGCCAAATAGCGTGAACATGGTTGGTAACACAGACGTTACCAATGTGTCTGAAGACATCATCGGAGACCCCGGTGCATTCCTTGAGCGCAAAGACATGAAGCTGAGTGACGAAGTCCCTATTATCGACGCAGATACATCAGGGACCAACATCGACGGTAGCGATCCGAGATTTAGTACCGACACTAACGCACTGAGCAAAGACGCCGACACGGTAGGCTACACAGACACAGCCGTGAATCAGGTCAAGAAAGACGCCGAGACATTTGAGGCCGAGACTACATTTGACCGTGTAAGCCGTGATGAGAACGACGTAGACGCCGCTACAGGCGAAGTTAGAGACGAAGCAATCATCGACGCAGAAGATATGACTGTGGACATGACAGGGGCTGGTACAGGGCGCAACGAGGATGGTACAGTTAACCAACTCGGCGTGGCTGTTAACGACTTTGCCTCTCAGGACATTTCAAACGTAATCGACACCTCCACAGTAGCCGGTAAGATACTGGCCCAGACGCTGGGGGAAGGTAATTACACCGACTCAAAGCAGACCGTAATGGGTCAGCTAGAACTCTTATCAGAACAGTTCACAGGCCCAGACGGACAGCCTAAGATCCCTACATGGGCAGCGGGTATTGCCCGTAACGTGAACCGTACATTTGCCTTCACTAATGCTGGCACAGCCGGACAAGCCGCCATAGCCCAAGCTATGATCGAGGCCACGCTCCCTATTGCCCAGCAAGACGCCCAGATCTTTAGCAGCATTGCTATGAAGAACTTGGACAACAAGCAGCAAGCCACAATCAATAAGGCGATGATACTATCCAAGCTCGAGGTAGCCAACCTAGACGCCCGGATGAATGCGGCTCTGAACAACTCTAAGAACTTCATGCAGATGGATTTGGCTAATATGTCCAACATCCAGCAAGCCCGAGTAATCAACAGTCAGTCCCGGGTACAGTCTCTATTAGAAGACGCTAAGATGACTAACGCCGCTCGTATGTTCTCGGCGGAACAGACCAACGACATGAATAAGTTCTACGATCAGCTTGATACGAACATCAACATTTTTAACGCCGAGCAACTAAACGGGATGAAGAAGTTTAATACCGGAGAGGTGAATGACCGATCCGAGTTTAACTCCTCACTCGAGAATGCCCGTGAACAGTTCTACCAGAACATGCAGTACAACATCGATCTGTCTAACGCCAAGTGGCGTCAGTCGGTAACCCTGCAAAACAACCAGAACAAGTTTGATGCCGCAGCCACCGACGTGAAGAACATGGTAGGCCTAACATCCGAGCAACTAAACCAGATGTGGGATCGTTCAGACGCACAGCTAGATTGGACGTGGAAGTCTTCTGAGAACCAAGCAGACCGGGACATGAAGATGTTCCAGATGAAGATGGAAATGCAGATGGCCGCAATGAAGGCCAAGGCTGACAAGAAGAAGGGTCTATTTAGTGCTATTGGGTCTGTAATGGGTTCAGTAGCCGGGGGTATGTTTGGTGGCGGCGGCATGTTTGGTGGAGCTACAGGTCTTAGTACACTTGCAAGTATTCTTCCCTTCTCTGACGAACAACTAAAAGACAACGTCACACGCATCGGAACACACAAGTCTGGTCTCCCTCTCTATAAGTGGGATTGGTCAGAGGCTGCTAAATCCATCGGCGCAGAGAAATACCACAACGTAGGTGTGATGGCCCAAGAGGCTATGAAGACACACCCACACGCCGTGTCACGTCACCCGATACACGGATACCTTACAGTTAAGTATGAGAGGCTCCAATGAGATTTGAAGAAGCCGTAATCAAGGCCATTCGCTCCTATTACCGGGGCGAGGTTCCAGAGAAGACCTTCGAGGTTTTCCCCGACATGAAATACACCCCGCAATACTTTGCAGAGTTCGAGAAGACTTTGATCGAAGATGTAGGCGATGAAGCCGGTGAACGCCTCGACGGAGAGGACGAAGAGGAGATCGAAGATGAGGACTGAACCTGAATTTGATGGGCCAATCCCCGGCGAGAACTTTACCTCTGATACTAAGAACTACCCGTGGCACCGTCCGCCTGAAATTACAGACTACGACGAGGCACTAGAGTTTGCCGCTAAAGAGTTTAAGCAACCCAATGCCCTAATTGGGTTAGAGACCATGCTGGCCAACGGTATCACAGTAGCAACTATGACCGACTTCTACCTTACCCGAAACGTGGGTCTAGGTAAGTGGACGCTAGACTTTGCCCTTGTGATTGCTGGCCCTGTGGCCAAGACCATCGAGCTTATCGCCGTTCAGGCGGGATACGACTACGAGATGGGTATTGATGAAGAGATTACCGTAGCTACCAAAGAAATGGTGGCCGACATGGTAGAACTCATAGGGGAAGACGAAGAGGAAGAAGAAGGCCTCGACGACACCCCGGGAGAAGTGATGCCGGAAGAAGATCCCGAAGAAGGTGGCGGCCTAATGTCCGCTATGTCAGGTCTGGATGATGGTCCTGCCGACAAAGATACCCAAGACGAGATGCTTGGATACTCCGAAGAAGAGGAGCCAGAAGTAGTATGAGTTATGGTGAATACAAATTCGGAGACTTTATGAAGAACTACGACGTAGGCGGTCCAAGTGACGGCCTTGTGGGGTTCGCAGAAGGTTTTGCGGCTGGTTTTGTACCTGCATATGCGGCGTCCAATAAGGCGGCTGCCGACAAAGAACTGGCCCTAGCTAAATTAGATAGACAGGCTGAGATTGCCGCAGCGAAAGCTAAAGCAGATACCAACACACAACATGCCACTTGGATGACAGAAGCCAATGCCTTGGCAGATACTATTGCTCTCCCTGAAGGCGTCAAAAGAAATGAGTTGGTAAACCTAATTTATGGCATGAAAAAAGGGGGGGTAGGTGATACCTCTATACTTAGCCAAATTACCGGGGCCATCGAGAATGGTGACCTTATCAGAGATGGTGCGGACACACCCGCTAATACCACAGACAAACCAGAAGCTGCGCCTGTGAATACTGGACCTGAGACACCTTTAGATCGGCAGATGAATGAGGCGCTAGGAGGTCAGTCTTCAGCCGTTACACCTGATGTAAATCCTGACGTGGCACCTACAGTAGAGATGTCCAGCGTAGATGCCCCGGAAGACGATGGTAGCTATCAAGAGGCCTCTCTCGGTAGTGGGTGGGAAGAAAGGTATGCTTCCTCACAGGCCGCAAAGGCCAAAGAAGGCACCGAGGTTCTAGTGGCTTCTCTCGATAGTCAGACTGACGTAACTAATCCTTCGGGTTTAGGTGGCGGAGAAGGTTCGACATCGGAAGTAGTATTAGCCAGTAACACCGGCACACCCTCTGAGAATTTCCGGGCGACTACCGGAGCCTTGAAAATACGGCCAAGGGCTAAGGAGAGCGCCGCACAAGAGTTGAAGGTAGAGAGTATTACTAGCTACGAAGAGGCACTGGCGGCTGTCGTTGCACTGAGGGGAGTTGCTGGTCAAGAAGAAAAGCTACAGAAGGCCTCGCTCCTACTCGATCAATTCACTAAAGTCCCAGACTTAGGCGGCATGGACGCACAGAAGCTACGAGAGTTTATTGCCTCTGCGCCAACTAACCCCGAGTTTGCCAACTTAAATCCTCAGGTTATGCAGGGTACCTTAACCCGTGCAGAAAAGTATCTGGCAGACTTGAACATGGCACAGCTACCGTCTCTGACGGAGACTGATCTGACTAAGCTGCAAGGTGTACAAGCTGATATCAAATCAGGCCGCTATAGCTTTGAAGTGTCTGATACCTATAAGACAGAGTTGGCCAGCCGTGTTTCTGCCCTCGAGGCCAAAGCAGAAGCAGATAAACTAGAAGGTCTAGTATTCGACGAGAAATACGTCGAGAGACTAGGCTTCTTGAAATACAACGAGATTCAGAACGACGCCGAATTATCTTCCGCAGAAAAGATCCAAGCATTCGATCTATGGAAAGCTAACGAGGGGCGTCAGCTACAAGAACTTCTGCGCTTTGGTGATAAACCAGAGAAGCAACAAGAGATCAATAATCTTGAAGAGTTGGCTACACAGAACCTGATGAACGGCGCAGCCTACAAAGCCGCTACCCCTGAGGTTCAGCAACAAATGGTATTGGCACTTAAATCCGCTCTCTCCGCCCAGAAGAAAGACACCCTGACTTCGTCTGAATATGCGGCAGAATATGCGAGTAAGACGCTAGATCTCTCCAGCGACGATCCCGCTGTAGTGGCCGCCGCAAAAAGCTGGTTCGAAAATGTTGCCCCAGCACTTCAGTCGGGTATGCAAGCAGCCGCAACTGCCTCCGCCAAACCGGGCGAACAGAAGACTGTCACAATTACTTATACAACAACAGACGGGCAGACAAGACGAGCCTCTGGCGTACCTACGGGCACAGGATACACGCTGGCCGACGGCACAGAGGTACTCAAAGGAGATGTACAGAATATCGTTTCTGATGATGACAGAGACTATACAACTAAACTACGCAACTCCATTAGTGTTCCACGGACCAAACAAAGAGACGGTATGAATGCTATGGTGGACCTGTCACAACAGGCCTACGCCCTAGAAGAATTAGCCATAAACGATCCCGTAGTGCTAACACTTGTCGGCGCAGGTACCTCTGCGGTTGCTTCAGCTAAGAGGGAGGCAAACACCCTTTTCACTATGCTACAGATATCAGCCGAAGAAGCGTATAACCAAGGTATGTCGTCTCAGTCTGTTGTAGAGAAAGTGATGTCGGACTTCCTTAAAACCAACAAAGTTAGCGATGAAGTCGCAGCGAACTATAAGCAGTT
>Ga0187219_1001198_pt1 | contig 12567 bp, 27 predicted proteins | sample 13SPOviralmetaG_FD_130162 | JGI IMG/M metagenome (GOLD analysis project Ga0187219, IMG submission 130162) | Marine viral communities from the oligotrophic San Pedro Time Series (SPOT) site, San Pedro Channel, CA, USA - 13 SPOT_SRF_2010-07-21... | ecosystem: Environmental > Aquatic > Marine >... | reverse complement strand
GCAGATGACAAAAAAGATGCTAGCTATCCAAAAAGCGAAACGCTAGATGAATTATTAAAAACATTAAGTAAATAACAATTAACTAAACCAGAGTAAAGTCCTTCTCGACTATCATAGGCGTTATAACAATGAAATTAACAATTAAAAATCTTAAAATCGAAGACCAAGTTCAACTAGAAGAGTTATCTGTAGAGGTAACATCTCAAGACATCAAAGAAAATGGTCTATCAATACTCAATATTATTAAAGAGGTAAAACCTTTAATCAAAGAGTATATGGATACCGAGTCTAAGCAAGAACAAAAACCTCTTGCAGATGACAAAAAAGATGCTAGCTATCCAAAAAGCGAAACGCTAGATGAATTATTAAAAACATTAAGTAAATAACAATTAACCAGAGCATTGCTCACAAAAGTAAATTAAAATGGAATTTAAAGATTTAAAATTTAAGATTCACCCTGAAGGTGGTGTAGGAACTCATGTACAGTTCAAGAATGTTACCGTAAGCATTCAAGCTGGTAGACTTCATTACTCTATTCCTAGAATGGATAATATAGACTCTACACAGTACTATGAGTTTGAAGTAGCCATATGGGAAAATAACAACAAAAGTTATGTCACCCATAAGTATTTAGATACTGAAGATACGGTTGCAGGTTATACACCAAAAGAACAAATAAATAAATTATTAAAAACATTAAGTAAATAACAATTAACTAGAGTAAAGTCCCACTCAACTAACATGGGCATTAAACATTATGACAACTAAACAAAAACAGAAACTAGCAGAGCAGATGAAACGTATGTATGATGAAGGCGGTGTAAAAACCAAGGGCATGATTGACGGCACAGTAATGTGCGCTCAGTACTACAATCACCACAAGTCTGGTAAACGACAACTAGGCTTCGCTGTAGGTTGCGGTATAGCTAACACAGAAATTATTATTAAGCACTTGTTTAATAAAATAAAAAAGTAAACACTAATCAATTAATCATTTTAACAAAGACCTGGTAACAGGCAATATATTTATGACATATTTAAGAAAGTATAGTATGATACCAAAGGTATACAAAACAACTATACTACAGAGCTACACAGAACAGTTCAACCTGAACAAAACAATTGTAGCGAAGGACAACGATGGAACAAAGTACATCAAGGCCTACATAGAAAACGTGAACTGCAAGTACGACAAAGAAGGAAGCTGGGAGGAATTACCAGTACACTTCTACTCTGACTTGCCTCAAAGACTAGAATCAACATGGAGTGAAATGCAGAAAAGAAACATGAAGACATTCATGGAGTACATAAAGACTATTGGTACAGAAGAGAACCCAGTCATGCTGCTAACTAAAGTCTCAAGACTTGGTAACAGATACTTTACTCTGACCACAAGATTTAAGTACAACTTAAACAGAAAGCGATACGCTAACTACTCAATAGAAACTATATAATTATGAGAAAGAGAATTAAATCGTCTATTAAGATAACAGATTATAAACTTGTAGACAAAAGAATAGCAGTAAACAGGATAAAAAAGCACAACAAGCACATTAAAATGGTAGAAATACTAGAATTAAAAGGCTATAAAGTTATTAACAATGACTCTAAAACGTCAGATTTGTCTTGTAATACTATCAAACATAAGCAAGTTAAACACACTTTTAGGCATTTTTATGGCCAAGTAACTGTATGAAGTATACTCTCTCTATACCCTTATTTAACCTATATATTATATGTTTTAAGTGGTAATATCTATATAACTGTCTGATTATCAGTAGTTTAATAGTATACTATCTAAGAATGTAAGTGGTATAACTGTCTATATGTTATTTAGAAGTTCAATACTTATTAAGTAATACTAGACCACTAACCCACCAAAGTTCGGAGTTTTCAAGGACATATGCAAGTCCCGTGTAACACAAAGTTTGCATAAAAACAAATTATTAATCATCTAAATAAATAGAATGAAAACAATTTTCGGTTACCACGTCATTAAAGTACCAGGTACTTGGACGTACAGATTTCTCAAAGCAACAGACTTTGAACCTAAGTTTAAAAACTTCCACTATGTAAAAGCTGAAGTAAAAGACTTATCAACTAGGATGACACCATCTTCAGACCTATTAACAATAGAAGAAGAAGATTTTGACAGACATGTAAATCAAGTGTTAGACATACAAGTAAACAATTACTTTGCATAGTCTATCTAAACACTAACCCACATTCACGTAGAGAATATTGAGTGTGGGAGCAAACTAATAGTATACCTAAAAACACCACCCTTGAGTATACAATAACTAAGAACAGGGAATATATTATGAATGAAGTTCAATTAATGATAACAACATTTGTTTGTATGTTATCCGTCTGGTTTCTAATAATAATTATTAGTGCCGTAAGACAAGAAAAGAGATTCAAAAAAATGGAAGATAACCTAGAAAGGTTTAAAGAGTCTCAAGAACAAGAACGTTTAACCAATAAAAAAATTAACTAATGGTATTAATATCAGCGATAGGTACAGCATTCGGTGTGTACTGGATGTTAAAGGACACAAAAGCAGAATGGGCTTTGCGTAATCCAACGATGAGATTGTTAGTAGACTTGCTATATACAGCAGGTATAATATTATTAACAGCATCAACTGGCACGCAAGGTGCATTGTTCGTGGGTCTAATCTCAGGATTTGTATTCACTAGTATTAATAAATATGTATATGGAAATAAAACTAAATAATATGAAAGAGTTAAAAAACCTAGAAGAAACGCTCAAGAGTGTAGCTTCAAAATATAGTGAAGAAATGTTAGAAGCACGTAGACTTTTAACTAGAGCTTTAATATATGTAGAAAACGACAAGTTCTATGGAGAACGTGAAGATAGTCTATCATCAGAAATGTTAAACTTTATAATTAAAGTAAAAGAATTTGAGAAAGACTGTGAAGAAACTCCACAGCTCAATGAGTTGTTTAAATCATTCGATAAATATTATAAAACTAAATCAAAATAATTATGGCAAAGTTAAGTAAGAAAGAAAAGATATTATATCATTTAAAAGAAGGTAAGTCTATTACACCTAGAGAAGCATTCTTTGATTATTCTGCAATGAGATTATCAGCAATAATCTTTGACCTCAAACAAGATGGATATAATATAAAATCAGAAAGAGAAACTAGTAGAGATAAATTTGGTGACAAAGTATCTTATGCTAAATACACTTTAATAAATAAATAATTATGGATTTTAAATTAGAATTAAATAAAGAAAGCGTAGACTTTCTAAGAAAAGTAGCAAGGACATCTAATCTCGTACAAGGCGCTTGTGAACAAGCGTATGGACAAGTTAATAGAACTCCAAAACCAACTTTAATAAATTATATTGTTGACTATCATGATGCTGTTACGGTAGCAAAAATGTTAGATGAACATAGAAAACCTCAAGATTTATTTGAAGATGTCGAAGTGTTAGAAGAACAAAAATCAACTCCTAAAAAACAAAAAATGGAAGGAAACGAAATGAAAATTGACCTAGGCCTAGACTTAGGCGCTGTAATAGGTAATGCTGTTCAAGGTATGCTTGAAGGTCAGCGTGAAGAATTAATCAACAAGCAGATAAATGCAAAGGTTATAGCAGAGATTGCTAAACTAAAACCAACAGTTGTAAAAATTCCTGAGCGTAAAGACGTAAAGATAGAAGGCAGACAGCATAAAGTATTTAAAGACGTATTGTATTATGCGCAGATAGAACGTCAAGTATTCATTGCAGGCCCATCTGGCTCTGGTAAAACACACATGTGTCACCAAGTAGCTAAAGCTCTGAACCTTCAATTCAAACATATATCATGTAGCGCGGGTCTATCAGAAGCCCACCTACTAGGTCGTATGTTGTTTGATGGCACATATGTAAAGTCTGACTTTGTAGATTGTTACGAGAATGGTGGCGTATTCTTGTTTGACGAGATAGACGCAGCAGATGCTAACACTATGCTGGTTGTAAACTCAGCACTAGCTAATGGCTCTATGTCTGTACCTAACAGAAAAGATAACCCTTCAGCTAAAAGACATCCAGACTTTGTATGTATGGTAGCAGGTAATACATGGGGTAATGGCTCTATGGAGTATGCAGGCAGAAACTATATGGACGCAGCATTTCTTGACAGATTTTCCGCATCTAAAGTTGTAGTAGACTATGATGAAAAACTAGAAAAAGAAATATGCACATACGCACCTATGTATAAAGCATTATTACGTCTTAGAAAAGAAGTGAACAAAAACAAAATACGTAGAGTTATATCTACACGTGCTTTTATTTCTGCTCAAAGACAAACAAGTACAGGTAAAACTGTCAAGCAGTTTATTAATAGTTTAACTGTAGACTGGTCTGATGAAGAAATAAGAAAAGTTAAAGTAAGTGATTTATTAAAAGAAGAAACTGAAGTATGATAAAAAAACATTTCAATAAAAAAAAGAAATTACCTGTTGGTGTAACTTATGATTATTGCAAGTTTACAGAGTCTCATGGTGCAGAAATACTGCACTATGATTCTGTAGCTCACATGGTAGACACCACTAAAGAAAATGCTACGAATCGTAAATACCTTAAAAGACCTGATGATGATGATTGGACTTGGGGTACTGAGTTCAAGGGTTTTGACGAAACATATAATGCTCTTAGAAACGGTGAGTGTTCACAGAAAACACTAAAACATATAGAAGAGTACAGAAATGTTTTGTTAAACATGGATGGTATAAATGATATAATGAAGCGTGCTGAAACATTTAAAAGACGTAGAAAGTTTAGTGACTCAGGCTCAGAGCTAGACATAGATAGAGTATTGTCTGGTGACCCTGAGCATTGGCAGTCTATGACACGTGGTAAAAAACAAAATGTAATTAGACTTGGTGTAAACTTTTCTGTTACCTGCGGGCATACAGAAAAACAGCTTAACAAACTAGGCGCTTTAACTACAGTTGCTGTAGATATGTTGCAACGCTGTGGTTTGGCAGTTGAAGTTGTGGGTTTGTGTGTTGCGCATGATGTAACAAGAGATAGTCTTTGCGAAAAAATGGAACAAGGATTTACTTGTTTATTAAAGTCTTCGCAAGAAAAGCTAGACGTTTCCAGGATAGCATGTATTGGTATACCTGGTTTATACAGGTCTTTTGGCTTTACCACTTGGTCGAATTATTTAGAAGGCGAACCTTCAAGTGGTCTTGGTTATGGTTATACTACATCAAAAGAATGCAAAGAATTATTAAACATTAAACATTTGTTAGAAGTAAAATGGGTTAAGAACGGTGGTGAAAAAGCCTTTCTTACAGAATTATTAATATCAGTAACACAAAAACAATTATTAGAAAATTAATTATGGAAAAAAAATTTAAAGAATTGTACGATGACATGCTGTCTAACTTAAATTTAGACACAAAGTCTGATTTATTATCAGAAGCTATTGGAATTAAAGAAAACAGAATAGATGAATTGAAAAATTCATTTCTTGAAGTGTTAAAAAATTCAGGTGGTGAACATAAAACAAGAAGCTCTATTTGGGCTTCTGTTTTGTATCATGTAGAACCAAAAACATTTATGGAGTTGTTTGCTTTAGGGACAATGCTTGGTGCTTTTGAATTTCATCACACTATAAAAGAGTCTGAATTACAAAGCGAAGAATTTAAAATAGACATAAAATCTGGTCAATTAGCTTTAGCAGCTTTAAACGCTTTTATAGTAAATTTAGATGAAGCAAAAGAAGATAATGACTGGGAGTATGTTATAAACGGAATTAAACATTACAATAAATTTTTAAAAGAATTAGTATCATGAGAGTAAAAGAAATTATAAGTAATCAATCAGTAACTATTAACACAGGTAACTTTGAAAATCAAAAGATTAATTATGGTGAGGTTTGGGAAATTGAACCAAACGATGATAAAGAAAAGTTACAAAAAGAATTGTGTAATCATGTGTTTCAAGTAGTTAATACTATGGCTAATCATGTTAGGAAAGCAAATAAAATTAAACAAGTTGTGTTTAAAAAGTCAGAGCCTACAGATTTAGAAACAGAAGATTTTGAAAGAGAGCAACGTATAGCTCATTTGAAACCAGAGTATTAAAAAAGAGGGGAGAACCCCCTCTTTCTCAAACACATCAATTAAGATAAATTAAAACAAGAAACATTATCAATTACAAAATTATGAAAAAAGCATATAACATTAACATCGCATTAGAGATTGTTGATAATCTATTAAGCAAAGAAGTGTTCAGAGATGAAGAATCTGAAGAAGCTGCTACAGAAATTATTCTTAGAGTATTAAATAGCTTTGAGGAATTAAAACCTAGAAAGAAAAAAAGTAAAAAACTTAAAGATAAAACTGTAGAGATTGTTGATAAAATGCAATATTTATCAAATGAAATGTTTGATAATTTAAGAGAATTTTTAAATAAAGAAGACGAAGATGATAAATAAACAAGAACTACCTAAGTGGTTTAACGGAGAACTGTATAGCGAAGGAGCAGAAGTAGCTAATCGTTTTACGGGAGAGTCTATACATTTAAACAACATAGAATTATCTATGTATGATTTTGTAATGGGCACAAGTACATTAATGGAAATGGGCATGTATGATGATGAGTCAATTGTCGACCTTAGAAAAGGTTTAGATTGGTTTAGAAGAAACAATGCTGAAGCTTATATGGTATTATTAGATTAAATTATGAGAAAAAAAATAGTGAGTGACTATATTGTCGAAACCGATACATATAGTTTAGTTGTAGATTATGTCTACACAAAAGATAGTGGTAGCTGGATACAGCCTCCAGAAGAAGATTTAGTAATAAATAAAGTGACATTATATATGGATGAAAAAATGGCTTTGGACATTACACAATTCTATTGGGATTGGGTAGAAGGCATAGATGATTTAATATTAAAGGAGGTGCAAGATGCCTAATTGGTGTTATAATGATTTAGAGATAAATGGGTCTAAAGAAGACATGTCTAAATTTTACAGCAAGTTCAAGTCTAACAATAGAGAATCATTTGATTTTGATTGGTTTGTTCCTATGCCTGAAATTTTTAAAGAAATAAGAACTGGCTTTTGCACTATTGATGGTGCTGAGTGTAAAGTATGGACACGTGACAAGAATGGTGAAGCAGTTGCAATATCTGAATTACAATTAGAAATTATGAAACAAGAGTATGGTCATACAAATTGGTATGATTGGTCTATAGATAATTGGGGTTGTAAATGGAATTGTAGCGATGTTGATGTTGATTATTTTGAAGATGAAAGTTTTTGTCTTAAATTTGAAACCCCTTGGGGGCCACCTACAGAGTTTTTAAAAAAATTGAATTCAATGTTTCCTGATTTAAATATTAGGAATGAGTGGCATGAGGAGGGCGGATACGCTGGAATAATTGACATAGAAGGTAGCGATGTTTCTATTTATGATGGAAGAATGATGCAGCTTACTATGTGTTGCCATAAAGAAGAAAAATATGATACTGAAGGATATTATTGTCCTGAATGTGACATGCGTGAGCCAGAAACATTTACTGAATTTATATATGATTAAATTAAAACAACATGAACATAGAACACGAAAAGTTTTTAATAGGTAAAATACTTATACATCCTGAAACCTTTACTCTTAATGTAGACAGACTTAAAAATGTAAAACTACATGACGCTAACCATAATTTAATATGGAGCGCAATGAAAAAAGTACATGAACTCAATAAGGGTATAGATGTTGTTACATTAGGCAAAGAATTAGGTATGGATAAAATAGTATTAAGTGTTTTATTCGAATGCGAAAAGTATGGTTATTCAAGTTTTAAATTAGAAGATGTAATAGATGAATTAGTTTATGAAAGTAAATATGAGTCTATGGGCAGTATACTGCTACAGATAAACAATTTAATGCAAAACAAAGAAGACTTAGAGGAAATATCAGAAGTATTAAAGAAGGGTATTAATGTAATATCAGCAGATAGTGGAAGAGATGATGAAAACATAGTTTCTCAACTCGGTGAATACTATCAGACTTTGACGACCCGTATGGCTACTGAAGGTATAACTGGCATAACAACTGGTTACTCATGTCTTGATAACTTTACTAATGGTTGGCAGCCTACAGACTTAACAATTATTGGCGCAGCATCTTCTATGGGTAAAACAAGTTTTGCTTTGAACGTAGCTTATAATGCTGTAAGAGCTAAACATCCTGTGGCTGTATTTAGTTACGAGATGTCTGCTCCACAGTTATTGCAGAGACTTATTAGTGTAGAGTCTGGAGTCTCGCTAAGAGAACTTAATCAGGGTGCTATTGATAAAGAACAATTAAGTCTTGTCAATAAAACAATAGGTAAGATAGAGAATCTACCTTTAAAAATTGATGATTGTAAAAGAACATCATTAAATTATTTAACATCTAAAATTAGAAAATATGCTATTAATGACAATGTTGAGGTTGTACTTATCGACTACTTACAACTCGTCTCAGTCCAAGGAAAGAAAAATGGAACAAGAGAACAAGAAGTTTCAATGGTTGCAAGGACGCTTAAAAACCTTGCAAAAGAACTTAACATATCTATTATAGCTTTATCACAGCTAAATAGAGGTGTATCTTTCAGGGGTAACCCTAAACCTACAATGTCAGACTTAAGAGAGTCGGGTGAAATCGAGCAAGCTGCGGATATAGTTTGTCTACTTTATAGACCAGAATATTATAACATCCCATCACTTGAAGACGGAACTGATTCGCAGGGACTTGCGCAGATTATATTTGCTAAAGGTCGTAACATTGGTGTAGGAGAAATTAACATGAACTTTGATGCTTCACGTACAAAGTTTATATCACGAATTTAAATAACAAACATTATGAAACCAGACTTTTTCTTAGGTGTAGCTCTAGGAGTTATACTTTTAATTTTATTGATTTATGCAGCAGCTCATATATTACCTTTTGTAATACTATTTGCTGTAGGATTTATTGCAATAAAAGTTAATAATTTATTCAAAAAGTGAAATATATTTAGTATTTTCGCTGTGAAACAAAAAATAATATGTCAAATTATGAGAAGATTATCAGTCAAGTATCTCGAAAAACTGGATTTAGTAAATCAACAATTAGGTCTATCTTACATAGACTCTTCAAAGAACTAGGATTTATAATCATTACGAGTAAATCACCAATACTTATAAGAAGATTCATCAAGATAGTGCTAGCAGTAGCTTCACTAAGAAAACTAGATAGAGATATAAAACGATATGAAACAAGAAAAAAGTAAAACATTAAACATTATGAACTATAGAAAATTAAATCAAGGAGTAGAAATGGAGCAAATAGACTTCAGAGTACAATCAATTAACAAAGGTGGCTATGCTACAATCTTAGCTTACAAAGACGCAAGATATGATATGAATGTCTTAGACGAAGTTGTAGGCCCTGAGAACTGGTGTAAAAGCTATGAAGTTAAAGACGGTAGACTTTATTGCACTGTGTCTATATACAATGCCGAAACTAAACAATGGGTTAGTAAGCAAGACGTAGGTACAGAGTCTAACACTGAGGCTGAAAAAGGTCAAGCTTCAGACGCATTTAAACGTGCATGCTTTAATTGGGGTATAGGTCGTGAGTTATACGACTTTCCTCTAATACAATGTAAGCTCAACCAAAACGAATATAACGAGGTTGGTGGACGTTCTAAGGCTACTTGGGCACTAAAGCTTAAAGAGTGGACTTGGGGTGCTAAAAGAGATGATAACGGTAAGCTTATTCAGTTGGCTGCCAAAGACCAAGATGGTAAAGTAAGATTTAACTGGAAAAAACAATAATATTAAAACAATTAAAACATTAGAATTATGATTATGGAAGCTTTTAACTTAGCAGAATTTAAAGGAGGAAACTCAAACTTTAAAAAAGACGGTAAATACCCAGACAGAGTTACACCTGGAGGATACGTCTGTACGGTAACAGGACTTAAAAACTCTACAGAAATAGAAGGATATAGTGGTTCACCATTTATTGAATTTTACTTGCTAACAGAATGTGGTAAGCAAGGTCAAGCTAGATTTTGGGTTGTCAAACAAACTGACAAGCCTTCGTCTAAAGATTGGAAAAAGAAACAACTAAAAGATTTCTTAATGAACTGTGGTGTAAAAGAATTTACTACAGACGCAGAATCTTGTAAACAAGCTTTAAACAAAAGAATACAATGTGCTTTTGTGTCTGAAGAGTATATAGGAAAAAACAGAGAGACTAAACAGCCAGAAAAGAAAACTGCTGTCAAGTATCTTTGGTCTTCACAATTAGGTAAAAAACTTACCTATGACTCTAAGTACAATAAAACATTATCACAAGATGATTTAGCTGTATTAAATACACTTAACAAAATGGACGTAGAGCCACAGATTCAGCCACAAGTAGTTTCGCAGTCTCATGATGACGAAGACTTACCATTTTAATTTAACTAACTAACTTTATGGAGACGATATTTATAGGGGGGAATGTTCCTTCAAGTAAGAACGGTAAACGTTGGACAGGCAAGATATTAATACATAGCAAAACTGTTATGACATATATATCAAACACTAAGAGCGATTACCTACAGAACAAGGAAAACTTTCTAAAACTTCTTGAAGGCAAAGAGCCTCCCTATACAATATCTTTTAAATTTATAAGAGGTTCTAAACATAGATTCGATTACATTAATCCTGCGCAAACAGTACAAGACTTAATGGTAAAGTACGGGTGGATAGAGGATGATAATTGTGAATGGATAATACCTTGTTTTGAAGCTTATGAATATAATAAAGAAGCTCCTGGAGTACATATAAAAGTATTATGAAACAAGCAAAAGAATTTATAAATGATTACTTAGTTAAACACAACGTAAACAAAAAGGAGTTTATGTCTAGGAGTAGAAAAAGAGATTTAGTATTCCATAGACTTATAGTTTCTAACGTCTTGAGACGTGTGTTTGATTTAGGCTTTGACAACTGTGGTAAGTTAATCAACAGAGACCACTCTTCTGTTATATACCATGTTAAAGAATATGATACGCTTAGTGAGATATATAAAGACTATAAAACAGCTTACGATATAGCTAGCTCTTTTGCTAGGTCTTATTTAGATAAGACAGACAAACACGCTGACATAGTTCATAGATTACTGGTATCTAATAATGTGTTACGAGATAACATAAATAGTAAAAAGTCAGAGATAGATAGCTTAAAGATTGAGTTGTTAAAAACAAAGAGAGAATTAAAATCTATAAAACAAGAATATAAAGAATTAAAATACAATTATGTTTAATAAGAAAAAAGAGAATGCGTACTTAGATGCGCTAGCAGGTCAAGAATATACTATAATGGTAGTAGAACACGTTTTAGAGCAATTAAAAAACATGCACAAGACTCCAGAGCATTATGAGGACTTATACAAAAACGTTTGCGCCTTACATGATGATGTAGAGTCTAACGCTAAAAAACTACCTAACTACGAGTTATATAAACGTGAGTTTAGAAAGCAAGACCTATCACCAAATAGCAATGATATAAACAAAAAGCATGATGACACAGTATAGTATTTTTGTAAAATTATTCATGCTGCAATATAAACACACAATATTAAAACAATATTAACTAAACGTTATGATTACACAAGAAAATTATTATCAAGACAAAGAACATTTAACTAACTCTATGATGGGCTGGTTAGATAAAAGTCCTGCTTATTTCAAGTCTCAAATAGACTCGCAGGCAAGTGCAACGGAAGCAATGGTGTTTGGCTCTGCTTTTCATTGTATTATATTAGAGCCTGAAAAATTTAATGAGCAATATTATGTAATGCCTAAGTTAGATAAAAGAACCAAAAAAGGTAAAGAAGAATTTGCTGAACATGCAGAACTAGCGGAAGATAAAATAATTATTACTACACAACAGTATTCTAAAATACTAGCTATGGAAAAAGCTGTTCAATCTAACAAAGATATGTTCGCTTTATTTAACACTAACAATGGTGTTTCTGAAACAGTAAATGTTTGGGAAGAAAAAATTAGAGACGAAAATGATGAGACTCATGTTATTAAATGTAAAAGCCTAATAGACTATACTGTTAAGTCTGATGATTTAGTAATAGACTTAAAGACCACAACCTCTGTAGCTGCTTTTACATCAAGTATTAGAAAGTTTGGATACGACAGACAAGCTGCTTACTATTTGCGTGGTTTACAAGCCAATAACATAGTGTCACAAGATGCTAGGTTTATCTTTGCTGTAGTAGAGAAAGAGCCTCCTTTTGAAATAGCTATGTTTGAATTAGACAAATCTGTTATGGATATAGCAAATTCTAAAATAGATGATTTATTACAAACTTATCACCAGTGCATTATTAACAACTTTTATCCTAAACGTTACGAGAGATTTGATGGTTCATTAAATTTAGTGTCTCTAAACGCTGACGATATTTATAAATATTAAAAATGAAAAGAATAAAAACAAATAAGTTTAATTTTTTAATACTTGGGTTAGGAATACCTCAGTATAAGTTTGGTGAAATAGTAAG
>Ga0187219_1001197_pt1 | contig 12568 bp, 19 predicted proteins | sample 13SPOviralmetaG_FD_130162 | JGI IMG/M metagenome (GOLD analysis project Ga0187219, IMG submission 130162) | Marine viral communities from the oligotrophic San Pedro Time Series (SPOT) site, San Pedro Channel, CA, USA - 13 SPOT_SRF_2010-07-21... | ecosystem: Environmental > Aquatic > Marine >... | reverse complement strand
GCACCCACTCCACCTGGGATCTGATCTTTGGTGAGTTTTCTCTGCATGGTCAGACCTTTTGGTTGAAAGATCTCGTGCATACTTGGGCTTGTAGGTATTCATCACATGAATGTACATAGCACCGCCACCAAAGAATGGTTCGCAGTAACTATCCACACTGTTAGGCATGTATGGGGCATAGTGCTTGAGTAGCTTACGCTTACCACCAGCCCACATGAATAGTGATTTTGTCATACACTCACTACTTTTTTCAAAACTGTTTTCATTACATCCTCGATCTGTGTGTCAGTAAATCCGTCCACAGAATAGTACACTGAGTTGTCGTTTGGATTGAACTGGTTGAACCCCTTGAGGTGAGCAATCTTTAGTGTCTTTTGAAGAACCTCGTTTTCAGCAGCACCTTCACCAACACAGAATGTCACATAGTGGACATCAGGATTTATCATTCTGCAAGTGTAGTTGTTCTTGAACCATCGCTCGATAGCATTACCTTGCTTACCTTGCTTCTTGCCTTCAAAGACTGCTACGAGTTTGCCATTATAAAACCATGCTCCGCCATCTGGTTCACATGCACCCACTCCACCTGGGATCTGATCTTTGGTGAGTTTTCTCTGCATGGTCAGACCTTTCGGTTGAAAGATCTCGTACATACTCTCTTTGATTGTTTTGCATTGATCGTCAAGTTTTCGTGCAACTGAATCTGTTGCAACTGAACCTGATTGTATTCCACCTTTGAATGTAGTATCTCTCTGCGACATAATGATTCCTCTAAGTTAAGTTGCCAACAGTATAGCACTCTTAAAATGATTCGTCAATAGTGTCCAAACGCCCAATACTTTTCTTTGCACCACCAGCACTCTTCACAAGGTTCTGGTTGGTCTGCGATACAACTAGACGTCATACTGAGTAGCCTGTCTAGGTTTAGTTCGTTGTACCAATGGGCAATAAATCTTTTATCTACATCACCAAAAGGTAGTACCCATGTTTCTTTGGATAACCGAGTAAGTTCTGCTGAATCTGCATCACCAGCCTTGAGTGGTCTACCATCATTAGGCATACCTTGTGTCACACCACGAATCACGAAATCAAGGCTATGACGTCTTGTCATATACTCATAGTTGGCTTTATGATATTCCTCTTTGGATATGGGAAGGTTTTTGTCATATGCAAAGATGTGTGGTTTCTTTATAATATTATGCCAATCACGCAAATGATACTTGACTGAACCGATTACTCTTTCCGCTGCTTCCCAACTATGCACATTCTTTCTAGTCACATCATAGCCATGTATAGGGTAGATGCGAGTCTCTTGTTCTCTGTCTTGTATTTCTTTTGCAAGTAGGTAGAGGATCAGGGCAGAGTCGGCTCCACCAGATAAAGAGATCCCAACACGTTCAACATGTCTGGGAAACTTTTCAAAATAGTCTACCTCTTTACCGTCAAACTTTAGTATCATATTGCTCTCTCACCTCTAAAAAACGTGGTAGATATTTGTAGGGTTCTATCGTGAATACTTGTGGTTCGTTACCATCAACAGTAATCAAGATGACTCCTTGCTTGATAGGAACGCCAGTGCGTTCATAAAATGCTGCAGCATAGAATGCGGTTTGAATAAAATAGTTCTCAATCCACTCCACCTTCTTTGGTTTCCTAGAAGTTTTGAAATCGATTATCGACAACTGACCATCAAACTCTGCAATACAGTCTACTTGACCTGCGCATCTCAACCTATCGCTATACAGATATTCCTCTTGAAACCATACGTTGTTAAGTCTCTCATCGATGATCTTTTTCAGATCTAGAAACGACGCTAGGTTATTGGGCATTACACCTACGCTCCAATCAGGGTCATTATCGATGTAGTCTTCTGCCAACTTGTGTACAGCGGTACCACGAGTAGATGCTTGCCGAGAGATCTTGTTTGCTTCCTCGGCACCCACTCTATTTCGCCATGCAATAATGGCATCTTTATTCAACTGACTGAGTACAGTAGTAATCGATGGATATGCTTTACCCTCTGGAGTAAAATATCTACGACCAGCTTCGGTTGTTTTTCTTGAGATCTTTGGTAAAGTCACCCCATGATCAAAGTGGGTTATCATAATATATTCCTTTTAGTTAGACTATTATACCATACTTAGCCTAAAAGTAAAGGGCGGAGTTTCCCCCACCCCTTTTTGGTTTAAATCCATTTTCCTCTGAGGTTACCGTTTTCAAGATGTCTTAGTCTACGCTCCAGATCACCATGATCTTTTGATAGTCCAAGATACTCGTCACGATATTCTGCATCGGTCTTTGGTCTTACTGTGTTCCAGATTTTTTTAATAATATTCATTTTACTTTTGCTCCCTGCTGGATTCGGTACAATACATGTTCTGGTGCTTCGTTTGGATACTCGATCCGAATAAAGTCCATGATCTGTTTGTTTGCTGATGCTTGACGACTTGCGATAACCGCTGTGCCGAAAAGAACCATAGCAGTCCAGATTCCTCTGAATGCCTTACCAACAAGATAGATTAAAAAATCAAGGGGTTTCTGTAAGTAGTTGGCTTGTGCCAGTATTAGCTGTGTCATTTGTTTTCCTCGTTTGACCAATATTGATTTTACGAGGACGCATTTCTTCTGGAATAACGTACTGCAATTCGATTGCCAGAATGCCATCCTGAATATCTGCTCCGTTTACATTTACATGTTCGGACAGCCTAAAGGTTCGTTTGAACTTCTTCGTAGAAATACCACGATGAATAAACTCTCTACCTTTAGAGACATGTTCTCCAGTAACAGTCAGTGTTCGGTCTTTGACCTCTACATTGATTTCATCTTGTGTGAACCCTGCAATAGCAAGTTCGATCAGATATTCTTGATCACCAGCTTTGATAATGTTATGCGGTGGATAATGGTCTTGAGCGTGTTTAGCAGTGAACTCTAGTTCTTTAAACAGATGGTCAAAACCAACAAAAGATTGTCGTGGGAATAGTGTGTGTAAGCCTGTCATAGTTATCTCCTTTGTACAAGCAAGATTAAAAAATGGACCGAGTTATCTCGCATCCGATGGTATTTATACACTTAGTGGTGTGTAAAGGTACGACTTATTGTCATACCCGCATTGCGTTATATGTAGTCCTTTGGATCGTGGTAAGCACTTGTCTGTTTTCCAAGACCACCTTCGATTCCAAATGAAAACCCTACTCTAGATCCTACAGGTTCTATCAAGTGATATGTTCCTCTCGGTATCCATATAATATCATACTTTTTAAATCTTTTCTTAAATATCTGACGAACACTGGATCTATCTCCATGATCTAAGTTGTCCACCAGTTTTGCACCTTCTACGCCTTCCCAGATAGAAAGATCTACTTCTCCAAGACCTTGCATGTATATAACATCCATATTGTCTCGATGTATATTGAAACTTTTAGAGTTTGGTCCTATAGAGCCAAAGCAGATCAAAGATACATCGTTCTTGTGAAACTTGGTATCTAGCTGTGCGCACATTTCTTTTAGCTGCTTGGGTAAAGATCCTCTCTTGCGACAGTCGAGTAGTTGAAAGTTATTCTTATCTACGTTACCACCAACCCTGTTTTTCATATGAGTGTCGAGTAATCTAAGACACCTTTCCCAATCAAAGTCCAGTTCTCTCTGACCAAATCTCCATTGATAATATTGACCATCACGAATGGCTTGATCAAACTTAGCACTTTTCCACGTCATTTTAGTTTCATACCGTAAGGCCATTCGCCTTCTGCTATCCAATATTTCGAGTTATACCAAGCACAGTCTATACATGAGATCCTGTTGTATCCTTGTGCACGTAAAAACTTATACCATTTGTACATTACTTATTACCAATGTTGTATTTCGGACACAGTTCCCATGTAGATTTTTCTTTGAAAGGAATGATTTTAATCTGGCGAAGTGGTGCCATTTGAAGTTCTTCTTTCTTTACAAACTGGATCAATCCCCAATCACTCAGTAGAGTAGCAATGGTATTCCTACGAGCAACGTCATTGGTTTCGAAGTTAGATTTTTTACCGTCCAACAAGAAAAGTTCCTTGAAGTGTACGATGAAATATCTACCTTGTTTGTGCAGAATGTGACAAGATTGATATAACTTTTTATCTTGTCTTGATGCTACCCCAATGCGAGTGAGTGTTTCTCTTACTTTTAGGAAGTCATCAGGTTCGTTTAGTGTTATCTCCAACATACTTGCTGGAGACCAATCCACAATATCAGCCACTTGTTCCATAGTGTTCACCTTTTTATTATTATTTTTATTACAGAAATAATTTAATATTCGGAACTATTTATAAAAAATAGGTTTTCACTTTCCGCCTTTAAACATTTTCTGTCTAATAAAATCAAGGTGAGACTTGTTTATGAGTGGCAGCACCTGCCGTGCCTTACTATTACTATATCCATAATATTCTTTAATGAGTTCGAGATCTGAGAAAGTTTCCGCTTTAGCCCACTTAGAAAACCTCTTACGTTTGCGCACAATGTTGCGCAAAAAGTCGTACTGCATTCGGTTTTCGAGATGATGATGTTTGTTCATCTCATTAGCCATGAGAACTGTATCAGCAAAGTAACTTAATGATCTGTTGATCATAAAAGGTAAATATGACTTCTCGGTCATATCGTCAACCATAATATCTTTCTTAGTTGTGTTGATTGAGTTTACATAATCAAATGGTTTCATAGGTTACCTTCAATACCAGAATCTAAACTAGGCCATTCTACACGATCTATGTTGTCTTGTAAATCCCCTGAAGTAAGATTTTCTGATGGACCTTGCATCACATCCTTACCAGCATAATATAGCTGTGGCACTGTTTTATGACCTTTATCTCTCATAAACTGCTTTGCATAAATATCATTAGAGATATTGAACACCTCGTATTCATGACCCCATTCAACCAAAGCTTCTTCTAACTTGCGGCACCAACCGCATTTGTTCTGTGTATATAAATGTAGTATCATTTGAACTTAACATCTCCCATGATTTCGGTCATACAAGCAACAAGATTTACTTCATGATCCGCAACGAATGAATCTTTGTATCCATAATCAGCAATGATAAGAATCAACTGAGGAATGGATTGTGGTAGTACTCGATCTTCCATTTGATCATATACCCCTCGCAAGATAGCAGAAGTACTTAGATCTGAATTGTTAACCACCCAACTACGCATAGATTTAAAATCTTTGTTTTTGAGAGCGGTAAACAGTTGGTCAAATAGTTGATCTGTGCCTGTTGTGGTAGTTAAGGTGAACTCACCACCAACACAACTGCGCTGCAACTCATTTAAAACCCTTCGCCAATCTGGTAGATATTTCAAAATCAAGGAAGCAAGATCTGATTTTACATAATCTTTAACACCTTCATTCAGTAGAATACCTTCAACATGTTCCATGAAATCTCCACAAAGTGCAGCCATTTCTTTCTTGGTTGTGTTGAAATCATATACAGCACACCGTGAGTGGAGTGGTTCAATGATACGATTCTTGAAGTTACATGTAAGAATGAAACGACAATTATCAGAGAACTGTTCGATAAATCCACGCAGTGCAGGTTGAGTTGATTGTGGATTTAGGTAATCAGCCTCATCAAGGATAACCACTTTATAACCACCTTGTAGTGAAACAGTAGAAGCAAACTGCTTGATCTTACCTCTTAGAGTTTCGATATTCCCTTCCTCGGACCCGTTGATAATAATATAATCAAGACCTAGTTGATTACACAGAGCACGAGCCGCTGTTGTTTTTCCTACACCAGCAGTACCAGTGAAAAGCATATTCTGCAAATCACCAGTACTGATCATGGACGTAAGAGATTTTTTTACTGAAGCTGGAAGGATAGCCTCAGATATAGTTTTTGGGCGATACTTTTCGACCCATAAGAATTCTGACATTCACATTATCCATTATAAAAAAGTTATTATTTATTCGTCGTCATCCTGCTGTGCTGCTTCACATAGAGCGATAATCTGTACACTCTGGTCACGTAGCTGACCGATTGTGCTCAGTTCTTCACCACGAAAACCGCCACGCTGTACGATAGTATCAATCACGGCAACGGTACTGCGACCTACCTTGTTGGCAAGATCACGCATTGCTTCGAGATCATGCTCAAGTTTAGCGGTGTTAGTATTTTTCGACATTATATTCTCCTAAGTCGTTGATGTTATTGGGTTTATTATACATGATTCTAAGCGGCTTGTAAAGAAAAATCTTGACACTTAGAAAACTCTTTTTGTTTATAGAACTCAAGCTTGTTGTCAAACTTGTTCTCTAGGATTTCTCCCTTGTGGGATATGACAAATACATTGGTATCGTCATCAAGAGAGTAAAGGATCTTCATCAAGTTCTCTACACCATCATGGTCCAAAGAACTATCGAAGGTTTCATCCAGCACCAACAGGTTTGTCGCTACCGAATTTTTCATCTTGGCAATCTGTCTCCAAGTAAACAACAATGAGAGATCGATACGCTGCTTCTCACCTTCCGAGAATGAGTCATATGAAAATGCATCACGGTGTCTCGAACGAATGGTTTCTACAAAGCTTTCATCCAATGTAAAGTGTACAAAGAAGTCTAAGATCTGAAGGTAATCATTCACTAGCTTATTGATTACTGGTATATATTGCTTCATAATCTTGGTCTTAATGCCTGTATCTTTTAGCATTTCAGACATAGCAGCATGATAACTCAGTTCTTCATTTAGCCCCATCTTCTCATCCGCTAGATCAGTACGAGAATCATTCATAGCATTCAGTTCAGAGTTCGCATTACCAAGGTCACCTTCACGTGACATAATACGATTGATATCTTGATTGATCGACAAGATTGATGAATGTAGTCGTTTGATTGTTTGGTTGTTATTATTGATTAACGATTGCTTTTCACGGATTGTATTCACGAGAGAGGTCTGTGTTGAAATCACTTCTTTGATTGCATCAGTCTCAAGGCCAACCTTTCGAATGGCACTGTTCAGTGTTTTGGCTTTTGCTTTAGAATCTGACAACTTAGCCTCACGCACTTCTTCGGCAATCACTTGCTCACACGTAGGACATTCTGAGTTTTCCTCATAGAACTTAGCATCTTTGACCAGAGCCTTTACAGAAGTATTGAACTCAGCTTTATACTGAGATAATGTCTGGAGTTTTTCTTGAGAACTTTTGAGATTGCTCTCAGCTTGGTCACTCTCTCTTTCGATGTAGGCAGATGCTTCTCCATTTGTTTCCTGCAGTTCATGGATTTCAGTTTCGACATCTGTAATCTGAGTTCGCTTGGAGTTTATTTCCTCATCGTTGATCTGGGTTATATCTCGGATATACTTCTTCTGGCTATCAATCTTTTGCTTCACCAGATCTAAGTTGTAGGTAATATCTTTGATAGTTTCCTTGATCACAGAACTTTTCTGCTTAATGATACCATTCATGACAGAGAATACATTGATATCAAGCAAATCCTCGATGACCTCACGACGATGAAGAGCAGGTAGTTTCATAAACGGAATGAAGGAAGAAGATCCTAGCACTACAATCTGGTGAAAACTTTTGTGGTTGAGTTTGATGATATTCTGTTCAAGAATATTTTGGTATTCCTTGGCATGAGATGATTGATTAATCATTGTACCGTTCTTCCAAATCTCGAAAATGTTAGGCTTAATACCACGAACAACCTTATGTGAGTCTGTACCAATCTTGAAGTTCAACTCCACAAGACAGTCTTTGTTATTGATTGTGTTGACCAGTTGACCCTTCTTAATATTTCGATGTGGCTTACCAAACAATGCAAAAGACATAGCGTCAAGCATTGTGCTCTTGCCAGAACCGTTCTGTCCAACAATAAGAGTAGACTTGTTTTTGACAAGATCCACTTCAGTCCAGCTATCACCAGTGGACATAAAGTTTTTCCACCGTACCATTTCAAATTTAATCATGCTACTTCCAGAGTCTGTGCCTCGATAAGAATATTGCGCATAGCAGTTTTAAGCCTATCTTTATCAAGGTCTGTATTGACAGTATCAATATAGTTATCAAGTAAGAGGCTTGTGTCTTCAACAGCAATCTCTTTAGTTTCTACGTTATCAGCCAAGAACTCATCAAAGTTCTCAGCAATCTTCAAGTCATGTATTTGTTGTGCTTGTATTCTATCAACAAATCGATCAAATGTAAACAGGTCTTGCTTGTTTATTACAATTATTTTTACAAACTTATCCGTCACATCAGGAATGAAGGCAGAGTAATCTGTTTTCGAATCATCGTAAATGATCTTGTGAAACAGAGTGTGTGGGTTATTGATCTTTTCAAGTTCACGTGTAGAGGTATCCAACACATGAAATCCTTTAGCATCACCTGCATCAGACCAGAAAAACTCCATCTGTGTGCCGACATATTTAATGTTGTCTCTCTCAGACCCTACGTGAAAATGACCTGTGAGAACCTTCTCAAATCTTTTGAAAAGTTTATGGTCCATACCTTCGTGTGATTGAACGCCTCGCATCACCTCAAAGTTTCTGAGTTCTAAGTGTCCACCAAGCCAATCTGCTTTACACGTGCTAATGAACTCAAGAGATTTATCTCTATTCTCTGGCGTAATCCAAGGCAACATCGCAAACTTAAACCCATCTAGGTTTAGAACAGAAGGCTCCATATGGATTGTAACCTCGTTCATATAATGACCCAACAACTCTTTTAAAGAGTTTAGATCGTTCGTATTCTTGAAGAATGTATCATGATTGCCTGGGATCACATCCATGTGCAGACCATGTTCTCTTAGTCTGCTAAGAAAGGACTTACGATACCTGTTGAGAGCACGGAAATTAATAAACTTCCTGTTATCAAATACATCACCCAGATGAATAATACGAGAAATACCGTTTTGCAGTAGATAAGGGAAAAATACATCATCGTAAAATTTCTCTGCGTTATCGAGAAATACGTCAGAACTATTCCGAATACCACAATGAGTATCATTTAAAATCGCCACCTTCATTTCATAAATTTCCCAAGACCCTCATTTGGATCTACTTTCTTTTGCCGCTTACGCTTCTTGACTTCTTCAGCAAAAAACTTGTCTTTCTCCTTCACTGAGTCGATACGTGTTTTGAGTTGGTCAACAACACCAGCAACCTTTGCGATATCATCCAAGTCACCATCAGCAAAGTCAAATGCAGGTGTCTGAGCAATGTACTTCAGTTTGATATCTTGCTGCTTTTTCTCTTTGGCAATACGTTGTAGGAAAGCATACCAACAGATCTGTGTAAAATACCCAAAGGCATTTGGCTTACCAGTACGAGTCGCTGCTTCGATGTTGTAGTTCTTGATTGCTTTGAGACAGTGTTCAACTCCATCCATCACCATCTCTTCTCGATAGGTGTAGCGTACAAAGTTACCCTTGTGAGATAGCCCTTGGGCAATACGAAGAAAAGACATTGCGATATAGTCGGTGACTTTCGGTGGCTCTTGTTCTTGCTTTACTGCTTCTTGTACTGTAACAACATAATCTGTGACCGCATTACTAAAGTCTCTGTTGTTGACATAATGCGGCTTGTCTTTTGCTTTCATTATTAATCTCCTGATTATTTCTCCTATTATAGCATAGGATCTAGAGGAATGCAACTATTTTATTTTTGCATCTATTTCATTTTAGGGGTTGACGACTCAAGCGAATCACTATATAATAAGGTATCAGCCTTAAAGCCAGGGTAGTATACTTTTAGTTCAGCTTGTTCTTATCGAAACGGATTATGTTATCATTGTCCGAGTCTTCTGGATCAATATCATAGTTACCTCGATATATACCAACATCATGTTCATCTGGTATAGCTTCAGGGTGTGATTCATAAAAATCATCCATGGTCTTTTTATATAGTGCTTGTAGAACTTTATTGGGGTCCATTATGACAGATAAGTGATCCATGTTCAATAGGTGGACTTGATCTTGCTTTGCCAAAATCATATAAGGTCTGAGGAACACGTTCTTTCGAAAAACATCTACAGTGAATGGATTCTTTACTACAAGAGCATCGTATGGCATGCTTTCATCATCAACTAGCGAATCAATTACTTCTGCAATAATCTCTTCACCGCTGATTAGTTTCATTTGTTTTATATCAAGTTGCATTATATATCTACCTTATGAATGGTATACTTAAACTGTTCTCTGTTATATATCTTTATTCTTTCAGCCGAATGATTGAGCGTGTAGTTCATATTCTTCTTCCAGTGCAAATCATCTGCGACGTCATAGAGCGTGGTGATTCTACCATCATCAGACTTTCTGAGTCCTCGACCAATCGATTGCAAGACCCTAATCTGTGATTTAGAAGGAGAAGCGAATATAATGTTGTGAAGATTACGAATATTAATACCAGTACTGAAGGTACCCAAACTAGCCACAATAACGGCGTTTTCCTCATTCTCCACAATTTTTCTAATCTGTTCACGATCATTTGTGTCAGTATCTCCAGAGACATAGAATATTTTTCTACCGTCACCTGCCTTATCTTTAATCATCTGATGTAGGGGTTTGCCATGCTTGTCCACGAACTGAAACAATATCAGGCTGTTACCCTTGAGATCCAGAGCCAAGTTTGTAATGAACTTGTTTCTAGGTTCGTATTTTACGATATAATCTAGTTCTGTATGGTAGTCTTTTTTGCCCCAGTTCTTTCTGATGTCCTTACTATATATCAACAATAAAACATTGATTTCCAGCGCAGACAAAGTGTTCATCTCTTGCAGTTTTTTCGTGGTAGTTACGTTGAATATTTTACCAAACAATCCTTGCAGAACTAGTTCATGGGTTTGTGTATTATCAAGCGTACCTGATGTACCAAAGCGATAGTTGGCTTCAGTACATTTGTTCATAATAGTTGTGAGAGATTTAGCCTTGAACCCATGGCACTCATCACCAATAACACAACCAAACTGTTCAAACCATTTAGTGGGCATTTTGTAGATGGATTGCCACGTACTGATTACTGTACCTTGGTTAAACTGTTTATCTTTACCAGAGTAGATTTTATGTACTCCATTCTCGACCATCATGCCATAGTCACGAAAATCCTCATACATCTGTTCAACAAGAGATGTAGTAGGAACCACAATCAAAAGCTTCTTACGCCCGTTTGGATTGATAATTCCATGCCAATATTTGACTAGTAAGTAGATAATCAAAGACTTGCCAGAACCAGTTGGCGATAGTAGGATGGCTCTTTTATTTTCTAAGGCATGGCATACTGCATTAAACTGGTAGTCTCTGCACGAGATGGGTTGTCCACGAGAAGTGAGTTCCTCATCTTCAATGAACTTCATAATATTTTTAGGATTGATTTGTACTTTTTGTGAAGGAGATCCGTAACGTTTATCATCCTCTACTTCTACGATATAGTCTCTCACCTTTGCGAAATCTTGCAGATAGGTATAAAGTCCAACAGGTAGATCCATAGTCTGTATATTGAATAGGCGTATCTTACCATCCCATACCTTGTTTTTGTAGGCTGGCATGTATTTGTAACCTGGCACAAAGAACGAGAAGAACTCTGATAACTCTTGGGCTATGCCCCAATCGCACTGGATGTCCAACACAGAATGGTTTCTATTTTTAATTTTTATCACATCCATAAACTTAATCCATATAAATAAGACATATAGACTATATATAACTATTTTTGGAGAAGTATATGCCGTACAATGTCACCCAAACTTACACCTATACTGGTGATTCTGTATTCGATTCTGCTGGGACATTTAAGGCTTGGTATCATGCAGTGGATTCTGATTTTAAAGTTGCCGTTGAAACTGCCACAGGCACTGCCTTCAATCAAGCTTTGTTTGATGTGAAACAAGCGCAACCTGTAACAGAGACTTGGGACGTAGATGAACAGAAACTAATAAAAACTATCGCTTGGGCAGATCAAGCCACATATGAAGAGTGGAACACTTACATGACGTCATTCGATTATACAGACGCTGCTTTCAGTGCTGTGACGGTTGGTAATATGCCTGAAGTCGTTGACGGTGAACAAGCATTAGATGTGATTGTTGAAACTACAGTCTAGTTTCCAGCCTCAAACATTCTCCATTTAATCATGTTACCGATTGTCTGGTGCCGCCAGTTAATATTGGATACGATCTCTGAGAGTGTGTCTGCCAGAGTCTTGTAGTATTGGATTAACTCTTCCGACTTTTGGATGTCGATATCAGCATCGTAGTAGTAGTTCATATCTCCTTTTAAAACTTTTAGACCATTGAATGGATCGTATTCCCAACCGAGTTCATCAATCTGATCTCGATCCATCTTTCCGTTGTAGTATAGCCATTTTTTCTGTAGGAGAGTTTTCTGTGTCATCTCTGCTTTCTTATGACGCAGTTTAGCATTCGCCAGTAACTCAAGGTACTTGGCGTGAAGAGCAGGTGTTTTTCGTGATGTTTCGTCAAGAGATGAGTGATCTATTTCACTGTCTTCTTGCCACATTTTCAATACGGTGTCTAAGTTCATAGTTATCTTTCATAATGTACTACCTTATCTATTTGAAAGAAAAGGTGTTATATTTTAACGT
>Ga0187219_1001196_pt1 | contig 12571 bp, 18 predicted proteins | sample 13SPOviralmetaG_FD_130162 | JGI IMG/M metagenome (GOLD analysis project Ga0187219, IMG submission 130162) | Marine viral communities from the oligotrophic San Pedro Time Series (SPOT) site, San Pedro Channel, CA, USA - 13 SPOT_SRF_2010-07-21... | ecosystem: Environmental > Aquatic > Marine >... | reverse complement strand
CGTTCGTTTAATCTTGGGCGTGACGCAGTTAACAGTATTATTAAAAAATTTAGACAACAACAAAATGAGCGACAACATTAAATATCTGACTGATGCAGAGAAGATCCGCCTCAAATTACTTGAGGATGAGATCTACATGCTAAACCACAAAATTGACCGAACAATCAAGAAACGTGATTATATCCAGCGTGAGGTAACGCACATAAAAGAATCGACCCATGAGCGAACAACCAAACCATAGCGATAGGGGCCACGCGGAGTTTTCTCCGTCGAGTCTAAAGTATGTAGCCGCCTGTGCTGCTTATCAAGGACGTGACGGCACATCAGCCGCCGCTGAGATGGGGACCAGAATTCACGAAGCTCTCGAAGTCTTTGACCCTTCTGCCCTTCACACCGAACAGGAGCTGGAGATCTACGAACAGATTGTTCAAATGGAACAGGAGTTTATGACTAACTTCGGCGAGGTCGCTGAGGAGTTAAACGAGATCCAAGTTGAGGTTGCTCTGGACGGCACCGAGACATGGGGAACCTGTGACCGCTTCTTGATCCTTAAAGGCGGTGACCGAGCCGTCATGGCCGATTACAAAACAGGCATCTCGATCATTGACCCGCCAGATAAGAACTGGCAGGCCAAAGCATATACATGTGGGGCCTTCCAGAAGTATCCTGAGATTCAGGAGATCGTCTTCGCGTTCTACGTGCCACAACACAATGCGACCCTTCATCACACGTTTACGCGAGACGATCTCCCCGCTCTGGTCGAAGACCTAAGCCGAGTCATTAAAGCAGGTGAAGAGATCCGACCGAAGTGGGAGTCCGGCACACCTGAGTTAGATGAATGCACCCCAACTCAGTACTGCCGTTTCTGTAGACATGAGGATATTTGTCCGGCACTCGGTGGACTCGTTATTAGTGTCGCCAAGAAACTCGATACCACGTTGCCCGATATTGACCCTACCGACGTAGACAATCCCGCTAGACTCTCTGAGCTATTCAACATCGCGAAAATTGTAGAGAATTGGGCAGCGTCTATTAAGGCAAAGACTCTCGCCAAGTTAAAAGACGGCGATAAACTCGACGGCCTAAAACTACGGTCAATGGGTCGAACACGTAAGTGTGCTGACAACGAAATGCTCGTAAAGATTGCAAAAGAACATGGTCTAGAATTAAGTGAGATAATTAGTGAACTAAATTTCCCACTTACTAAGATCTCAAAATTAGTATCTGCAAACGCAGAAAAATCAGAAAAACGAGAAAAACAACAGAATTTCCTTGCCGCCTGTGATGACGCAGGCATAGTCCAAACCTCTGAGGAGCGATTCAGTGTCGCGAATCAGTAAACCAAATAAAATAAGAATATGGCTACTAAAGAAGCTAAACAAGTGAAGGAAGTCGAGAATGAACTCTCGACTAATGTAAACATCGGAATCGAAATCGACCGCAGTGATATCGAGATACCTCGAATCAATGTATCACAGAAGATGAGTCAAGGCGATGCTCCAGTTGGATCAATTGTCTTTGATCGTAAACATGTGGTCGCTGGCCCTAATGAAACAATAGCTGCGATTGCAGTTGTTGCTCAAAAAGGCTGGAGGGAGAATATCCCATTTGATGAAGATGAAGTCCCACGCATTGCGTGGTCCAAAGAAGAGTCAGAGGCTATTTCTGATGATTCAGAATATCAAATGACTGAGTTTGCTGAGATTACATTACTACTCCGCCAGCCGGAGGGTAACGATGATGAGACAGCATTCTCACTCGTTATTGGGGATAGCCGATATGCTTTGGGTAAGATTAACGTAGGGAAGAACGCTTATCGGACTACTTACAAGATTCTTGCTACCAGCGCGGCTTTTAATCCTAACACTCCTATCTGTGCTAGGGTATGGAACTTTGTTTCTGAAGAGTTCTCAAAGGGTAAATATACATGGTTCAATCCAAGCTTAACTGCCACTACAGAAGAGACAGATGAAGCCGTCCTTGAGTTCATCAAAAACTTTGGAGGTTAATTATGACCGACGAAGAGAAAGAAGAAAAAACCCGTGATCTCCTTCTCGAAGAGATCAAGATGCTCGACGGCATGATCGCTGAAGTCGAGGATCAGCTCTCCCAAGTCGGAGCCAACTTGAGAAAGTTGAGGGTAGTTCGGGAAGCACTCCAGCATGTTACTGGTGAGCAGACCGAGTTAGATTTGGATTCGTAATAATAGATGCTAGAAAGCAAGCTCGTCGCAGAGTTTTTAGTCTTCTCTTTGCGACGGGCTTTTTTCTGCTCACAAATAAACTTATATGATTACATACGCATTAGATTTTGAAACCTACTACGACAAGCACTGCTCTATACGCAAGCTTGGCCCGCTAGGATACTTTTCCCACTATGACTTTGACGCTTATATGGTGAGTGTCGTCGGTGACAACGGCTACGAGTTCGTTGGCCACCCTGAAGATTTTGACTGGAACCTGCTTAACGGCAATATTGTCCTGTCCCACAACGCATCGTTTGATGAAACACTTTACCTGTATGGTGTTACTTGCAACTGGTGGCCAGAGGTAAAGCCTGCGGCATGGTATTGCACCGCTGATATGGCTGCGGCATGTGGCTTACCTAGATCACTAAAGGGAGCTACAGCTCAAGCTTTCGGAATCGAGGTCGAGAAAACTACTCGCGACAACATGTCAGGTAAGACATGGACGGGTATGTCTGAAGAGTTTCGTAAGGAAGTTCTTGAATACGCATTAAAAGACTCAGAGCTATGTCTTAAACTTTGGCAGGAATACTCACCTAGATGGTCTGACTTCGAGCGTAGTATAAGTAACATGAACCGACGGGTAGTCCAGCGAGGCATCCCTATCGATATTGACGCGCTTAAAGAAGCGAGAGAAACAATTAATGAGCGTTTGTTTCAAGCGGAAAAGGCTATTCCTTGGGCTGGTGAGAAACCACTACTAAGTCGGAAAGCATTCGACGAGGAATGCCACAAGATTGGAATTGAGCCACCAGCATCACTCGCTAAAACTGACAAAGATGCACAAGAGTGGATTAAAAAACACGGTAGATCTTATGCATGGGTAGAAGCAGTTTCTAATTGGCGGCGTATTAATTCGATTAAGAAGAAACTAGATAGCTTTGATTACGCCACAATGCCAGACGACCGCTACTACGGTGGTCTCATGTATTTCGGCGGACACACCGGACGATTCAGCGGTAGTGGAGGGAACCTTAATCTACAGAATTTACCGCGAGAGGAGATGTTTGGTGTGAACATGAGAAAACTCATTACCGCACCTAAAGGGAAGAAATTAGTCGTTGTCGATCTTTCGCAGATTGAAGTCCGCACATTATGTTGGCTAGCTAAAGATAGGGAGACTATGGACGCTATAGCAGCATCTGATGATATATACGAGGCGTTCGCAATTCAATTTGGGTTGTGGTCCTCTGACAAAGGTGTTCTTAAAAAAGAAGACGCTAAGTTACGTCACAAAGTCAAAGCTCTTGTGTTGGGTTGTGGGTATGGGGCAGGTTACAAAAAGTTTGCTCAGATGTATAACATGCCCAAGAAAGAGGCTAAGGAGGCTGTAAATTTGTATCGCGAAAAGATCTCTAAAGTACCTGAACTTTGGGGTGATTACGATTCAAAGTTAATTGGTCTAGGGCTAATGTCAGATAGCGTAGCATTACGGAGTAATGAAGACATTAAGTTGAAGCTTGAGTTACCGTCCGGTAGAGTTCTAAATTATGGTTTTGTTTTACAGCAATACGATGAAGATACTGGACGCTCTAGGTATCAAGTAACAGTAAACCGCAACGGCAGAAAGCGGCATATTACTCTTTGGGGAGGTATCCTAGCAGAAAATGCTTCACAAGCTTTAGCCCGTGATATATTTAGTCATATGATGCTCCAGATTGAGAGAGCTGGCATCAACATAATTTTTCACGTCCACGATGAAGTTGTCTGCGAGTGTGACGAAGAGATAGCAGACGAAACCCTAAACAAAATTATTAAAATCATGTCTACCCCACCAGAATGGATACCCGACATTCCGCTAGATGCAGAAGGAGAAATCTTAAATAAATATACAAAATAATGACCTATCGAACATTAAAGAACCTGAGAGACTCAAAGACTTCAAAAGTAGAAGACTTGAGCCAAGTAAAATCAAAGAAGCCAGCGTTTAAGAACAAAGCTCTATACCGAGATTGGTGTAGCAACATAAACACAAAACATGTGTTTTATTCGTGTGTAGAAGGACGAACTCCTTCTAAAAGAGTAACATCTGATAACCCTGTCCACATAGTTCACGGGATAGTTGCGGACTACGACGCCCCTGTTAAATGGGATACCTTCCAAGCTAATCTAGGAACAGCATGTAACAGCAGCCCTTTACCAACATGGTCATCGAGAACTCAGAGCGATTACCTTAGACTAGTATGGGAGTTTGAGAACCCAATTCCTGTGGACCCATCAATGTATGAGGCTTTCGTGATGGCAATAGATAAACTTGTTAAAGCTTCTAGCTTGTTTGCTGGATTTGATAAGTCATCATTCCGACCAAACCAGTACTTTGAATTAGGAGTGGATTGGCAACCACACGGTAACAAACTTCCAGACTCAATCGTTTTTGCGGCTATAGCGAAGGCAGCGGAATCCAAACCGCCAGAGTCTGCCGAAACGTGTATCCCAATCGATGTGGTTGCCAAAGAGGTTGAATCCCGATTCCCGAATCGCTGGTTCGGTGAATTTGAAGTCGGAGCGCGTGGACCCTTATTCTGGATCGATGACGGTATTGACCGTGAAGGATGTCAAGTTGTGGAAGATGGAATGGTCTGTTATAGCGACAGAGCTGGTAAAGGATTCATGAGTTGGTCCGATATATTCGGTGGGGCATTTGTTAAGGATTACGAGACCCAGAAACTTGCTACCCTATTAGACGAGTATTGGTTTAACGGTAAGACATTCTTTAAGCTCCTATACGGAAACGCAGTCTCTATACCTAAAGATCAGCTTTTATTAGAGCTACGTCAGGCAGGTTTTTCTGTGAGAGTTAGGCGTGGCCAGAGTATTAGTGAAGTAGAAAACGCTGTGCTGGTAATCAGTAACAACAACAGGATTGATGAGATCGCACCAGTAGTGTTTTCAAGCGACCGTGTTGTATCGTATAACGGTAGTCGGATTCTGAACTGCTCTACGCTATGTCCGGTGGACGCAGCAGCAGATGGAGACCCCTCCAACTGGCCTTTCCTCCACAATTGGTTCAATCAACTTTTCGTAAACAATAGCAAGCATGATTCTATAGAATACTTCTACGCATGGATGAAGAGGTTTTACTACGCTGTTGTAGAAAGAAAGCCTTTACAGGGGCAAGCTTTGCTGCTGGTCGGACCAACAGGTCGCGGCAAGTCATTGTTGAGTAACAAAGTTATTAGCGGACTCGTGGGGGGTTTTGCTGATGCGAGTGACTACTTAGGGGGTCACACAAAATTCAACAAAGACTTAGGTCGTGTCGCATCTTGGGTGATCGACGATACGACCTCAGCAGCCAGCTTTCAAGACCAAAGACGTGCAACTGAGCTGTTGAAGCGTGCGGTGGCTAATCCGAGAGTCGAATATCAGGCCAAGTATGCTGACGCTTTATCAGTACCTTGGACAGGTCGTGTTGTGCTGTCTCTGAACATGGACGCTAACTCACTGTCAGTAATACCATCACTTGATTCTAGTAACCGAGATAAGCTTATGGCTCTGCTGATATCAGAGTCATCAACGACATCGTTCCCACCTAACTACCAGCTTGAAGCAACTATCGAAGACGAGTTACCTCACTTTGCTAAGTTCTTGATGGATTATAAAGTCCACCCTGAAGTTGAAGACGTTGGTCGGTTTGGCGTCCAGAGCTACATCGAGCCATTGATTGCTGATGCAGCATATGACAACAGTTACCGAAGCACCGTAGCCGAACTTGTTGAGTTCTTCTGCAAGAGGTGTCGTAATAGCGCACCTGAACTTAAGACGTGGTCAGGAACTCTAACCGAGTTTCAAGTTGCGATCCACGCGTTTAACGATGGTCGGAATGTTGGTATGTCTAATAACCTAGAGTTTATCAGGCGTGGGATGTCAGTTCTTGAGGAAGCTGGAGCAGTCAACAGTAACATCAGACCCATTAATTCTAAAGGACAAGGCGGCGGTAAATTGTGGAGCATTGACCTGAGTGAGATTTACGATATAGGTTATACAGCGGATGACAAACGAAGATCTTCAGATCAGGAGGCAGGAACTTTGCGGTGAGTTCTGGATGGAACTTCGGCAAATTCTCGAACAAATCGGAGGAGATCCATCAGTCGTTGATGCCTACATGGACGCCCCTCTCAGTGAGTTTGTAGATTTCGTAGCTCCCAATGGTATAAGGCCCGTCTATAAAAAGACGGGCCACATCCACCACAACTGCCTACCGCCGGATGAGGAGTGACTCGAACGCATCAGGCCGACGAGTTCTCTTGATCTCTATGTTGTAGCCGTCAGCTTTGAATCGAAATCCGTCGGCGTCGCGCTCGCCTTTCTCGTTAAATCGTTTCTTGTGTATAATGGACTTCTTAGGAGACCATCCGCAGAGCCATACCTTCCGCAGACCTTTGTGGACTCGCATGAAGAAGTATACGTCAGCTTCAAACTTACTGAACCTCGTCCTGACAACGGAAGCATTATAGTTTAGCTTAGGTGGGGTGTTGCAGCTCTTAGCCTTAACGTCAACCTTCAGACCTTTATATTCGTAGTCGTGAGTGTAGGACTTATCGCCAACATAATTAAACTGTTTAAAAGTTTTTTCAAAAGCGACCTCACCTAAGAAGCCAGTCATGTTTCCTTTACCGTTAGTGAACGATGTCCTGAGATTTCCTAAGGCGTCAGATCTACGGCACGCTTCAGCGACATCTTCTGGTGTAGGTTTGTAGAGTATGAAACGACTCAAAATTTACCTTTTCTACGGCGTATGTTCTTCAGAATCTTAGCCGTTTTTCTATGCTTCGCGGTCTTCTCCGCGATACCTTTAGGTTGCTTAACGTGTTGTTTACCTGCCTTCATGCCTTCTCTTTTCTTCTGACTAGTTCGGGCATACTCTTCGTCGGTTAAAGCTTCACGCGCAGCTTTTGGCAAATACCGTTCACCTGTCTCCAAAGACGGTTTACCGGATTTGGTTCCCCATTTCTCCCGCGTCCAATTGTCGAGAGATCTCTGTGACCTACGTTTTGGCATTAGTAACCGGAGCGTTTGCGGATGATCTTTTTAGCCTTCTTTTTAGTAGAAGACTTAGTTGATGGTTTACTTGCTGGCTTTTCGTGTCCGTATCCTTTTTTCTTCATAGCTAAGTGTTGTTCGTAGGTGTTCGCTTTATAGCCCTTACCGGACTTATCATACATCATGTGTGGTTTGAATTGTTTCATTAGTCTCTGTATCCTCCTCCTGCTTTTTTATATCTTGCTGCTAGTAACTGTGCTTTGCGGGCTGACCATTGTCCGGCTCTACCGCCTTTTGTCCCTGCTTTGATTGAATTAAACAAACGCTTCCGCATTGTAGGCTTTGTGTAGTTGCCCGCTTCATTAACTCTTGATTTCTTTTTCATTTTAATCGTTTAAGGATTCGTTCGTAAGCTGGAAAGAAAACCTCATCGATGCATCTGATACAGGCTTCTTCCTGAAAACTCTCGCAGAACGAGATGCCTGAGATATGGAAGGCGGCGTGTAACATTTCATGACGTAAGGTCGGTATGATTTCGTTTTCTGGTAGTTTCTTGTGTAACTGGATTATTCGTTTTTCGTGTAGGTATTGTCCGTAACAATCTTCTAACTCAGCCTTTTGGATCTTGATCCGCTGACCAGCGATCATGACTGATTTTAGCGATTTCACTTCTTAGATCTGTTTCTTGATTTACTGAGTAATCTTAAATTTTTACGTGAGTTGTTTTTTGGATTCCCGTCCTTGTGGTCAACGTCTTTGCCGTTTACCTTCTTACCTAAAAGCTTCTTCATCTTTCGACGTGCGCCATTACGGCTAGCCCGATTCTTTTTCTGTTCCGGTTTACCTTGGTAGTTGTCGTATTCTTTTCGGTAGTTTCTCATGCGTTGTTAAAGTATTCGACAATCGCTTGTGCGTATACGTCGGCTAGTAGTGAGTGCTTTGCGTCAAAAAGAATCCATTCCTTCGGGGAACTGCCGAAGAAAGGCTCACATATTACGGCAGGTGGTGGGACGCTCCGCAAGAATCCGGCCCCACGACCGTCAGACTCGATTGCTTTTACGCCCCTATTTTTCTGCACCTTAAAAGTTTCGGATTGCGCTTTACTAAAACACTCAGCCAAACGACGCCCGTTGTTGCTGGTGTGGTAGTACAGGTATTCGTATCCCTCAGCCTTAGAGCTGGAGTAACTGTTAAAATGCAGCTCAATCGCAATGTCGCATTTTTCTTTTGCTACGCTCTGTGCAATCCAATCCATCGCACGTCCGTAGCCCTCTGACGGGTAGTCGTCAAAGACAACCGAATGGATGCCTTGATGACGTAGGTGGTTCTGCAACAGGTCTGCGACCTTCTTGTTGTAAGTCCACTCATCCACACCCCCGACAGAGTTTGCGCCTTTATCTCCGATCCGGCTGTGTCCGACACAAATAGCGACCTTCTTGAGCTTCTTGACTTTTTTACGTCGTAAAGCTTTAGCCACTCTGTAAGCGGCTACTAATTCTAAAATCTTGTCGAGTATTTCGCTTGGCTTCATTTCGAGATAATGATGGCGCGTCGGTAGCTGTAGTCGCTATGGAATTTCTGACCATCACCGACGAAGATGCCTTCCTTAAACTGATACTCAGCTCCCTCAATCAAGGTGATTGTTGGTGGATCGTAGAGCGCACTTCTGTTCAAAGCGGAGGCGTCGCGATAACCTTTCGATACGCAGCTTGGCAGCAGGAGAGCCGTCAGCAGCGAGATCGTCGATTTCATCTTCCAGTTCATAAATGTATCTTCTTCTTTTCCAGTTAAGGGTAGCTACGTATGCTTTAATCAGCTCAGTGAGTAATTTGATCATTTCTTCTCTTTAGAGAAATAAAAACCAGATTTAGGGTCTTTATATATGCTGTATCCTGCTTCCTTCTCCCCTTTTTCTGTCATATGCCACGTTTTGTGGCGACGTCCTTTTAGTAACCTACCATCTTTAGGGCTTCTGCTTGGCCAGTGTCCAGTTTTGTCTGGTTTCAAACCGTGAGCCTTAGCAGTAGCATAATCATACTCACTCCCTTCAGGATCAAACTTAGCATCCGCTTTAGCGGTTTTTTTAGCGGCAGCTTTAAGTGCCTTCTCTACGCTTTCTGTAAACGAGTTAATCACTTGTCCTTAGCCTTGAACACGTTAAGCGCGAGCCAGTCGATGACCTTATAAGCCTTACCGATGAATGTATCATCCTTCGGCGTAGGTGTAAGGGCAGCGATTGCTGATGCGGCTGCGATGACGGCAGTGACGATTCCGAAGAGTTCGTCCTTGTTTTCTAAGATGTAACTAATCATTTCTTGCGGTTTTTAAATTTTTCAACTGCCGTTATAGCAGAGAGGATAGCGATAATCAAGCCGAGAAAAGTCGAGAGAAGTTGGATGCCCATATCCAGATCTTCTGGTAAAGTAGACATGAAGGCAACGGCAGAGCCGACGATACCGGATATTGGGTGGGTGATGTGTTGTAACATTTTACATTATGTTGGGGATGGTAGACCCAGATCCTGATGGATCTAAAGAAACTCGTGGTTTGGCGGCTCCTCTGGCGGCGTCTAGCTCTTCGTCCAGAAGCTTTTGACAGATCGTCCAGTGATATTGAGCGCGTTCTAAATCAGCGTTGTCCTCTGCTAGCATGCCTAAAAGGCCGTGTTTAATAGCGTTTAAGTTACCTAGATAGATTAGGTCGTCTTGAACAAGGACAGGCTCCCACGACCGCTTGAGTAGAAGCTTAATGTTCTTTACCTCAGCGGAGGGATTACTAAACCGGAATCGGCGGTAACGGGCTACGCCGTCGCCTTTGACTACGGCTAAAACTATTTCAGAGTTGTCATCCTGATTAGAAGCGTATACTTCTACGCTATCGTGGATATCAGAGAACGAAATTTCGTTTACTTTCGTTATAGTAGCAGCAGACCATCCAGCGCCGTAAGCCCCCAAATCCACACTATTACTTACTTTTGTTCCATCAGATTTTGTACTTTCCACTACAATCTTCCCATCAGAAGGGAGTGACGTAGCGGGAGCAACAGCCCGAATTACTATTTCATAAACATCTGAATTAGTGGGGGTGCGTAAGTCTTCTTTAGAAGGGTGATAACCGTCGTCAACAACGCCGAAAATAGGCGAAGGACCAGCTTTCGCATAGCCCCCGATCCGGTAATCATGCCACTGAGAACGGGCTTCTACCGGAGAATCCTCTAGCATAGCCCCTAAAAGGCTCTCAGAATGCTCAGGCAACGCGAAATAATCGTTCGTAGTCTCAATAGACCAGTCATAGAGTAGATCCTTCCACATCCCCATCGCGTAGAGGCGGGGCATGACTAAGTTCAGCTTGGCTACAAGGTCTTCGTCAGGCCGGACGTATTCAGATAAGGCTTTAGTTACGGCCTTTACGGTCAAAGCTGGCATGGGATAACCTTACAATTAGGCTAAAGTAAAGTCAATCACTGAGAAATAGGGGGTAATCCTAGGCCACGGCGTAGGCAGGCTCCGAGACGGGTGTCACTAGCAAGAAGATCGTCCGGCCCGTCGAATCGATCAATGAGTTCTGTCAGTGCATGGCGCGATGCTATAACACCCCAAGAGTTGTAGTTGCCCACCTCATCGTCGGACCCACCCGACCCCCACATATCAACATCCATGCAATTAATTGGGGTAACTAAGTGCGTAGGCAGCTCGATCCACTGCCCCCAGCCATTATTATCAAGGGACTTCCGAACTGCATCAGTAGCTGCTTCCAGCCACCCGATTGCGCCGTCCTTTTGATTAAGCGCATCCAGTGCGAAGCCCGCTGATTCACGGATAACCTTAGAACCAGATCTCCCAGCAAAAAAATTATCCATCCAGCCCCCACCCCACTCTTTGTATCCGACGAAGTCGAATCCGCGAGCCATCTCGGTAAGCCAAGAAAGATCGGACCAACAAATATAGTCCATATCCACCCAAGCCCCACCCACAGTAGAGATGAACTTCTTGCGAATCCAATCCACTCGGTGCGTAAGGTAGGCTTTTTCAAGAACTTTCGGAAGTGGGCCGAATAAATCTTGCACATCCTCTCTTCCTATCAAGACGGCGTCGGGGTTGTGGCGTTTAGTAGTCTGCCAGCACAGGTCGTAAAACCAATGCCGATCTCCCCCTTCCCAATAGCAATAGAGCTTATAAGACTTATCGTTTATCTCTTCTTCATTCACCCTACCAAAATTGTGTGTCGTTTGTTTTGCCACTGATATTCGACGAACCAGCTCTCTGGCCTGCGATCCACTCTTTCGGGCAGTAAACGGGCCAGTCCTTACGTCGATGCGCTACTTCAAGTTGGTGGTCAACGTGCTTGTTAGTATTCCGGTAGTCCGTCGCATAAGATATGTGTCTGTAGACTGCTGTTATTGAAGACCCGTTGATTGCGTGTGCGTGTGTCCGGTTAATAGAATTACCAATTCTAACATTAGGGATGTCTGTATCTTTAGGAGTCCTGCGGTGCTGGCCACCTAAATAAATCTGCCCCCAATCCTCCGGCACATCTTCCATAAACTCGTTAAGCTTCTCTAAAGAGTCTTCTTTGAATATGACATCGTCTTCCAGTATCAAAACATTATTTAAAGTCATCATATGACGATCATCTCTAGCGTGGAGGACATCTTCCAGAATTCTTTGGTGAGAACGCAGACAACCCCACGCCCCTCTACCGGAACCCCAATCGGCAGGATGAGTTACCCAGTCACCGATTATAGCAGGATAATAGTGGACCTTGTCGTTGTCCGCCATCCTAGTCTCTTCAAGATGCTTCTTCGTCTCTTCAAGACGGTCTGGTCTATGGGCGCAGTTGATCACGTAAACGCGATCAAACCAGTCAGTTAGGTTCTTCATAGTCGTTATTTTCTCGTTTCAACACATTACCCGACGCCAATGAGTTGTGCTTGAGATTCTGATACTGATGAGAAACTCTTAGCAGACCCACTAGAATCTGAAGAAGAATCTGAAGAAGAATCTGAAGAATGTAAAGAAGAACTTGAATCAGAGGCAGAAGAAGAGGCTGAGTCTGAAGAGGAGGCGGAGTCAGAAGAAGAGGCGGAGTCAGAAGAAGAGGCAGAGTCTGAAGAGGCAGAGTCTGAAGAGGAGGCAGAAGAAGAGGCAGAGTCAGAAGAAGAGGCAGAGTCTGAAGAGGCTGAGGCAGAAGAAGAGGCAGAGCCTGAAGAGGAGGCAGAGTCAGAAGAAGAGGCAGAGTCTGAAGAGGCTGAGGCAGAAGAAGAGGCAGAGTCTGAAGAGGCTGAGGCAGAAGAAGAGGCAGAGTCTGAAGAGGAGGCAGAAGAAGAGGCAGAGTCTGAAGAGGAGG
>Ga0187219_1001194_pt1 | contig 12579 bp, 29 predicted proteins | sample 13SPOviralmetaG_FD_130162 | JGI IMG/M metagenome (GOLD analysis project Ga0187219, IMG submission 130162) | Marine viral communities from the oligotrophic San Pedro Time Series (SPOT) site, San Pedro Channel, CA, USA - 13 SPOT_SRF_2010-07-21... | ecosystem: Environmental > Aquatic > Marine >... | reverse complement strand
GACCATACTGTTCATGTCAAGGGACGGGCTCTCCTCGTGGAACTCCTGCCAGTCCTCTGGTACCATGTCCCCTTGGTTGTACCTAAACCCTTCGGGGGCTACGGGCTGCTCTGGGTATGAACCAAAGAAGTAATAATTACCGTCGGTGGCAGGCTTGCCTTTCTTCTTGGGTACCATTTAACATTCGTTTACACAATATCTAGAATCCACCTCCGTTATAGAAGCAGAGCAACACACAAATTTAATAAATTCAAACTCATGAAAAAGTTCCTCCTACGTCTCGCGGTAATCGTCGCCATCGGTCTCCCCTTTATGGACACACCAGAGAGAGAAGCCAACCGTCTTATCCTACGCAGCGGTGACGGATGCTCCGCACTAGTTAACCGCCCACTACCGTGGAACCTTCCAGGTAACCCATACAACCTGAAGCAGCCGACAGGCAATCAGATTCTTAACCGATAAAAGAGAGGGGGCTTAGCCCCTTCTTTTTTTGCTTACTCCGAAGGACATCTTGCCTCCGTATCCGAAAGATGCAGACGCTCTGTTCTGTCTCTCCTTATAGGCTTCGAGGGTGATGCGTCCGCTCATGATATCAGCCAAGTCCTTGGCGGCTTGACCACCCGTGTCAGAGAATCTACCTGACTCTCTACCGATGTCCTGCTGATACTTTGTTCTATTAGCTTCAGCAACAAGGTTCTTAAAGGTTGGGTCTTCTGTCATGTAAGCAGGTAGGTCAGACAAGTCTGTCACCTCACCCCTTTCTTTTAGCATACCGTCCTGCACCAGGTCGGAGCGAACACCTCTGAATCCACCAGTGGTTCCTTCACCTCTCATGCCAGATTGAGCGATACCTCTGTTGAATACCGCACTGCTCTCAAGGTCGTCACCCATGCTGTAGTCCACAGACTTCTTTGATGGATTGGGAGTTTCTTCTGGAGTTTCTGGAGGTGGGGGAGGAATCCTTTCCATCTCTTCTCTCTTCATGCTCATCTTCATCTCAGGCTTACCCCTCTTAGCTAGGAACATCTTTGCCAGCTGAGGAGGAACACCACCCACCTGGTTTGTTGTTTCGGAAGCCATCTGAAGTCTCTCGATGTCGATGGCGTCGTCAGGGCCCTCCACAATGAAGTCGCCTTCTTTGCGAATAGGCTCATCGTTTGCATTAAGAGACGCGATGGTGCGTCCTTTTTTCTTTGCTTCGTTGGCTCTTTTCATAGCAGCCAACAACTCCTCCTCCTCTCCTACGGCACCACCCTCTACGTAGTACATCTTACCACCGTCGCCCATAGACTTCTCTTTCTTCTTGAAAAAATCAAGAAGGGCCTTGGGCATCTTGCCTCCCTTCCTGTACTTCTCCATCTCTCCGCCCATCATATAGAGCTTTTTCTTTTTGTCTTGATATCCCATGAGTTCAAAGATAAGTTACTTCTTCTTCTTCTTTTTTGCTGCAATCTTCCTAGCCTCGGCCTTACCAAATGCGGACTTCACACGAGCCGCTGCCCACGCATGTTGGGACGTCTTCGGTCTATTCCCTGAGGACATGTACGCGGCGAGACCTCGACGATACACTTCTTTCTGCGCAGCAGAAAGCTTCGAAAAGAACGAGCCCTTGGTACTCTTCTTCTTACTCATAGTTTGTCGCGTTGTGCCATAAGCTTCTTCAGTCGGGAAGCTACAGCTGGTGGGAATCCTTTCTTCTTTCTCTTGGCCGATGTACCACGGTACTTGGCATAGATGGCTGCTATCTGACTCATAAGCGCTTTGCGCTTCGAGGAATTTTTTGAGCCCGCCGTATACTTCTTATTAAAGGACTTAGCCATGAGAGGCCTCCTTGAACATTGCTTCTTTCACGGCTCCAGGGTGCGGCTTGTAGTCACCCTTCATGAGGTAGAACCTACCCTGCTCCTCCATCCAGTGGTAACCAGATGGTGGTGGTACGGATACCTTCTTGCTTCCGACCTTGAGCTTACCTCTCTCTGACTTCTTTGTGGTCTTCATTGCTTCTGCAATTTCTTTACCGCAGCAGCCAGGACGGAGGGATTCTTTCTAGACAAACCATAAGTGGATGCTACTTTAACGAGGAAGTCCTCATCGAGCTTGGCATCAGGGACAGCATCCATGAGATACTTACGGACACTTTCAACTTCTCTCTTGGCACCCTCACTAACAGCGGAGCTGCGACGAGTACCTGCAGAGTCCTTTTTCTTTTTCTTTGAAACGAGCATGCACAAATATAATCATTTGGTGCAACCCCACTTCGCGTTGGAGTAGTTGATGAACTTCTTAAACGTTATGCTGCTACACGTAAGGTGAAGGTTGTTCTGTTGCTTGTTGATACGAGCCTTGCTCTTGAAGATATCCTTTATGAGCTTCTCTCTGAAATACTCGTTCCGCCATATAAGGTTCTTGTCATTGCCAACAAGGATGGCATCGTACAGCTTGTACTCCTTCTTTGACTTGCTATCAAACAAGACGACGTCACACATGTGGATGGGTTCTTTAGTCATGCTCCTCTAACGAAGGAGGTGGCATCTTATTGCTCAGCTTATCTAGAGCCCTGGCCATAGCTCTCCTCCTTCCACGCGCTGTGTGCTGCCCCCTAGTATTATTAGTGGCTTCTTGCAACAGCTGAATCATCTCGTCTGTTAGTTGCATGTGCATAGCTGTCCCTTGATACTTTTTTAAGAGAGGACCCTAAGCTGCCTGTATCTCACAAACAGTCTGACCGAGGTGAGGACCCAACAGGTCCGTAACCTCAAGACGTCCTCTCAAGGATGTAGCGAAGGTACTACATTTTTTTTTCAAAGTCAAGTAGGGTGGGTAACACCATAACCCAGCGCGAAATCATCGTTCGAGATACATATAGTGTAATACTATAGCTAGAAAGGTGACAGATAGAAGAGCATAACACATATCGAGGCTGATAATAATTATGCGAAGGTATGTGAAAATAGGCCAGACATACGCACCTAGGGGATTATACATATACAGTAGCAGCACCGACGTCAATCGGAAACGGAATCCTGAACCCCAGCCCCTCGACGTTTTCCCCTTTGGGATTCCAGGTTTGGCATTTGACTTTTGCCCCTCCCCAGTTCAAGAATGACAGGTCAGAACTGACCACAGGAGAGGAGACACACAGACCACAGGCACAATCACTTCCCCAATCGTTCATGCTCCATGGGGGAACCCACACATGGGACATTGTGGTGCGTTAACTTTTGTTTGCATATAGGTCCATACTAAAACGAAGACGAGACTCGTATAGGTATCAGAAGGCGGGAGCTGATTCACCGCCACAAACCACATAACTTACTCATTATGAGCAACATCAAAGAATACACCGACATCTGCAACGACAAGGCAGACAAGCGCGCGTCAGAGATGCGCGGATTGGCAGGCATCCTCGGCAGAGAAGCAGACCAAATGGACGAGCAAACCCCAGACGTGTTGCGTATGGCAAAGAGCAGTCTCAAAGCAAAGGCAACCGACATGCAGAACTTGGTGCGTGAGATGGCCGACCAGTTGGAGGCCGAGAGAGCCGAAGTGCGGCGCATGAAGCGCCTGTACGCTCTGGCTCGCAAGGACTCCCGCGAAAGCCAAGAAACCATCATTAGTTTGATGGGAGACAAGGAAGAGGCAATGTTGGCGGAGGTTGAACTGCAACGCACCATCAACGAATTGAAAGCCACCATGGGCTATGACCCAATGTTCCACAGGAAGAATGTCGGTAAAGATGGAACAATCTCGTTCTGACACAATAACCCGAACACTACCGCGTTATACTAACAACAAGGGGAGGCAACTCCGTCTCCCCACAAACCTCAAGCACATGAGCCAACAAGAAATCAACAAAGCAAATCAGTCGCTGTACGCAGTCTGCGATTGTGAAGACGCCATTGACGCCATCCAAAGGATTCAGGACCGACCCGACATCGCAGATGCCACATGGGACAAACTCTCTGACATCAAGTACGAGCTGTACAATGTTTTGGAAGAGCTGAAGACCGAATCAGTATTGGTATTACTGAGCGGGGAAATGACCAAATGAACTCGATAACACTCAAGCACATGAACCTCAAAGCCATCAACCCCAAACACCAGTCCATGGTCAACCGCGCAATGCGGCATCTGGAGAAGTACAACGTTGCGAACGACCAACGCGATGCGGCATCTGACACCGACGACTACGTGGCATACGCCAAAGCGCACAAGAAATGTTGCAACCACTTCGACAAGTTCTTGGATTGCATGGCAGAATTGCCCAAGCGAGAGCAAGACCAGATTGAGGCAAGCCCCGCATACTAACCCCAAACCCCAAACAAAATGAGCATGCTCCCAAAAATCAGCACCGAGTTCAGCGGCACGAACGCGGACTACACCATCCAAACGATGGGCGACACCACACACGTTGAAGTCAATGGCTTCTGCTACCACATTGGTCAAATCAAAACTCCCGAGTTGAAGTCTGCCTGCGAGACTCTGCTCCAAGCATCAAAGGTCCTCGGCCAAAACATCTGAACCATGAAGTACACAATGCAAGCCCAACTACTGCAACGCAAGAACCTCGCCTACATTCGGATGAAGGACCTTCGTGAGCAAGCCCGCATCGCACGAATCGAGTTTGACTTGGCCGCCAAGGATTTGGAGAGCCACAAGGTTGAACTCACAATCCAAAAGCTATCAAGATGACCACAACCGACATCGTTTGCCACATCGTTGGCATGTACGCAGGATGGAGTTTGGTGCTCTCCTGCATACGAATTGGACTGAACATGACGTTAGACTACATAGAAACCCAATACACATGAACTACACCCTTGTCTTGTGGCCCGAGTCACAAACCTACATGGATGAACCATGGTTCGACGACCACGCCATCCTTGCCGACTACGATTCCATCGGTGAATCCCAAGCATACTTCATCCCAACCGAACACATCAAACAATGAACGTATACCGAATGACATACATCCGTGGTCGAGACCGAGATGACTGGAGAGAGATTGACTTCATCGAAGACAGCATGGAGGGAGCGCGTCGTATGGCTCGTGCCCTAATACCCCATGACCACAGAGTTCGCAAAATTGAGTTCATCAAAACCATAGAGCAATGAAGAAGAAGAGAAACGTCTACGAGGAGGTAACGGAACGGGTTGTCGATGGCATCAAGGCCAAGGGCATGCAGTGGTTCCGACCATGGGAAGGTGGTGGTGGGTTGCACCCCATCAACCGAGCCACAGGCAAGGGGTACAAAGGCATCAACGTCCTGCTCCTGTTCGCTGAAGCGGAGGACAGAGGGTATGAGCACAACGAGTGGTTGACCTACAAGCAAGCTGTTGGCCTGAAGGGTCAGGTGCGCAAAGGTGAGAAGTCTACCAACGTGGTGTTCTGGAACATCAGCATTCAGGACGAAGACAAGAAGTGGTACAGGAAGGAGTCAGAAGTACCCAAAGGAAAGGAGTACGAGAAATTCTTCTCTCTGCGGACGTACAACGTCTTCAACGTGGCCCAATGCGATGGCATCGAACCTCGAAGAAAGGTGGTGGAGGCCAAGGGAGATACAACTCCCATCGAGAGCGCAGAAGCGGTTTATGGTGGTTTTGGGGGCAAGCCTACTCTAAAGCAAGGAGGTTCACGAGCCTACTACAAACCTGCCATACACCATGTCCAGATGCCCAAGATGGAGACCTTCGTCTCTCCTGACGACTACTACAAGGTCCTGTTCCATGAGTTGACGCATAGCACAGGCCACGAGAGCCTACTCAATCGTGACACCTTGGTGCAGATGAACTCGTTTGGCGACGATGAGTACTCCAAGGAGGAATTGGTTGCGGAGATTGGTGCGCAGTTCCTGTCGGGCATCGTGGGCATCAATCCCAAGTCTGACTCCACGAACTCACAGGCCTACATCAATGGATGGTTGAGCAAGATTGGCAAGGACCCGAAGTTGGTCGTGAGCGCGGCTACGCAAGCGATGAAAGCTGTCGATTGCATCCTCGGAGATTAACATTCGTTAACAACGGGGAGGACAATAAGGTCTTCCCCACCAACGTTCTAATACTATAAACCCTTAAACACAATACACATGATTATCGAAAACCTAAACTTCTGCTTTCGCCAAAACGTAGGAGACAGAGGGCAAGTCGTCATCCCGCTCTCTCCAACCCTTGGAGTCTCCATGGTTGCGATGGAGGATGGACCTTCAGAAATTGCCGCTGTCGTTTTAGACGAGAAGGGCAAGGTCAACTGCGTCCTCTCTGACAGCAAGCCATTCTTCACCATCGGTTGCATCTTGGACTTCATCAAGCAAGCAAACGCTGAATACAACACACTATGACACAAGCACAAAGACTTGACAATCGCATGAAGAACTGCGGTAGCTTCGAACTGGCTCTCATCCGAGCTTGGTTCAAGGCAGACAAAAGCAACAAGGACCGCTTACAAGAGGCCTTCAAGAATACACAATTTGATTTGACATGACGAAAATGAATAACAGAAAGCAAACCAAGGGTGACCTCGTCACCACCATCATCGCCTTTGAATCAGGCCAACTCGACAGCGCGGATACCATCGTGTTCTTCTCTGAACTCATCAAGAGCGGCATGGCTTGGCAACTACAAGGAAGCTATGGCCGAGCATCCAGAAATCTCATCCTCCAAGGATACCTCAACAACAAGGGTGACATCACCTGCAATCTCGAACAACTATGAAGCCCTACGACCACACCGAAAACCCATTCATCGAGCTTGACCTGTGCAAGGATGAACTTGTGGAAGCATACGCCCTCTTTGCCGAGGCGGACCCTGAAGCACAGCACCTCATCGTCGAGGCCTTGGACAGGAAGTACAGCGTCGAAGAACTATGGGCTACGTTTTAACATTCGTTAACAACCACGGCACAATAAACCGAGAACGCACACGTTGTAATACTATAAACCCTTAAACCTAATACATCATGCGACAGACAGGAGTATTAAAGGCCTTCCCCGAGGGCATGTCACGCAAAGACAAGCGTCAAACCCAAGAGTGCTACCAACAAGAGATTCAGGGAGCGGGATTCAACCTCGTTGACTGCGGGGATTGTGGCTCCACCTTCCTTCATCGCACAAGCCATGAGGAATTGGAGTGTCCCTTCTGCGATTACCGCTCCGAGCCATGCGATTTCCCCGACCACTTCCACGAAGGGTTCTCGGAGTCAGGTGAGTTCGATGACGTTAACACTGATTAACACAATAAACTGACACCTCCCACGTTGAATAAGTAGAAACCCTTAAACCCAATACACAATGACACAACAACAACTGGCCTACGTAGGCAAGCAGTTCATGGAAATCATGGACGACTATCAAGCACGTCAGGAAGACGACCCAAACTTCGACCCAAGTACACGTCTCTATGACATCTACGACGAAATGGTATTCATCTACGACATGATGTCTACGAAGTACATAAAAGCAAAATAAAATCCTTATCCCCCAAAGCAATGAGCACTATCAAGAAAACAACAGAAGACGGATGGGACTGCGCTCCATCTTTTAGAGAAACAGCCCGTGTTGTCGATGACTTCGGCCACCTGTTCTATGAGATTAAGAACTGCGTCCGTGCAATGTCCACCGAGGACATGCTGACCGAGCTACGATACTTCGTAGAGTGCCTCGACGAGGCGGTGGCGCAGGCAGAATACAAACTTGATGGCGTTGAATTTCAAACCATCGACGATGAAGATTGAGACCTACTACACAGCATACAACGAGATTGACGACTGCATCTACGATGGTACGCCAGTCTTCGACAACAAGCATGACGCATTGGACTGGTTGGGTGGACAGCCATTCATTTGCCGACCATCCACCAAGATTGCCAAGGTGACCATCACCCTTGGTGAGACAGAGGACGCGGTCTTCAAGGATTAACATCCGTTAACACAATATCCCACACACTAATCCGTTCTAATAACAGAACACAATACAATACACAATGGACACTTACATCATGAAAGAACAAAACCAACTCGACTCCCTGCTGTTGAGCATCGAGAAAACCATCCTCAATGGACCTGTCGGAGCGAGGTTGCTTCAGGACTACAAAAGCATCAACGTATGGGAGGTTCAAGGAGAGGTTGTGAGGTTGATGCAGGAGAACACACCAGACGAAAAGCTCAAAAAATCCTGTCATGACTGGCCCGATGAATTGAAGACTGCATACAGGGATGTGGCGTTTAATATTCTCAACGAGATTGAAAGCAGAGTCAGGGACTACAGCCTGTCGCAGACTACAGAGAAGCCCATCACCCTGAATGGCGGGCAGATTGCTCGTAAGCTAATCAGTTCACCCGTGCCAAACGCATACGTTGTGAAGATTACGGACAACTACTTTACCCTTGCTGTACTTGAGGCTGAATCTGCTCACGAGCTGTCTGACTTCCGACGAGTAGGGAGCTACGAGACTTGGAAGGAAGCTATCCTTTCGGTGAAGTACACTTACATCTTGGCACAATCACAGTGCGATGCTAAGATGCGTTGGGACATCGAACACGGGAATGACAGCCGCTCACGAGTAGTTCGTAACGAGTACTTCCTGACCGACGATGAGGTCTCTCTTCGGTTACGACAAGCACGAGAAACTACAAGCGAACAATCCTTTTCTGTTGTAGCGGTACGCATCAAGGACCAAGGGTTCAGTTCGTGCAAGGTTGTTACAGACGAGGAGGCGTTGACTGGCACATCGTACAGGTCTAAATACCAAGAGGATGTCAAGATGGTAGCGGGGGCGTCTTACAGCAGGGCCAAGAAGATTGCGACCGACGTGAACAACATGAAGCGAGCCAACTACCTTGAGAAACGTCAACTCAAAAATATAGCAGACATCCAAGAGTCTCTGAACGATGCGCTCGAAGCAAAGAGTAGATACACCAAGGAGCGGATAGAAGCGGACCAAGAACTCGAAGACACCCTTCAGAATCTTGCCAACGACACCGAGGTCATAGAGATGATAAAAGAAGTAATCCAAAGTACAACACTACAATAAAGCACAATGAATAGTCAACTACCACACGAAGTCTTGATGACTCTCGAAGACAAAGCAAAGATGTTCGACAAGGTCTTGCGAGCACACAGCAGAAAGATTGCTGTCATGAAAGACCCCATGTCCATGAGTCAATCAGCTGTCTACAATTTCAACCACGAGATTAACAAAATCATGAGGGATGCCGAGCGGTTCGGGTTCCTCCCCCTCCACCAACAAACAAACAACCAACAGAATGTGCATTAAAATTAACATCACATCCCTTGGATATTCAAGAAATAGTACCGAACTTTGCAAAACAATTAGAGACCTATGAGGATACTCCACTGGGTTGTTATGGTGACAGCCTTAATAACCTCCACAATTTTGTGGCTCCCCATGTATGTCATTAGGAAGTTGTTCCTACACAGCGTAATCACTGCCTCAAGAGCGCTTGAGAAGTGTACGGGAATCACAATCGAACCACCAATAAATTAAATTCAAACCCCTATAAGATGTCAGAAGACACAACAACCCCCTCAGCTATCGTCAAGGCGATGGCAACAATCCAATCCTCCCTCAAGGCTCCCAAGGGACAGACCAACAAGTTTGGAGGATACAAGTATCGCTCATGCGAAGACATCCTTGAGTCAGTCAAACCCCATTTGAATACCCACAATCTTATCCTCACAGTTAGTGACGAGATGGTTGAGGTAGGAGGCAGGGTGTATGTAAAAGCCACGGCCATCGTCCACAACATGGAGGGTCAGGCAGTACAGACCAACGGCTATGCCCGCGAAGAGGAGAACAAGAAGGGCATGGATGCTTCCCAGATTACTGGGTCTACATCAAGCTATGCCCGCAAGTATGCTCTCAATGGATTGTTCTGCATCGACGACACCAAGGACAGCGACGCAACCAACAGCCATGGTCGCAATACACCTGCATCCAAGTCAGCCCCAAAGAAAGCTGCGAAGAGCGATGGTGCTATGTCAGATGAAGAGCTAGACCAGCTTGAGAACTACATCAGGAACAGCAAGAACTCCCTGGCGGCATACCAAGCTGTCGATGACAAGCACGGAAAGCGATTGTCTCCTGCACAGGCAGACCGATTGAAGTCTGCTTGCGGATGATGCAGTTCGCTAACCAACTTGCGGAGCGAGTAGGCAAGGGTTACTTGTCTTACTCCTCCTGCAAGGAGGCACTCAAGGACATCAAACTTTGGGAGCTGTATATGCAGGGACGATTGAGGAAGCACTCTGATGCACTTCACTTCGGTTCGATATACGACAAGCTTTTGTTTGAGCCACAATCTTTTGATAAGGAGTTCGTTGTTGTCAATGACGACAAGATTACCGCAGAGATTGGAGGCAAGTCACCGAGAGCTACGAAGAAGTACAAGGATTGGCTAAAGGAAATGACCCTTGATGCCACCAAGTCCAAGTTGGGCGTAGTCAACGCCAACGATTACAAGCAAGCCATCGAGATGATTGAGCGACTGGACAAGACTCCAGTTCGTGAAGAGTTTCTGAAGGGCGACTATCAAGTGGAGTTCAACAGCTTCATTGAAGGAACCGAGGGGGATGACATCCCTGTTAGAGGATTCCTAGACTGCAAGGGGGATGGTTACATCTCCGACAGCAAGACAACTCAGCGCATGAGTGGGTTCAAGTACGATGTCAACAAGTTTAGCTACGACATCCAAGCTTACATCTACTGCGAGGTCTTCGGAGTTGAAGACTACTACTGGGTTGTCCAAGAGAAGGCTTACCCCTATGCTGTCGGTGTATATAAAGCATCTCCAAGAACATTAGAAGGTGGAGAAAGGAAGTTCCATGCAGCGGTAGCAAAAATTAAAGCCTACCTCGATGGTCACCTCATCCCCGAAGCTTACTACAATTACCAAGAGATATGAACACAGGACACATCATCAGTCAAGCAAACGAGTTCTTCGGAACTGACGTTACTCAAGCCACAAAATTCAAGGCCCCGTTGTGGGATGCCAAGTGTAGCGTGGTCAGGTATCTGGTTGCCGACATGCAAATTCCTTACAAGGATTTGAAGAATGTCCTCAACTGCACGAGCAATGAGCTATGGTTCTTGCGTGTGCACGGAGACAATAAGATGATGGTCCCTGCGTTTAGAAGTAAGTACACAGAGTTTGTTAGTTCATTAACCCCTTAATTTCATAGTCATGTCGAAAGACAACAACAACAACTACGTAGGTTACGTAGAACCCCACGTCTCTTTCAAAGTCAAGTTTACCTTGGCCGAGTTGGAGCAGATGAAGCAGTTTGCCACAGAGAAAGGCAACGTCTACATCAAAGTAAACTGCACCAAGAACAAGGAGCAGAACAATAAAGGCAACGCATGGGCGGTCGTAGAAGACCCGAAGTCGTGGGCCTCACAGAAGCCAGCTGAAACGTCAGCGGACTCTATGCCGTTCTGAACCAGAGGGGTGGCGCATGGTGTGTAGGGAGAACCTACAACAAGGCTTTTGTATTGAGCCTAAGGAAACAAAGCCACCCCGTATCTGCCCTTGTAGCTCAGTTGGATAGAGCACCCGCCTTCTAAGCGGGCGGTCACAGGTTCGAATCCTGTCGGGGGTACTTCCCATATCTTCTAGCCCTTGCGGGTAAAAGACTCTACCTTGTCGGGTGAGGTGGGATATCCAGTCATGTCTTGTTCGCTGTCGAAGTTATGGTGGAAGGCTTGTTTATGTGACAACAGACAAAGGATTAAGTGGGGTCTGCAAGGTTGACGACTCATTGCCCCTTATGGATATCAAAGACTGACAGCTGGAAAGACAGCATCGCTTTTAAGGGAGCATGGTGGCCGCGTTTAAGTGGTGCGTGTGAGGTGTTCGATTCCCCTCCTCCCTTCTAAATTTTAATTCAAATGAAAAAGAAACCCACCAACCCCTTCCTGCTTGAAGCTAGGAATAGATACTTCGAAGCCATTGGACTAGCCGACAAGAGCAGGACGTCCAAGCAGAGGTGGATGAAGAACAGGAAGAGACACATCGTGGAGCAGAGAGCGGCTCTGTTCAATGCAGTGTCCCCCTTCTGTGGCAGGGCTGACTGCGCCTCTATGTTCAACAAGGACCACGCCACGGTACTTCACGCTATCAAGAGTCATGAGATGTACTTGAAATACAGCGCGAACTATGGCCAGGTTTATGAGCAGGCAACTAAGATTGTTGCCGACCTTGCGAAGGAAATGAAAATCTACCCCATGGGTCAGTACAGACATTACGTCAGTAGTGAGTCAGAACTAGAGGCCCTTCAAAGAACCCTTGATAACCTTCAAACAACATTAGACCATGTCAAAGACCGCGTCAGAAAAAATACGAACCCAGTGCGAGAGTATCGCGGAGTTCTTAGTGGAGAAGAATAATAAGTACGGAAACTCTGCGTTATCACCATCGAGAATCTTCAGCAAGGCTGACTCAGTAGAGCAGTTGAAGGTTCGGATAGACGACAAGCTCAACAGAATATTAAACTACAACGACAGCACAGAAGACGAGGACGTTATTCAAGACCTAATCGGGTATCTAATTCTTTTACTCTCTACCCT
>Ga0187219_1001188_pt1 | contig 12598 bp, 13 predicted proteins | sample 13SPOviralmetaG_FD_130162 | JGI IMG/M metagenome (GOLD analysis project Ga0187219, IMG submission 130162) | Marine viral communities from the oligotrophic San Pedro Time Series (SPOT) site, San Pedro Channel, CA, USA - 13 SPOT_SRF_2010-07-21... | ecosystem: Environmental > Aquatic > Marine >... | reverse complement strand
TCTCGTAAGCTTTGGTTTATACGATTAAACATTTTTGCTTCGAGGGCAGTCAATTGTACAATAGATCTGATTATAAAGTATTTTTCGAGAAGTGCTTTATCACTATCTGAAGCAATCGTATTATAATAGTCTGATCCGTATTTAATCTCGCCCTTTTCAACAGCTTTATTATACTTTTTCATCATCTTTTTAAAGGCACGTGATGATGTAAGCTCTTTCTGTTTCTTAAATTCTGGTTTAAAGATCGTATTATTCACGAAATGCCACTCCGCAATAGCATCGTCGTATGGCTTTTTACTTTCCTTTATTTCGTCGTATGATCGTGTCGTATTACCTGATTTCGATGGTGCTTTAGCCGCGTCGGTGACTGTAGGGACAATTGGTTCGACGATCTTTGCTGGTTCCTGAGGCGGTGTCGGTTCGGCGCCTTTATCTTTGACAGACGCGATTTTTCCGGTATCTGGATCAACTGTACCCTCGATGTTCGGTACATCTTTACAGAAGTCGAACTGGTCAGCCACATCACTCGCAATATTACCAATAGCCCCTACCGCGAGGTTGGCGGCGCCTGTAACAAAATCCTCGAGGTCTTCTTCGAAGTTTTCAACAAGACTTATCGCTCCACTTACCTTATTCATAAGTCCGTCGATGTCTATATCAGGTAATGAATCGCCCCACCGTTCTTTAAATGCTGCCTTTGCCTCTGCAAGTTCTGCACCTACTTTATTACGTAACTCTTCAAGCTCCTTTTTAAAGTTAGGTAACTCAGGCAATTCGGGTAATGCAGCTTTTAAATCTTTTTCTAATTGCTTTACAGCTGCATCTACTGCTCCTAGCGCAGATCGACCCGCGGTTGCAGCATTATCTAATGCAGCACTCAATGCATCTTTACTTGCCTGTAGCTTTTCAAGTGCAGCGTTATTTGAACAATTAATAGCCATATTAGTTTAAGTTGATTGCGGTTGGACCATCGATATCTACGATAGCATCTGAGTGAATATCTATATTTGAGTCTGAATCGATTATAATTTTGCCAACTCGACTTACAGTCAGTGTACTATTACCACTCATTGTGTGTTCTTTAGATACATTATGACTGTCTGTACCGCCTGTATTATGAGAAGAGTTACCTGTAATAAGTGTATTTGAATTACCACCAATAGTGCCATCATAGTTTTTGACCACGTTTCTTATTTCGTTACCGCTAATAAGGGAATTTACATCATCTTTTACGTTTAACATAACATTTTGATCTACCTGTGTTATGTGGTTCTTCCCTACGTGTATACTTCGATCGCCTGTTACCATTTCAGTCATATTACCTAGGACTTCAAGATGATAATTCTTTTTGACAAGTGTCTTCATGTCGCCATCGACTGTCAAGTTTACATTACCCTTAACATACATGTTTTTATTCTTAAAGGTGACCTCGTATTCATCATTAACTACTGTTACAATTCTGTCACCATTAGCCACTATCTCTTCGTATGTACCAGAAGTATGAAATCGTGATAGTCTTTCAGCGTTAGGTGTATCGTCTATTTCAATTATGTGGCCACTCTCCGACTGGTGAGTATGATTTTTAGGATAAGAAGGTTTAATGATATCGTCTAGCTCATGACTTGACCATGTCTTACGCTCATAATACTTATCATCTGGATTATCAGGTATCATTGATGTCGTTCTTGGCGGTATAGCCGTTTCGACTGCATCTACTCGCGTATCATTTTTTTCAATATAAGGCTGAGATGTCAAGTATTCAAGACGACTAGGTTTTGGTAAATCCTGTTCACCTTCCTCGACGTAAGAACCTATTGGATATAGGCCTGCAGGATCGTTGAATCCCTTTGTTGGATCAGAAGGTGATATTGATTTCGATGGGATAGAACCCATAATCACTGGATCTTGAGCAGCTGTACCATCACGAAAAAAACCAACTACCCATGAACCTTGTAATAAACCTGTCGCTGAGTGGCCAATGCCTGATGTACCAGCAGATGTAATAGGTGTCATTGGTGTTGCCCATGGTAGGTCTGAGGTTGCGATTTCATCAAGATTATCGCTGTGGTAACCATAACACCGCACCTTTACTCTACCCAATTCAGAAGGGTCGTTTATATTTTCAACTACGCCTGTAAACCAAACAAAGTTGCTATTGAAGTTATCCGTTCTCATAATTTAGTGTATCTTTTTTTACTCTCGCTGTTATAAAGTATTTACCATTTTCAAAAGAGTGCTTCGTGCTGGTAATTAAGTACTTACCTGATAGAAATTCGTCTATTTGACCTTCTTCTCCCGTTGTTCCTTTTTGATCTTCAGGTGATATGGCCTTAGGAAGAACTAATTCAACCATAGTACCTGCTGTTAGGTCAAGATCACCATATACTGTAATATCATGTGTAATCGTATCGAGTAACTCGTGATGAGCTGTCAGAAGATGTCCGTTATTCTGTCTTTCTCCGTTATAATTAGGATCAGGAGCTTCGTCGAATGAAAGTGAATTAGTAGATATATACTCGCAATAAGCTTTCGAATAGGTTTCGAGTGACCGTTTATCTATTTGAAAGGTGGATGATAGGTTATTCGGTGTATGAGCTCGGAAGTCTGTATTGTAAGAGTAGTCTTTTTTCGTATATGTTTTATTAGAAACGTTAAGTGTATTGTTTTCTGATGCATAAGCACCTTTTTTCATTTGGAAGAGTGTACCTAGTTTAAGATCAGAAGTAATAGTTAATATCTTAGTCTGTCTTTCAATGTAATCTTCCTTTGTGAGTGGAGCTGTTGTAAATTCTTTTGCTTTAATAAATTTCTGATATGGTTCTTGTTTTAAAAGATAAGCCAAAGAGTGGATACTTACTGCTCCAGTCAATGTTTGAAAAAGATAAAATGGAGATTGCACTTCATCTGATGTAACAGCTAATAGATCACCTATTGTTTTAAATGGCGATTGATAAGGGTATACGCCTCGCACCGAGGTAGATGCTTCATTCTTTACAACCTTTTCCTCTAACACTTTACAGTCTTTAACGAGTATCTGTTCAATTGTTTCAACGGTATTGCCGGTGTATGCACGTGAAATCTTTTTTAAACTAGACATATAAGCGTGTTCAGATATAGCTGAAAAGGTATACACCTGTACCTGATCGTTCTTTATTTTACTGTATAAAGGATACTCAGTAATGTAAAAGACATGTTGAAAGGTTTTCTCGTTGTCTTCGTCTGTCTTAACAAGATCAACTACAAGCTTTTCCTGTCCTACAATATTTAAAAATTCAAACGCGTTAATACTATCTTTTACACTAAAAGAAGCAACAAGAGTTGGCGAGTATATGCTTTCCTTTATACTAAATTCTGTAATAAGATGTTGTATATCCATCGCTTCATCTTTATGATTAACCAGCGTAATGCTATTTAATACATATGATGAAGGTACAATCGACTGGCCGTCTGCTGTAAGTCCACTATTCATTTATTAATTCTTTAAACCTACTCGAAAATTCTGCAACTCTATCTGGTCTAATGACTTTAATCTGCGAAAGATCATCATTTAATTTTACTTCTGCTGCGTAGTTCGTTATGTAATCGCCCGTATTAAAAGGAGATGCTGAAAACGTAGTATTGTCGTTAGGATAAAAGGCTTCAAACGCAGATACTTGCACACCAGCTGCATTCGTATAATATCTTGGTGCTAGCTTAGGATTTGTAAATTGCGGTGTATCGTTAATAAAGTCGCTCCATTGTATGGTTTTAAGATAATCAGCGAATGAGCTATACCATTGATTAGTACCTTCTAACAATCCGTCTGGTTTATAATCGTTTTTCCATTGAATGATGATAATCTCTCCGCCTGGTGCTTCGGCGTAGTAGTTATACACTGATTTATTCCAAGCAGTTCTAACTGCTTCAGCACGGGCGTATTCAGGGCTAAATACGTTATAAGGATTTATAAATTCAGGATAACTTAAATTTAAATTGCTAGAAGCGAAATCTGATTCACTTGTTTTTTCGAACACCGCTTGATAAGTATTAGTATCCCAATATTTAAAGTATGCCCTTTCATTTACATTATTACGGTTTTTAATTGAAACAAACTGATTAAGCGGAAAGTTGCCAAAGCCTCCATATTTATCATTGGTGGCGCTGCGCTTAGTAGGAATAGTTAGTATAACATAATTTTTATATTTTTCGTCAATATATTTTTCAAGAGCTACCGCACCTTTAGGCCATTGGTGATATCCTGATTTTAAACGGTCGTTAAGAATAAAAAAAGTCCAATAATAATCAGGAGTATCGTATAATAACTGAGAAACAATATCGGGCCGCGCTCCATCTATGATATTATATTTGATATACGCGGTAGAATCAATTGCTAATATATCATTTACATCTACAACTCGCGAAAAGTCAATAAGCTTTTGCGTAACACCATCGAGGTTTATATCGTAATCTATTTTTGGAAATTTATTAAAAAAGCTCATATTAATTTATAGTATTTTTGACACTGATCCTTTTACACCTTCTGCAATACCTTTTATTTTCTTTTTACCCGCGCCTGCTGCGCCAGTATAAGATGCTAGCTTAGGATTACCATCTCCGCCAATTTCTCTTTCGCTCATTTGGCCTGATTCCATATTAATTAAATCATCGCGCTGAAGTACTCGTGTTTCTTGATACGTAAGGGCCATATCTACCTCAAGTGGTGCGCCATCAGAATAAAACATATTAGCGCCTGAGTTAAATGTGGTACCTACTGTAGTGAGATAAGAACTATATATCGCCGGAATAAATTTGTTTTCTTTACCAGTTTCAAAATCAAGAAATTTGACAGTCCACACTGGTGGATAATCTAATGTAAATTTATTCTCTCCTGTTTGGGCCTTAGCATAGGTATAGTACCTAAAGCGTTGATGTATTTGACGAATAGCTTCTGCTTCTGCTTCGCTATTAGCAATCATTTTAAAATTAAAAGAAAACTGTCTTACGCTATTGCCAGTAAAGTTACTATTTGTATTTGGATTTGACAATGAGCGGGAACTTAAATTAGCCTGTTCAGCAAATGGCGTCAGAGACATTCCTATTTTAGCTGCTTGGCCTGCGCTTATACTAGATGCTGTGTCTACAAAAGCATCTACCCCTGCTTTAGCACGAGTTCCAGTTGATCCTTCTGTGTTTTGAGCAACATTCACTGCCTCTAAAACGCTACTACCAATTATGCCTAGGTCAATTGTTCCAAACGCAGCGCTATCATTGAACCCTATACCAGTAGGACATGGCAAATAAATTGTTTGTGGTGTAACCTTTTCGCCTTCCTTCGTATAGGCTGTAAGCATAACCACCTGTTGTTTTGCAGTACTTGTTAAGTCTAAAGGATACTGCAATAAACCACTGTTGTTGATTGAAAGGCCACCTGAGTTGCCAAATATTGATTTTGTAAGTTTTGATAGAAATCCCATATAAATACCTGTAGTGTTATTTATAAAGAAATCATGGCATACTCGGGACGATATAAACCAAAGAATACAAAGAAATACGAAGGAGATTTATCTGCTGTTAAGTATAGATCTTTATGGGAAAGGCAGGTTTTTAGATGGCTAGATAATAATCCATCTGTTATAGGTTGGAATAGTGAAGAAGTGGTTGTTGGATATAGATGTCAGACCGATAATAAAATGCATAGATACTTTGTTGATCTGTTTATTCGTATGAAAGATGGTAAAGTCTATTTAATAGAAATTAAACCAAAGGCACAAACTATTCCGCCTAAACAAAAAAGTCGCAAATCAAAAAAGTATTTAAGAGAAGTCATAACGTATGGTAAGAACCAATCTAAGTGGAAAGCAGCTACAGCCTTTGCGCATAAGAGAGGAATGATATTTCAGGTTTGGACAGAAGATACTATTAAAGGTTTAGGCATAAAGCTGCTAACATAGTTATAAATAGATATAATGGCTATATCGTACATAGATAAACTTCAATCACAGGCGTTTAAAGCTGGTGTAGAAAAAAATACAGAAAGTTCTCTTAAATGGTTTCAAAAACAATTAAGAGATATAAAAACTGTAAATCGTAGAGCTCTATTAAAAGATGATAATTTCAAGACACGTAGTCGACCATTGACTGGCAGAATGTTTATGTATTTCTACGATCCTAAGACAAAAAAAGAATTGCCTTACTACGATAGGTTTCCACTTATTTTTATGGTTGAAAGGGCAAAAGGTGGATTTTACGGATTGAATTTACACTACTTACCACCTAAACTAAGAGCCAAATTCTTTGATAGACTTACAGACTATAGCACAAATAAAAAGTATGATATTACTACTCGTTTAAGATTGTCCTACAATTTACTAAAAGGTGCTGCTAAATTAAGTATGTTTGGACCATGCTTTAAACACTATTTAACCAAACAAGTAAGATCGAAATTAATAGAAGTTCCTGCCAGTGAGTGGGAAACTGTTTTGTTTATGCCAACTGAAAACTTTAAAAAGAGTAATAAGACTAAGGTCTGGTCTGACACTCGTAGAATGTTATAACAATGGGATTTTTAGATACATTAAAAAGTGCAGCAAATCCAACATCAATAGATGCCTTTAAGGCAAACATTGGTAAACACGGCGGTTTAGCTGTTCAAAATCGATTTGCCGTAGTTATGACACCGCCGCAAGCAAGTATACTTAACTTTGATTTACAAGGTTCGATATCGAGTTTATTGTCAGGAACATTCAGCGCTTCAAGTTTGATTAACGACCCTAGAGATGTTGCGCTGCTATGTGAAAGCTGCAGCTTACCTGGTAGAATTATATCAACAATTGAGCATAGTGATTTCCATAGGCCTGTTAAAAAACCAACAGGATATACGGTAGAAGATGTAACATTCGTGTTTCATTTAACTAATGATTACTATATGAAAAAAATGTTTGATAAGTGGACAGAAGCTGTTATTAACACTCAAACGTATAAGGCCAATTATAAAGCTGATTATGTTTCAGATGTTATAATACAACAGTTAAATCCACAAAACGTGCCTGTTCATGGTGTAAAACTAATAAACGCTTATCCTGTAGGTGTTGCTGCTGTTGAGTTAAGCAATGCTGGTTCAGACACAACACAAAGGCTACAAGTAACTATGGCCTACGATGATTTTCAACCAGAAGGAGCTATCTCCTCCGTTCTTTCTGGCTTTAAAGGAGTACTAGGAGGACTACGAAGATTAATATAAACAAGCGAAATAAATTATGGCATTACCAAAATTAGAAAACCCTACATATACTGTAGTAGTACCTTCAACAAAAGAACCTATTGATATACGACCATTCCTTGTAAAAGAGGAAAAGGTTTTAATGATGGCTCAAGAATCAAAGGACGTTAAACAAGTATTAAAAGCAATTAAAACAATACTAGTTTCATGTTCTGAAGGTGCACTTGATATTAAAACCCTTACGACATACGATGTCGAGTATTTGTTCTTGCAACTACGTGCAATTAGTGTTGGTGAAACCGCAGAGCTAAAGGTAAAATGTTCTACAAGTGGAGAAGAAGAAACGATTGAAGTAAACTTAAAGGAAATTGAAGTAACATTTCCAGAAAAAAAAGTCGAAAACAATATTCATCTTAATAAAGGAGTAGGAATAACACTTAAACCAATTTCATTAGAGGATGTTGAAGCAGCTGGCGATAATAAAGATATTATTGAAACTATTGCATTAACTATTGATACAATATACGATGATGATGAGGTTTATCCAACAAAAGATTCAAGCAAAAAAGAACTTAACGAGTTTGTTGAATCGTTGAGCCATTCACATTTAGAAAAAATACAAGAGTACATTGACAACCAACCAAAATTAAGGCATGAAGTATCTTGGACATCTTCCAAAGGTCATCCCAACACACTAGTGTTAGATGGTCTTCAATCTTTTTTTACGTAAGCCTTTCGCATGATTCATTAGCAAATCACTATCAAACTAACTTTTCTATGATGCAACACCATAAATACAGATTAGAAGAGTTAGACAATATGATTCCTTGGGAAAGGCAGATATACGTTTCTATGCTTTTAGAACATATTAAAGAAGAAAACGACAGAATAAACAAACAAAATAGTCAATACAGAAAATAAACGCTATGGCAGACGATCCACAAAATAATAATGGTCCTAAGAAAGAAGAAGACAACAATGAGGAGTTGACCGTTCTTGGCAGGATTATTCAAGAGCTGCAAGAAAATCGTGAAACTGATGAAGAAATTGATCAGAGGCGTATTCGTCGCGAAAAGGCTTTAAGGCGGATTAGGTTGACTGTAGACGCAGCTCTTTGGGCAGTAAGGTGGAGAAGGAATCATAAAGACGTTAGACTCGCTAATGAGCTAGCGAAAGAAAGATACGAAAAGCAAATAGAGATTGGCGAAACGTCTGAAGAAGACTTACAACAAATAGATCACGATATAAAAGATATTCCCCGCGCACTTGGTGAATTTTTAACTGGTAATGAAGAATCTAGTAGTGATGAGTCTATTGAGCTTTTAAAAAGAATTGCTAATGGTGTTGAAGGTAATTTTAAAACCGCAGAAGGTGAACCACAAAATGGTGGTAAGGACGATGGCGGTCCACTGAAAAAGAAAGGTCCTGGTGTTTTTGCCCGAGTAGGTAAAGCGATTGGCGATGTAATCGGCGGTGTCATTGAGGGTATAGGTAATGCTTTTGCTAATATTGGTAAAAAGGCATTTAAGGTATTCAAAGGAGCTTTAGCTGTAGCAGCGATAGGTGCTGCTTTAATACCAGCAGCGGCAGCTTTTCAGATGTTTAGTGAAGTTTCTTGGGGTGGAGTAGCAACAGGATTAACAGTATTAACTGCATTGGTTGTAGGCGTTATGGCGCTTGGTGCAATTATGTCATCGGGTGTAGGTACCATTGCTATTTTAGCAGGTGCAGCCGCATTGGCTATATTGGGTGTTGCGATGATACCTGCAGCGTATGCCTTTGAATTATTTGGTAAAGCACTGAATGATCATGTTGCACCTGCACTCAAAAGTTTTGCAGAAACATTTAGTCTGTGGATAACTACTTTAACATGTGGCTTCTCCAATGTTTTAGATTCGCTTGGCGGTTTTGTTCTTGATTCAGGCACCTCATTTGGGAATGTCGTAACTGCAGTAACAGACGGATTTGCTAATATAATAACAGCTACAGGTACGCAAGCTGCAAAGTTGGCAACAGCAACTTCAGACGGATTTGCGACAGTAATAACCGCGTTTGCTGATGCCTTTTGCAAAATAGGTGATACGGTTGGGGGCTTTATAAGTGGAACACTGGAGAGTTTGACCCTCGCGTTTGACAACGCAGTGACTACAATAGAAGGGTTCATGACTTCCCTAGTAACGAATATAAGAGACCTTTCAGAAATCGACGGCCGTGCGCTAGGTAGTACCGCAGTTGGTATCACGGCAATCGCTACTGCACTTGCCCTCTTTGGCGCCACTGGGCTCGTTGGTGCCGCGATTGGCGCGATTACTGGTACCTTTGATAAGCTTGCTGGTTCGAGTGGTCCGATGGCAAAGCTTACTTTGTTAGCCAAAATGGCAGATCCGCTAGATAAAGTGGCTGATGCAATGGAGAGAATAGGTCTTGCGTTCAAGACGCTAGGAGATAATTTAAACTTTGACGCCTTAGATGCGACCGGAGTCGCATCGGCTAGGCTGTTTCGCGAGCTTAATGTTGGTCTTGAGCAAATTAGTCGTGAAAACATGGAAAAGTTGGAGTTGGTTAATGGTTTACTCATTAACGCGCGAAAAGCTGCAAAAGAGGAATACGATATGGAGAATGCTGGAATGTTGAGGAAAACGATCGATAGTGTTGTGGCCGTTATTGGCGGCGGCGGCGGTGGTGGCGGCAGTTTCAAAGGTGGTAATAGTGTGAATAACGTGACATATAATGATCACGGTTTAATGGATAAAAATAGAACAGCCGCTGAATTCGGTGGTTTAAACTAAAAAAGGAGTGGCCATAAAGACCACTCCTTCAGAAACGTTAGGACTTGGCTCAACCCTACTATTAAGACTGCGCTAACTTAGCAAAGTAGCTGAGTGTATCCTCACTGGATTCATCTGTGCTACTTCCACTTGAGGCTGTCGGGCCTACCTCGTCCATCGAAGACTCAACCGAATTGGGCGTCACCGGTTCTTTAGTAGTATTCAGTTCAACCGTTTGAGAGGTTGTAAGACCTGATGCTACTTCTGCTTCACCAATTACTTCGTAAAGCTTTTGTTTCAAATCAGCATATGATTTGTATGATTCAGGATTAGTGAATTCATCAAGCTTGTATAGTTTATTATAAACTTCTTCAAGCTGTGCTTCATCACCATCAAAAAGTTGAGTAGCAGAATCGAATTCGGACTTATCGTAATTACGATATCCTTCAACGTTGCGGATCTTCAACTTGAAGTTTGCACCACCCCAAAAGTCAAATGGATTGACTGGAGTTTCGTCAGCAAACTGAGGTTGCATTACATCCATGATTTTGTCCATGATCTTCTTACCGTATTCATAAAGGAATACCTTACCTTCATTTTCAGGATTAGCAGAATCAGAAACAACAAGGATGTTTGACACGTGGTGCAAGCGGCGCTTACGTTGACGTGCGATTTCTTTATCTTCATCACGGCCTGTGTTCCACAATTGAGAATTCAATTCGGATACAGGATCTTGTTGGCCAATGGAGGTTAAAGACCGTTCAATGTACCAACGACCAGTGCTTCCTTTGAAGCCATGATCCCAATAACGTACCCACGGGAGGTCTTCACCTGCACCTGCGGGTAGAAAGCGAATAACAGCATAGCCGTTACCTGCTTTGTCTACAGTGGGTTTCCATTGACGGTCATCACCATATGATTTCTTTTCCGATGTTGCTTCACCAGCAGCCACCAATTTATTAATCGCTTGTGCGCGATTTGCTTTTAGTTGTTCGAACGACATATATATATTTCCTCGTATTTATTTTGTATTTGCAGTGTATTTTATTATTAACTGACAGAGTCTATATTACCACAAGTTTGCTGAGGTGTAAAGGTTAAAAGCAACCTTTCCTTTAGTTTTGTTCGTGGTAATGGACTTTGCAGCATGATTAACTTGTATTTAAGTACTAGGTTAATCAAATCTTTATTTATACCCAAGGGATCGCTTATATCCTTCTTGAGTCTGTTTAAAAAGTTTACCAATATGTCTACAAGAACGACAGATTCTAGGTTGATCTCTTCAGCTCGTAGTGCTTCGAGTAAAGGATTCCTACTATTGTTATCAGTGGTTGTGCATATTTGGTCAAAGGTGTATTCTTGGTCAGCCATAAATTTCATATCTTGAATAAACATATACGTCAATTTATCTTTTCGTGCGATGTACTCTTCGTATACACTATCGTTCATATTTCCAATCCAACCATTGGTGTCTTTAATGAGGTTAGCGGTAAACCAATGTATAAGTTTTTCCTGTCTATATTTGCGTGACAGTTTCTCGAAAAAGTATCTGTCTCTACGCTTTTCAAACGTTACACGCTTTACCGCAGTCTTATAGTTATACTTTACTGCATCGTAATCAGAAGTAAAGTGCAACTTAAGAGATTGGTAGATCTGATATGCGTGATAGCCGTCCATTAAAATAATGTTCCCGTCGTTCGCTTTATAATATTCCTATCCATCGCTTCGACTTCTAGTTTAAGTTTGAGAGGTCCTTTAACAAGCTTAGCCATGTCGGCTGGATCGATCTGCTTTCTTTCGCATATTTCAATAATAGCTTCAGTGTAAGTCATTCCATCGTGTGACACTAGCTTTTCAACCTGTAAACGTAATTCTTCTTTTGTGATTGATGGTTTAATTACCACCGCTTGTCTTTTACTCATAGCGCTCTTATTAGAATGGTGTCTTGGTTAATCCTACCATTCGCGGATTTACGCTTTGTCTTTAACTCCTTGAGCGCTTTCTCAATTTGCTTTTCTGTCCTTGCAGCAATGATTGGAAGGTAATCCTCTGGTTTACGTAATGTAAGAGCAAAGGAGGTTGTTTCATCAAAGTTTTTGATTGACGTACCACTTACAGTAAAGCCATCGCGATTATTTGCGTTGAACACGGTGAGTCTACGATACTTCGTATTAAAGGCAAAGAATTTATTCGCACCAATAATTCGTGTAGGATCGCATGATTGTATCGCATGATCTTTCGATTCCTTTAGGTATTTCAACCTTTGAATCTGCTTGATCGCTGATTTAGGCTTCTTGACACGAGGTTTACGGGCTGAAGCTTTACTTGACTTATAGAGTACTAATTCATTTAGCATATCATCAAGCGCTTTGATACGATTACGCAATCCTGGCTTACCTAGATAAGAATATCCTTCGACCATTTGATCGCACGTCTTTTCAAAAGCTTCGTTATACTCATTGCGCTGTTTAGTCAACCATTGTTTGACTTCACCTGTCGCTGAAACTGGAATGTTCTCACCACGCATAACAGTTGATAAAGGAAACTTAACTACCTTTGTGTCGCTTGTGCACCATGTGTCAAGCATACTTTCGAGTTCGCATAATATAGTGTTCCTTACCTTTTCTTTCAT
>Ga0187219_1001185_pt1 | contig 12607 bp, 21 predicted proteins | sample 13SPOviralmetaG_FD_130162 | JGI IMG/M metagenome (GOLD analysis project Ga0187219, IMG submission 130162) | Marine viral communities from the oligotrophic San Pedro Time Series (SPOT) site, San Pedro Channel, CA, USA - 13 SPOT_SRF_2010-07-21... | ecosystem: Environmental > Aquatic > Marine >... | reverse complement strand
ATGATTATAAAACCATTTGTTGTATTACTGACCGCAATTGTAACGTATCAATTTTGGGAAAAAACACAACTGTTAGAAAAACTATCAGACTACTTGAATGAGATGAAAAATAACAAGTAGAAAGGCATTTAAAAATGTTAACAATTAAAAAACAAGCAATAGACCTAAAGCCGGGCGATAAAATCGTTGGAAACGTCGATAAAAAAAATAAAGTAATAGAAATATTCCCAGTTTGGGGCGTAGAATGGTGTAAATGTTGGGACCACGATAAATATTCCAATGTTGATAGACATCTAGCTAAATATAAAAAAGATGGAAAGATACAGTACGACCCGTTCTTAGGTATAGATAGCGGTCACGATTTTCCACATAGTTTCTACTGCAACAAGCCAGAAAGTGGCTATATAAGTGCAAGTCATATTCGTGTGTCAGCTTTCAATTACGATATGATGGCAGATATAGGTCAACGTGCTTATAACAAAACAAATATTGTTGAAGTCTTGATAGATAAAGGTAATTACAAGCTAGACACATATATGTTCTATCTTGATATGGCTGAAGTTATTCAAGAATGGCAAAATCCTTGTGATACAAAAGCTTCATTGCCGTTCGAATATGCTCAAATCCACCTAGAAGACATAGAAAAATACACAAGTGCTGAACTTATGGCAATCGTTGTATCAGATGCTAATCAGCATATACATTATCTAAAACAAACGCCAGACAATGGTTGTAGTAACTGTTTCTATAAATTTGATATCAATGGTATTGACCCGTATGCTGATAAAAATCAAAAAACAGAACAAGAACACATTGTATATGGATTACAGTTGCATAAAAAATTTAGCAGAATAGACGACGTCAAAAAACAAAAACAATTAGAACGTGAATTTGATAAAGCAATTGCTCAAGCACGACAAGGCAAAGTTAGTCGACTAGAATACATACAGATATTTTATGGAAACAATGCAAAACTCGTATAACTTTGTAAACCAATTTTGGGAAGGTAAGAAAGGATATATTTTCTTGCCAAGATTAACCAAAGATGGTGGATGGATAGAGGGGGAACCGATATTCTATTCAGAATCTACTATTGATGATGTGTGGGAAGAAATCAAAAAACTACAAAAATCTGAAGATAATGTTTATTTCTGTCCGAATGTATTTACAGGAAAGAAACGTATGAATAAATACGCTAAGTCAACCCAATGGTTATGGGCAGATACTGATAATGGATTTGTTGATATTCCCTCAAAACCCACCGTTCTCGTACAAACAAGTGAAAAGTCCTATCAATCTTATTGGAAATTGACACGCACCTTAGATAACGAAGAACATAATGCTTTGAACAGGATAGTTAATTGGTCGCAAGAAGCAGATAGAAACGGCTGGGGATTAACAAAAGTACTAAGATTAGTTGGTACAAATAATTACAAGAGGGATACTTCTTTTGAAGTAAAAGTGTCACAGTCGAATGATAAAATTTATACGCCAGAAGAAATGATGAAATCAGCATTAATTCATTTCGATAAAGAATGGGTAAAAAACTTTGGAAAAGGTAAATTCATTTCAGCAATTGAAATGTTTGATGTAGAATGGGAGGAATATGAAAACAAATATACCATATAATACGCTAAGTAATAGCCAGATTACTAAATTTGGCAGTGGCGGATTGGACTTAGTAATAGGAGAAGGACACGCAGGTTGTCCTAAACTGTACAAAGCTCAATATATTGATAAGACTGTCCCTGCGCCAATGGCATATCCGTTAAGCTTCGGTATAACAATGCATGAAGCTTTGTACTTGCTAGAAAAAGAAGACTTAACACCCGAAGAAGCACTAACAAAAGCATGGGACCCTCAGCTAACGCAAAAAGACTTTGCTGAAGCACTAGATGATTTAAGGAATGTTATCGAACGTGGCGGTGTTCTCCCTAACTTACATACAATATCAGTTGAGGAACGTCTTAAAAAGTTGTTATACGTAGACGAGGAATACGGAGAAATATACTATCAAGGTATCTTAGATTGGATAGGTATCGGCGAAGAAGAAGATGTTCTTTACTTTGCAGACTATAAAACAGATAGAGCACCTTGGTCACAAGCTGATGCACAAAACTGGGTACAAGGAAAATCATACGCTTGGCTATTACAAGATAGTGAATATTTAGAACAACAACTGCCGGGAGTAGAAAGACCAGTAATTGTAGGACTTGTAGAACTGACTAAATTTTATACCTTGCAAGTAAATTACACGCTAGAAGAAATAGAAGCATGGAGAGCATGGGCAGAAGCAACTGCTCGTAAAATACTTCGAGAAAAAGACTTTGCACCTAAACTAAACAAAGGATGTAACTGGTGTTCTATACAAAATGACTGTGAAGCATGGCTAGGTTTGCCAGAACATGGTAATACGTTGTTAGAAAAACTAAATAATACTTCTCTTGAAGAACGTGTAGATTTGATTGACGAAGCAAAAGAAACCAAGAAAAAGCTAGATAAACTCATAAAAGATACTGAATCTGAAATATACGAGAAAGTTGCTGCAACAGGTAGCCAAAGTATTGGTAAGTATGAATTTAACTTAGAATCAAGTCTTAGCACAAAAGTTGTAGATTTACCTAACTTGCATGATGCAATGGGGGATAAATTCTATGAATTGTGTGGATTTACATTTACAAATCTTAAAAAATGGGCAAAAGATGAGAACGCAACTATTGACGAATACATTGCTCAAATAGAATCAAACCCAAGACTGAAAAAAAACTTAAAAACATAAAAATCTGTCGTTTACTTGTAGTAAGATGAAGTGACGATAAACAAATTAGAACCGAAAGGATATAATGAACAAAGTAGAAATAGCAGGAAGAATTGCTCAAGACGCTAAAGTTGAGAGTACTGCCAATGGATATACGTACATTAACTTTTCAGTAGCACAAGATGGTATTAAATATAATCCACAATCTAATGCTAATGAAGTTAAGCCACAGTATTTCGATTGCCAAATCAAAGGAAAATATGCCGGTGAAGTCGGAGATTTACCTAAAGGTACAGAAGTGTATATTTTAGGCGAGTTAACACAAGACCAATGGCAAGACCAACAAGGTAATAACCGTTCAAAGCTACGTGTTAATGCTAATTTCATAAAAGTACTTGTAAGAGGACAAAGTTACGGAAATTCAAATGCCGGCTCTGAACCAATTGCAAAAACACAACATGAAATGCCAGAAGACGCTCCGTTCTAGTGGAAGTACCAATATTTCCCGAAGGAACACCTAGAGCAGATGCAATAGATGAATTAATTGATGACGAAACTTTCAAAGAAGTAGTTCTAAAACAATTTAACTATATGCGCATCAAAGGTATCAACTTAGTTGAGGATGCAGACGAACTCGTAAATGCTTATCTTAAAATATGTAAACAGCTTGACTGATATTTGCTAGTATAAGCAGACTACAACAGGAGGTAAGATGGCATGGCATGATTATGCAGTAGATACGTTTAGGGGTAGGTATGTACCTAAGCAACAATTAAAAACACAAAAAGATGGTATTGAATGGATTCTAAAAACATTTAGAAATGATTCGCCTATAAAAAATTCTGAATTTGTATTCGATTTTAGAATTACTCGTTTCGGAGGGATTTTGCATACCCTAAGGCACGATGATGAATGGGTTATAGAAACTATCGGACAAGGTAAAAAATCAACTTACAAACTTGTAAGATTACCCGACGAAGAATATAACTTATTCCAATGAAAGATACCAAAAAAATATTAGAAGTACTTAGGTCAGTAGATAACTGGGATTCTGATGACAAGAAAGACAAAATATTGCTCGAAAATATCGTAATGCAGTATCCAAAAATTAATCTGTTAGAGGAAGCACGGGCTTGGCAAGTATGGATGCTAGACTTCAAAGCAAAGAAGAATATTAACCATAGGTCAAGATTCAGAAACTGGTGTAAGAAAGCAACTGAATTTAAGGAGAATGATGGAAAAAATCAAAATAACGGATATAGACAAACTGGTCGAAGCCACCGTAACGCCGAAAAAGAAGGACATGGAGAAGAAGTACGATTTACCGAATCTTGGTGATAATGAACTAGGAATGATGTCAGAATATGGCTGGTTTCCAAAAAAATATCTTGTTGATGCCAGTTGGACAACATGTAAAGCAGAGAAAGAACTAAAAAATTATTTAGAAACTTTTAAAATTGGTAAAGGATTGTTAATACATGGACCTGTAGGAACAGGTAAAACAATGGCAATGACATTATTAGCACAAGAAATATATGCAAAGACAAACATTCTGCCTAGATATGTTTACTGGTCAGAACTATTAGCTAAGTTAGCCGTAGATTCAGAGAAAGAATTTTTTAATCAAATAAAAGATGCATCAATACTTTGCATAGATGATTTCGGTGTAGGTTCCATTGCGCCTTGGGCTCTTGGTAAGTTAGATTGGCTTTTTGAATACAGAAATGGTAATGTTAAATCTACGATAGTAACAACTAACTTACTGCCAAAACAACTAGGAGAAGTAGATGAATGGCAACGATTTATTGATAGATGGAGAGAACAAATGTCAGCAGTTTCAATGCCGGGCAAAAGCATGAGAACTAAATAGATGGAAGAACTGTTTGACCTAAATGATGAATGGACTATCTCGCCAATGTCTGTAACAGAAGTAGCAGGTTGTAAGAATTGCACAAAAGTAGGTGGTATATCAATATTAATCAAAGACTACTTTGAAAAAGAACAAGTCGAACTAACTGTTATCTGTAAATTGTGTGGACTAGAAGATTTTCTAATCGCAGAAAACGCAGAAGAAGCTAAGATTATGTTACTAGAGAATATAGATTTATGGGATGAAGAAGAATGAATGAAAAAGCAGCAGATAGAAAAATTAAAAAATTACTTATGTTTGTAGCAGTAATAATAAATTCTTGGATACCTGCAAACAAACGTGTTCAGTACATAAACTATTTATATGGATGGCTTAAAGATGAATAGTTCTTGGGACCCCGAGAACGAAACATTCCAAGAATATAAAAAACGTAAATCATCACGTGGAGGATTGACAGGTATAGGTCAAAAGAACGAAGGCAACAGTAAAAGTCCAAAGAAAAAACTAGAATCACAATCAGACTGGCGTAAACAAATAATACAACGTGATGGTAAAAGATGTAAGTTATGTAAATCTGATTATTGGCTAGAGGCTCATCATATTATATATAAATCACAAGGTGGAGAAAGAACTAATCCATTGAATGGAATAATGTTATGTAAGAAATGTCACATGTCAATACACGCTAGAACATTAAAGTTCAAGATGACAGACCTACACCCATCGCAGATTTTGTACTTGGCTGAACTAAATTGGGTTCACTTTGACAGTACAGGAGCACCGACTAAAGGTCAAGGATATAAAGGTTTCCGATAACACACGTTAAACAGAACGAGAAAATACGTCATTTGTCTAATATAAAAATCTACCGTCGACGTTTGTCACGGGGGGGGTATGTCAAATGCGTATAAAAAAAAGAAGTCCGAAAAGCTAGACAAACTATTGACTGTCGACTTATATAGAAGTATGTTAATCACAAACGTACAAGCAAAGATAAAAGAAAGAGAGGCAAAGACATGAGTGAAACTAACTGTTGGGACTTAGTCGATAACCTAGTAGGTAAATCGCCAAGAGTCCTTTTATACGGACCGCCGGGAACTGGTAAAACATTTGTCGGAACGAAAGCAAACCTTGAGAAAGACCAAGAAGTTTTCTCAATTACGCTAACTGAAGAAAGTTCATCAGCTGAACTAAGAGGTCACTTTATTCCTAAAGATGGCAACTTCGTTTGGAATGATGGACCCGCTATTCAAGCTTGGAAAACAGGTGGTAGATTAGTAGTCAACGAAATTGACCATGCTAGTGGGGATGTACTAACTTTCCTACACGCAATAATGGATGATGCTGAGATTGCACAAATCACATTACCTACCGACCCAGCTCAAACTGTAAAACCTAAAGCAGGTTTCTCAGTAGTAGCAACAACGAATGCTACGCCAGATGCACTTCCATTCGCTCTAAGAGACAGATTCCCTGTCTGCATAGATGTGAACGAAGTTAATCCGTTAGCACTAGAAAATCTATCTGAAGACCTCAGAACAGCAGTAGCTGAGACAGTCGTTACAGACCAAGAAGAACGACGTATCAGTATTCGAGCATGGGCTGAGTTCGATAAACTCAGAAATGATACCGACCTAACTGAAGAATTAGTTGCGCAAGCAATATTCGGACACAAAGCAACAGATGTCCTTAATTCTCTAAAATTAGGGGAGGCATAGAACATGGCAGTAGTCAAATCAAGATTTGACGCTAAGACTCGTTCTTATCCTGTAACAGCAGCTCTAGGGGAAAAGAAAGGAATGGGATTCTCAATTGAAGAAGATTCCGATTCTCCTAGAACAAGTTGCAAGACTAAGGAAATGTTTGTTCCATTAGATGTAGATATCTGTCCAGAATGTAAAGTAAATCATTCATCGATGATACGAGCACACGAAATGGCACATGCTAAATGGTCTCCAAAAAATATCGGCAAGAAAGAAAACCCATACAATGCATCGATGATGATGTACGAGGGACTCGAAGAAGTACGAGTAAACTACTTGCTTAGACAATCGGGAATCAAAGATGAATATTCTGTTTGCAAAAAATCTGTAGACACGAAAATGATTCCTGCAATAATACAGGAACCAGCTAGACGTAAGAAAGCATTCATGATGCTAGCAATGTTAGGCTCTATCGAAGGAACACAGTTCAAGAACGAATTTGAACGATTGTTTAATCCTTACAAGTGGGGAAGACAACCTAACGAAGAAACGCTTGCAGAAATGCCAGATTACACATTAGACGAAAATCTTATGCGTCAAACAATGGATGTATTCGATATTGTTCATACTGCATATATAAATATGTGTTATACAAAACGGGGAAGACACAGACAAAACGTTTGGTCTAAATCTGTTTCAGAATATGCTAAATATTTAGATGAAGCATTGGAAGAACCGGAACTTCCCGCAGATATGTCTAATTTGCCAGACGAACTTCAAAACTATATGAAGAATAGTATTGAAGCTGAAGCTGAGCGAATGAAATCTAAGCACAGATATACAGAAGGCAAGTCCAAGTGGGGCAGAATGACTATTGAGAAAGCACCTTTAGTTCAAAACTTAGGTGGGGTACTCAAAGCAAGAAAGTCCCGAGCAATGGATATGGGGGCAGTTCCCAAATATATGCACAGGTACACGACTGACCAAAAAATATTCTACAGACAACGTAGAGTATTAGGAGGAACGTTATTAGTTGATGTATCCGGAAGTATGGGATTGAATGCTGATAATGTAATGGAAATACTTAGCTTAATGCCAGCGGCAACGATAGCTATGTATTCGGGAACAGGTAGTACCGGTAGATTAGTAATCATAGCTGAGAACGGCAAGATGACTAATCAACGTTACATAAATACGATGAGGGACTATGGCAACATTGTTGATGGACCAGCATTAGATTGGCTAGGCAAACAGCCGGGACCAAGATTATGGGTATCAGACGGACAAGCTAGTGGGGCAGGGGATACTTTCTCTGAAGGATTGAGAATCGAATGTTTCAACAAGCAGGTTAGATACGGCATAATGAGAATAAATGACATTGAAGAGGCAGAAGAATTTGCCAAGAAATATAGAAAAGAAGCAAGTTAATAAATGGAGGCAAGCAAGTGGAGGCGGTTTAAATGTCTTTGCTCGCCTCCAAGCTTGCTATCAGAAAGGTAAGAATGTACAACACTAAACAACAAGACGCACAAATCGAGTGGGTAAAACGAAGTTATAAGCCAACTGTGGAAGAAGCACAGAAAGAAAATATAGCTACCCCACAATATCTAAACTTCTTTGATGAAGATGAAACCGAACCTAAAGCAGTATTATGTTTACCACCATTTGAGAACGATAGACATAAGCACGTTTTATTCCAAGCAGCATTCAGTTGTTATAGAATATTCAAATCAGATTCCATGATATTATCAAATGATGTGTGGATGAACGGTATGGAACCCGATGAATACCAAGAATGGATGAAACAAGGCAAAAGTTTGTCAGAAAATCCTAAATCTAAATCAGCTGTGATGATAACGTTTATGACTAAAGATAATCATGTTATGGAAATCATTGAATACAAACGTATGGATAACGGAGAAATACAATTCCAAGAAACAGAAAGACACGAAAATGTTCAAGAAACTGGTGGAAGAATACCCGAACTTTCAACATTTGTTATGAATGCAGAAACCACAAGTCTTGACAATCTTGATGAATCTGAATTGCATAAGTATTTTCAAAACATAACTGAGATGGATATAATAATAGCTATGAATGATGAAACTGCTAAAGAACTTGGATTAGAAGATTCAATTTCTTAAACCTTTACAACATTATTAAAAGGACTAAAGTGGAAGAACATAAAAACAAGAAAGATAAAATGATAAATACTAAAATATATTTATTACAAAATACGAAAGGCTTATTCAGACCTGTGATGCAAGACCAAGATGGGAATGTTGAAGCAGTAGGGGATTGGGTAAAACAAAAATCAACTGCTATGAATAAGATTAAGAAAATCGAAGAAAGCGGTAAGGCTAAGTTCTTTGAAGAAGAATCACTTCTACAAGAAACTGAATCTAAGCCGGAACAGAAAAAACTATTTGAGGTGGATGAAGTGGACTATTTAACTACAAAAAATGGCTACCCATTTGATGAGGTAGCATCAGCTTTGCAGAAAGAAATACGCAGAGGTAACGAAGAAGAAGCATACTTCTGGGCAAAAGAACTGGAAGAAAGATATTATAAATACTGTTGGAAACGTCTAACAATAATTGCGTCTGAAGATATTGGCATGGCTAATCCCGATGCAGTTATCTTTATAAACGCATTGAGAACTAACTACTTTTATTTACGAGATAACAGCAAGAAAGAATTGCCTGTAGATTACAATATAATCGCACACGCTGTTTCATACTTGTGTCGTTCTCCTAAATCACGTGAGATGGACCATTTCCTACAAGTTGTAGAACATGATGACAGAGGGGACAACGGATGGCTTCCCTTTAATCACAAAGATGTACCCGATTACGCATTAGACAAACATACACAACGTGGACGTAGTAAGAAACGTAAATGGGAACATTTCATTTATGAAGCTAGCCATATTAACAATGAATTGGGAACAGACAAATATAAACCCGAGATGGAACGTATCATCGCTTCTCGAAACCGTGTGTCAGCACAAGGCAAGGGAGCAGGTATAACCAAATCAGAATGGGAATCAATGTCCGTAGAACAACAAAATGAATGGATTGACCGTAGTCAAAATCCTAACCAATAAAAACTAACTAGATTAAGTCCGTATTTCATAACCCGAAAAACCGGACTTTTTCTAGCATTCGCAGACCTTAACCATTTACCTTAACTGTTATTAGTACGTCTTAAATCGCTGTTAAATGCGCGTTAAATACCTTAAATAACAAAGTTTTATTTGTTTCTACTGTATAATGACAATATGAGCAACGATTCGGGATTAACGCAGAAAGAGCTGTTAGTTTTACTGTTAGAAGGACAGGAAGATTTGCATAGTAGAGTAAACCAATTAAATGAAAAGCTAGAAAGTCGTCCAAGTCGACAGGAAATAACCATGTGGTTGCTTGTATTTGGTGGAATGTTTACTATGATTAACTCGGTGATGTAATGAAACTAGAAGTAAAAAGATTTCAATTTGGAAAAGATGCAACGAATGGCTTGCTATTTATTGATGGCAAGTTTGAATGTTACGTTTTGGAAGATGAGTATAGAGATGTGAAAGTTATGCACGAAACTTGTATTCCAGAAGGTGAGTATGAAATAATTTTCCGTAAAGTAGGTGGATTCCATTCAAAATATACTTCAAGGTATGGAGCAATGCACAAGGGAATGCTTTGGTTGCAAGATGTGCCGGGATTTGAATATATATTAATTCATACGGGTAATACTGATGAGCACACATCAGGATGTTTGATTCTTGGTGATACGCAAACAGACTTAGATGTTTCATTCAATGGTATGGTTGGCAGTTCAGCTAATGCATATAAGAAAATGTATCCGAAAGTAGCAACAGCTTTAGAAAATGGAGAAAAAGTAACTATTAAATACAGTAAGATAGAATTTGGTCCAGTATTATCAAACAAAAGCGGTGATGAATATATCTCATCAAAAACAGTTACCGAAAAGTTTGACGAATTACTCTTGAAAGTTTCTGAAGTTAATGGTAATATAATATCATTGAAAGCAGAAAAAGACGGCAAGTACATACGTTAGGAGTAATTATGCCAGACTATTGGAGAACAGCTCTAATAAGAGCCGGAAGAACAGCAGCACAAACATTTGTTGCAGTTTTAATGGCTAATCAAGCAGGAATGTTTGAAGCAGACACATTGTTAGCAGCATCAGTTGCAGCAGCTTCAGCAGTAGTATCAGCAGTGCAAAATGCACTCGAAGATGCACCATTCCCGTTCATGTCAAAAATACCAAAAGGTTAGACGATAAAACATAAGAAAAGGAGGTATCGTGTCTGACGATATTAAAAAACTAAACTTAGAATCATTTGCTAAGGAAAAGATTAAAGAAGTCTTGCCTTGGAGGGAACAGCCAGAGAACAAAAAAATATGGTCTGAAGCTGTCGAAGGTTATAAGAACGGAATACCGGGAGTAGTTATTGCAGAATGGTTACAAAGTGAGCATAAATGTCCGTTATTAACAGATAGTATTAGAAAAGGATTAAGAGTAAGTCAGGAAATCTCTTGAAAAATCTTGATGAGTTTGCTGAAGAAGTAGAAGTAAATCCAAAGGTAAAAGAACTTCAAAAAGTAATAGATAGATTGTATCGTAAAATCGACGACATGAAATCTAAAAATCAACAGTACGAAGATGTTTTATTTCAAGCTGTGCGTGACTCAATGGCGGACTTTGACATGCCTCCTGTTCAAAAACCACCAGCTGACAAACGCAAAAAAGGGGAGGAAGTGGCTGTAGCTATGCTAGCTGACTGGCAACTTGGCAAGGTCACACCCTCCTATAACTCTGATGTAGCTAGACAACGTATAGATGTATACGGTGATAAAGTAATTCAACTTACAGAAATACGTAGAAATGCTATGCCAATCAAGAAATGTCATGTATGGATACTCGGAGATATCGTTGAAGGTGAAGATATATTTCCCGGCAACCAATGGTTAATTGATAGTTCTCTGTATAGACAGGTAACAAAGAACGGATTAGAAATATTAGGTGACTTTATACGTAAGATGTTAGCTAATTTTGATGAGGTACACGTTACAGCAGTCATTGGAAACCACGGTAGAATAGGTAGGTATGGTCAGCACCACCCAGAAACTAACATGGATAGAATGTTGTATACCATGGTTGCAACAATGATGGCTAATGAAGACCGTTTAACTTGGAATATTCCAGAATATAATGATGGCGATAGAGGTTGGTATGCTATTGATAAAATCGGTAATTACTCATCAATGCTCGTGCATGGAGACCAATTCAGAGGAACATTAGGTATTCCATTCTACGGAGTACGTAAGAAAGTACTTGGTTGGAAATCTATGGCAGCAAACCCAGATATTGAAATGGATGACTTCAAAGATGTAGCATTTGGACATTGGCATCAAGTTTTTCAACAGGATATCAATGGTATAGGTGTTAGATGTTCGGGAAGTCCGGAATCATACAATACATTTGCAGCAGAAAACTTAGCAGCAATGGGTAGACCTTCACAAAGAATGATGTTTGTTAGTCCTGATAGAGGTCATGTAACCATGGAAGCACCTGCGGTATGGTTAGATATCAAGGAAGACTTTGAAAAGAAAAAAAAGAAAGGATAATGACTGGAAGGATATGATAGATAGTCCATTTGATACGTGGAATTATCTACCAATGCCAGACAAGAAAGAACAAGATGAATGAATATAAATACGTTCTCATAGCGGATGATGATATTAGTTGGATATTAACTGACCAACTTCGACAGTTAGAAAACATGCACTATCAACATTGTCTTTTTGTACCTAGTAAGTTAGAAAACAATACTCAGTATGTTGAGTGGTCAGCAGTAAAATTAGGGATAGAAAAGAACATCAAATCAGTTATGCAAAGGGCGAACGAAGAAGGTCTTACAAAGGAAGCACTTAAAGAGCGTTTAGAGACATCAAAAAACATACTCAAACAGGACTAACTGAACGAAAAGCTATAAAAAGGGTGTATTCCCCAGTATAGTACTAGTTTGAATACTAACTCTTGACAGATTGTTCGAAAATCTCTAAATAGACTTGGTATATTACAACATAGCTTTAAACTTAAAGTATGGATGAAATAAATACATTGCCTAGCTTGCAAGATGCTATGGATACTGCTGAAAAAAATATAGTAGGTAGTATTGTTGGGATTGAGTGGGCTGGAACAACTCCTGTATTATTAGTTGACAAAGATGGAGAAATCTCCATGCAAAAGATTGAT
>Ga0187219_1001184_pt1 | contig 12608 bp, 12 predicted proteins | sample 13SPOviralmetaG_FD_130162 | JGI IMG/M metagenome (GOLD analysis project Ga0187219, IMG submission 130162) | Marine viral communities from the oligotrophic San Pedro Time Series (SPOT) site, San Pedro Channel, CA, USA - 13 SPOT_SRF_2010-07-21... | ecosystem: Environmental > Aquatic > Marine >... | reverse complement strand
GTACCACTTGCAAAACTTATACTGTGTTTAACTTTACGTACTTTATTCCATTCTGTTACTTTTGCATATAATTCGTGCATAGTATCCATTGTAAGTGCAATTATTGTGCCATGTACTAATAATCCAATTTGCGGATAGTCATTTAATAATGTAAGAAAGTTTTTCTCCCATGACTTCATTGATAACCCGGTACGTATATATTCTTGTTGTGGTCCCCAACAATCTAAACTGCAAACAACTTCAAATGAACGGATATGTTTTTTATCAATTAAATCTACAATCTTGTCTAACAACTTACGCATTTTAGAATCTGACACTTTAAGATTAGAAAAAATCTTAAAATCAGTATCCGGACAAGGATTACTTGCAAAAAAATCTATATTCTGTTCAAACTCTGGTTGAAAGAAAGGCTCACCTCCAAGTACTCGATACTCTGCTATATGCTTTCCGTTTTTTTCTAACCACTGAAAATGCTTTTTTAAAATAGCAGGATATTGAGCTCTTGCTTTATTTCTGTCTTCTAACAATTGTGGATGAACTAATCCAAACTTTGTTTCTTCTGCTTCCCAAACTGTACTATAATTTCCATTACAATATACACATGCTAAATTACACAAATTATTAAAATACACTTCAACTAATTTTGGAGTTACATTTAATGCTTTGTTATTCTTTTTAAATTCTTTAGGTACCTCATAATCACTACTGTTAACATCTAATCTATCACTAGTTCCTCCAGCATCTTCGATATCTTTACAGTATTCGCACCCGTCGCCAGGCCATTTACCATCTAACATCATTTGTCTATGTTTTAATTTTGTCGGAGTGTTATGAAAGTTTTCAAAGTTTTCCGGAGTAATAAAATCTGACTTTACACGGTGGCAACTGTTTGTAGTTCCTTCATATAAACGTATTGTACTCCAGTTCCATTTATACAAACATACAGGATCTGGAAGTTGGTACTCCTTTAGAAATCCAGGTGTTTTAGATACGTCTGGAGTAGACCAAGGCAATTCATCAATTAATCCTTTTTTAAATTTCCTTTTGTAAATTTTTGCACTTTCATTAGGATTTTCAGCCTTCCATTTTTTTATTTCATTAGACATCGACAGTCCATTTCTCAACTATAGCATCAAGTTTACACGGACATGCTTGGTAGTCGCATATAATAGGATCATCTGGTAATGTATACCCTGTAAATAAATTACCAATACTGCCTCCTACATTTTTAGTACAACGTTTCATATTACCATTAGGTTCAATCATAAGTCTTCGAATACCTGCTGTGCAACTATATCCTTTAAATTTATGTAGTTCCTGGTCTAATACTGTCATAAACTTTATTTTCTCGCCGTCAAAGTGTAAATTACGAGGTATTTCCCAGTTAATACCAAAGTCTTTCATTTTATTAAAGTAATTAGACTGTATCCATTCACGCTGTTCGTCAGTGTACTGGAAGTATTCAGTTCCGTGAATAGATTTCCTTACAAATTTAGGTGTTATTTCTACATTCAAAGTTTTTAGTCGTTCGTACAATATTTTTGCACGTTCAAAATTATCAGGAACAATCATTAACGGAATACTAACACTTGCTTTATCCTGCATGATTTTAGCAACTTCATAAAAATGATCGTCATCTGCTTCTTCATAATGCCAACTTAAAAATACAAATGCTTTGCGTGTTTTAAATTGTTTCCAATAACGTAGTGTTCTACTTGCATTTGTACCAAATTCTACAAATACTCTATCGTCACTAATAGTATCAACAAACTCTTGGAACTGGGGCCACACTGTAGGCTCGCCACCAAGTACTTCTATGTATAAATTTTTATTACGTTTTTTAAGTTCTTCAATTAAAGTTAAGTAAGGTGTCCAATCTTTTGGCCAACGACTGCTACCATCTCTATGATAGTCACTACAATAACTACAATTAAAATTGCAAACATTGTGTACAAACATTGTTACAATACAACAATCTAAGTTTTCATTTGTTATTCGCATCAAATAAATCCTTGTACTGCGGTACTATATCTAAAATATTTTGATTACGTACTTTATCTAACTTTGTAGTTTGATCAATAAAGTGAGATAACCATTCTTTAGAATAATCTTCGCTCATCATAAATTTTTCAATTCCATCTAACACTTTAACAAAATTATTTTTAACTTTGTCGCTAAAGTCAGTAGTCATTACCCAATCTTTGTGTTCTTGGTAATGTGCTGATACTTGCTCTTTTAAGTATTGTGGTAATACTTTAATATTATAATATTTTGGACTGTGGCACATATGATGTGTAATTATTGGACGCATGCCTTCTAGTGGATTAAATTTATCTAAACCACTTTCTGTAAGTTTCCATTTCATAAACTCTGCTGTATGAAAAACATTCATAGGAGTTACTGTGTAGGCAAACCATGCTTTTAAATTTATACGTTCATTGTTTTGCAATGTCATCATGTTTTTATACACTGCATCAAACTTAGCAGGAGTACGTTGGTAATTAAATACATCACCAATACCGTCAATACTTACACCAATGCGTATTTGTTTAAATTGTTCCCATAAGTGTACTAGTCTGTCAGGTACCATAGTTAAGTTTGAGTTGTATTCTAATTGTATTTTTCCAGCTTTACCACTAGCAACCAAACGTTCAAGACTTTCTTGATGTTCTTCAATAATTAAAGGTTCTCCGCCTACAATATAAAGTTTCTTTGCATTTGGTCCATACTTTTCAAAATTGTCCCAATAACGATTATTACCTTGAAACCAATCATATTGATCAGTATGCCATTTACCTTTTGAATTTTTAGTTAAATTAATTGTATCATGTGTGTCTTTATAGTGTGTTCTACCTGTAGTTTTTACAAAATCATCATACCATTTATGACTGTCGGTAGGTCCGCACATTCTACATTTTAAGTTACAAAAGTTACCGTAACGTATATCCATAAACTCAATGTCTTGCTTACTTGTATCAATTGTACCATCTTCTTCTGTAATAGGTAATACTTTTTCAAGATTCATATCACCAAACCATTTGCCCCAATCATCATTTTCATATTCTCGTCTACTACGGATACCGCTTTCTTCTTCTTTTTTACAACGAGTACACTCAGGATGCCATTCACCTTTCATCATACTAACACGTACTTCTTTTAATAGTTCTGCATTACGTGCTTCGTTCCAATCATCTTTGCCTGCGTTATATGGTGTTCCGTCTTCTTTTTTCATAATACCACGTTGAGGACTATAACTATTTGTATTACAACAAATACGCATGTCTCCGTTATTACGTAGGTTTATGCTATTCCACGGCAGTGGACAAAAGGTACACTTACTCATTTTACATCCTTAAAAATATCTACCATTTCAGGAAATGTTTCTTCAAACGTTATTCCACGTTGTCGATCACACAAACTCAAAAACTCTTTCATTTCTGGCAAACGCTGGCTCCAATCTTCGCTTTCCATAAAACTAAGGATACCATTTAATCTTTTAATACCATATTCAGCTTGCATAAAGTCTTCTTTAGTAATCTTACCTTTGTGCCAACTTGGAACTCCAAGTTCCCAGTTTTCTTCCCACCAAGGATACCATGCTTCGTATTTTGCTCTACACTTTGCTTTAAAGTCTGCAGGCAGGCTTTTAACATTTAAGTGTGCGGGCCAGTATACAAAGTGCTGACTAATGCCACCTGCACCAAATGGCCACATATTAATCTTTTTAAACTTCTGCTCTAGTTTCCATTGTATAAAGTCTGGCAAGTAATATACGTTAAGTGCTTGTATAGCAGCCGCAATAGTTACTTCAACATTGTCACTTGTTTCATTATCTAATCTATGGAAAGTGTTTACTTGGTTTTCCCAATTACTTGGATAACGAATATAGTCGTTCATCTCTTTAATACTATCAATGCTATAATGAAAACGTACTAGTTTAAATTCTTTCCATAAGTCAAACAAATCATCACGCCATTCAACACCATTTGAATTATAACGTAGCTCTAAATCTTTTGCATAGCCCATTTTAATTGCATGTTCAAGAATTTCGTAGTGTTCTTCAATAATAAGACTTTCGCCGCCTGCAAAATAAATTTGTTGCATACTAGGCATTTGCTCGTAAAACTGTTTCCAGAATGTAGGATTCTGTTTGTGCCAGTTGTAACTACTACCATTAGTACTACCTTTGTCTTCCCATTGCATAATCTCTTTAAGACTTTCATTTTTAACATCAGGAAAAATTTTCTTATAATCTTTGATCCAACCACTACTATCGTGTGGTGAACACATTACGCATGCCAACTGACACTTGGTGCCAAAGCGTAAATCAATGTATGCCAAGTTAGGTGGTACTTCGCCATCTGGTTGAGTATCAGCTAGTATCTGATCTATGTCAACACGCTTACTCCAATAATTAGTTTCCCACATCCGTTTACTACGATGTCCAGCAGCTTCTTCTTTATAACACTTTAAACAGCTAGGCGGTTTTTCACCAGCCAGCATTTGTTTGCGTACATTTTTCATGTACTTACTATTCCATGCTGTTTCAAAGTCACTTACATTTAAGTTATTAGGTTTGCCATCGTCTGTTTTAAGAATACCTACTTGGCCACCGTGTTCTTTATCGTTAGTAGGTCCAACACTACTAGCATTTGCAGTACAACATACTCGCATACTACCATCTGGTCTTGTACTTAAATGTACCCAGGGTAATAAGCAAAATGTTTCTGATGGATATTTTTTATCTTTATGTTTCATTATATACGTACTTATCTCCGTTTGCAAGCAGTCGATTTATACTTGGTTTAAGCCACTTATAAACTGCATTGTGACCATGGTTGTTAAAATGATACTCGTTATCTATTTTAAATTTATTCATTTTTATACCAAATTGTTTTTGAACACTGCCTATATAATTATCTGGTAAATCTATTGATTTTTTATTTTCTTTGAACCAACTATAAAATAATACATTTTCTTTGCCGTATTTGTAATTAAGTAAATCAATTTGCTGTTGTGTTTGAAAGTACGGATCAAAAGTTGTGTTATAAGAGTTTATATAATCTAAACTAGAATTTAAAGGAAAATATTTTTCCCACTGTTTTCTAAAATCGTCACTTTTAAGTTTCCCTTGTGTTAACATTATCCAGTAGGGTGTAGTACCATCAATATAATGATAGTTATGTTGTTTTTTCCAATTACCAAGCTGTTTAATTGCTTTTTTAGAAAGCATAATACTAGACCTATTTGTCGTTGTTAATTGTACAATAACTTTATCTAAAGAACCAAAATTTTTCTCTATATTTTTTACTCTTAGATATAAAGAATTATTTCCGCTGCCGCCTATACTAGCGTCATACATAGTAATATTTGCATTATCTTTAGCAATTAATGCAGGAACAGATTCATTAAAAATATTAGCGTCCCACCAATTACTATAACTGCACCCTAGTACTGCTATTTTCATTTAAATTGTTCCGCAAACGGATCAAACTCAGCACCGCATTTCATTGCACACACTTTTAACTTACCCTCACTGCAACTAGGTTTTGTCCAGCTTTCTTGTATTCGATCAAATGTTCCAGTAGCAAACACTTGTTCTAATCCTTTGCGAGCATCTAGTTGATCTTTGTCAATAAAATCCCATATCTGTTCTACTTTAGGATCTTTATGCCACCACTTGTACATACGTCCAGCAGTCCAACAACAAGGCATAGCAAGTCCTTCTGCTGTAATAAACAAACTATTTTCTTTTTTAACTTTACAAATAACTGGTGCTGCATCATAGTAGGCATCCATGCTACCGTACTTGTTTATAATTACATCTTGTTTGCTAAGAGCTTTATTTAAATATTTTGCATCTGGTTTTTTAAGTTCTGCTGACTTATTACCTTTACGGTCTACTGCTTGATGAGATTCTTTCTTTTTTGAATCTTGTGTAATAAAGCGTCCAGTCTTTTTCTTCATAAACTTTTCGCAGCCCCATTCGTTAGCAAGTGCTTCAGCTTCTTCGACTTGATGTTGATTGTGTTCAAAGATTAAAAAGTCCCAACGGGCTCTGCCGCCAGCGTTGATAAATGCTCGCATGTTACGCTCTACGTTGTTCCAAACAACACCTTGACGATATATATGGTTAGTATCCCGTAGACCATCAACGCTAAAAATAACAGCACCCATCCTACCAATAGTTGCCGCCAGGTCGCTCCACCACGTTTCATTCTTTGCTCCTGCATTTGTATTCATGCTTAACCACATGTTTGGATTATGCTCTCTAAAGTATTTGAATATTTCTAATGTGTCTTTAGCAACAATAGGATCTCCTAAGTTACCACACATATACATTGTATCTAATTGTGCAATAAATTCTTTTGTAAAAATATTTTTGCAATCTTCTAATGATAGTTCATCTAAATTAATATGCGGATTTAATCCTTCACCGTTCATATTACGATCACACATTGGACAGTTAGCTTGACAGTTTTGTGTTACTTCAAGGTGAATACTTTTTATATCAGTATAATTATACATCAGAAACTAGCCTTATATCTTTCCCAGGGCCTACTTTACTAGGTAAGTCCCCGTATTGTTCAACATACCAATCAATTACAGCCTTATACCAATTTTGGCTATTATGGTGTGCTTTCTTATTAAACTGATATATGTTATTATTAGTCGCTTGCATAGTACTTAGTGCTCTAGCACTTTCAGTCTGTAGTTCTCGTAGTGTTAAATTACTTGTATCCAATTAACATATACCTCGTGTATTTGGGCAACTCTAATTCGCCGCTATATAAAATGTTTTGCATAGGTGCTTTTACTGCAAACTCTTCAATACTACCTACACAATTTACATGCTCTTCTACTTCAAAAAAGTTATTGCTTTGTAGTATAACTATTTTACCTGTAGGTATCTTATTATACCATTCTTTAAAATTAGGAATGTGTTCACAACTGGTGTTTATAATAGTGTCAGGAGTATCGTCAAGAGGACATAATGTACCATCTGCTCTTTGTACTTCATAACTTTCATAATCGTAGTCTATATCCATTATATCTTTTGTACATGCTTTAAACAACCATTCATCCTTAACCCAAGGCTTGTTAAAAGTTTCAGCAATACTTCTACAACTAGGATCGATATCAAAAGATCTAACTTTATCTACTTTAATGTTACTCTCAAATAACATTGTAGCAAGGGTAGCATACCAACCGGCGCAAAAGAATACTGTGCCTAGTTCAACATCGCATGCTTTTAATGTATCAATTAACCATAATTTACTTTTTAACTGTCCTCTACTAAAGCAATCATCCCATATTTCAGTTCCATTTACAAAAAAATTCTTAAATCCTTCAACAAATTGTGTATTGGTATATCTATGTAGTATTGGCCATAACTTCCAGGTATTATCTTCTAATAATAGTTTACGTAGATCTTCATCTTCAATTAATCTAAAAATACTATGTAAGTTTTCTTCAGTAACTGCACTTTGGAAGTCTTCTGTTGAATTTGACATTCTAAAAATACTATGTAAGTTTTCTTCAACTACTGCTTTACGCAGTTCTTCAGCATCAACTAATCTAAATAATGCATGTAAATTTTCTTCTATTATTGCTTTCCTTAAATCTTCTATTTCTCCAGACACTTTATTAGGAAGTAGTCTAAAAATACTATGTAAGTTTTTTTCAATTACTGCTTTGCGTAACTCTTCATTATCTAATATTCTAAAAATACTATGTAAATTTTTATCAATTATAGCTTTTCGCAATTCTTCATCAGCATCTACTAATCTAAAAATACTACTTAAATCCTTATCAATATATGCTCTACGCAAATCTGCTAATTTACTGTTAGTAGGATACAGTAATTCTAATCTATCTAATAATTCAAACGTCTGCATCAAATTGTTCCTTTAACCATTCGAAGTTGTTTATCAACTGAAGATCAGCGCCATTAGAAAGCCCGTACTTCCTGCCAGCACAAGCACCTTTAATAGCATATTCGCCGAAGGGAGCATCTCCTCCCACTGTTGTCCAAATTCGTAATCTTTCATTTGTTTCTTCCTCATTTTGTCTGTCAATAATTTTGCTTGCTAGTTTTGTACACTCTCTAAATGCACTACGCCAAGTACTAAATTCGTCAACGTTAAATGCTGTAGTGTTACTAACTTCATCCATAAGCACAAAGTTGTCACTAATACTAGTAGTCATATCTGGTTTACTAGTATCCATATTAATAGTTGCATTTCTTGGAAATAGTTTTATTCCTCCATATCCGTATATTAATCCATTTATAGGATTTTGGCTTCTCCATACATGTACAGCATCTCTATAATTTGTTGGCGGAATATAACTAAAATCAAAATCATCTACAATATGTGCATCAGCATCAACTATATAAACCATCGGAGTAGATGCAAGTTTTGCAGCTTCAATATGTGCTTGGTGAATTCCTTTTACACCGTGTGTACGTTTTGCAAAAGGATATTTTTCTAATAGACTGTTCCAATTACGATCAGCTTCTTTCTCGTTATAACTTATAAAAGCAATATCGTATCTAACATTACAGTTTATTTTACTATATGCATCGTTAAAACTAATCATTATTTTTCTCACAAACCTTTACAAAGTTGTTATATTCTGGAAACACTTCAGTAAAGTTTTTTCCTCTACGTTTATCGTACTCATTTATAAACTGTAAAAATTGTATCCTTTCTTTTGATACGTCAATATCTTTTTTAAATCTAGCAACACAGTCTTCGTATATACGATTTAATTTAATGTATTCATAATCACTAAATTTTTCTTTTTTATTGATCATATATTGTATACTAGTCTTTAGGTATTTGTCAATCGTTATTTTGTCTGCAATTTTAATATCTAAAAATTCAGGGTGTCTTACATATGCAAAGTCTGCAATAATCCTATTAATATTGCCCTCTTTTAACTTTGATACAAATCTTAAATATGTTGTTAACGACGGTAAGCCTAAAATATTAACAGCACTCATTAACATTAGTTCTGATGTAGTTGTATTATCGAGAAAGTATCTTAAGTTTTTAGAAAATAACTCCCAATCCATACCATCTCTACTATACTCTGCATGTTTGCCAAAACTTTCAGCACTAGAATACAACGAAAAATATTTTATTGACTTAGTGTCTTCTAACTGTTTAATCTTTTCAACAAAAGTTTTCCATAAGTCGCCCGGTGGACATGCATTTGTGTTTATTGCAAAATGCAAGTTTGGTTGTGGGTTTTCTAACAGATAATCAATTACTTTGAATGTGTGCTTACTTAGTAAAGGTTCTCCTCCTGTAATACGGAAGGTATACATATGTTTTACAGCTTGAGGAAACCATTTCCAAAATGCTTCAATATACGGATTGTCTTCTCTATTAGGATACGAAACTTCTGATTCTTTTATACCATTGTAATGTGTTTGATATAGTTTGTACGGACCTTTTGATTTAATTTCTTCAGTCCACTTGCTACTAAACGCAGGTCCACAATATGAACATTTAAAATTACATACATTACTAAAACTAACTTCAACATATCTAGGATAAATGTCATCCATTGGATCACTGTTAAAAATTAGTTCTTTATCTACTTGGCTCCAGTTTGCAGAACTTTTCCAAACTCTATCACTATACTCTTGTGTGTTATCTTCTATGCGCCAACAGTAGTCACACTCTTTAGGACGCTTGCCTTCGCGCATTTCTTTTCGACGCATTTTCTTTTCAATAGTGTTATGCAATGCGTTAGGATTATTTTTAAGTTCGTCTAAAGGTATCTTATGTGCGCCTACATGATGGCAACTATGTGTAATACCTGGACCTAAATGTATGGTAACTTGTGTCCATTTTGCAAGACACATTCCACAACCAATACTATCTAGTTCTTCTTTAACAGGTTTTAATAGTTTTAAATCATCCATTACTCAGGGTCAATCACAAACTGTTGTTGAGGGTTTCTACTTGGGTTCTTATAAACTGTTTTAAAGAATTTACTTTGTTGTTCATCTAAAGGTGCTTGTGCTATAGGTATTTCTAATTCATTTATAATTGTTGCACCTAAAATTTCAATTGCTTCAATAAGTTCGTTTGTTGTTGAATCTTTTTTATCTTTCCACATAGTGTTTAGATATTCAAAATCTCTCACATTTACAAAATCCCAGTTTGTACACATTGTCATATACAATCCTTCTCTTGCTCCGTATATTGCCCATAATCCATTGTCTACATCAGCACCAACCATTAACCAAATCCATAGTCTATGTAAGTTTTTCCAATGACCTTTTAAGAACTGTTCTTTGTTTAGTTTTGCTCCACGGTCAAGTGCCATTTTAACACCTTCACGGAACCCAGCACGCCATGCCTGTTGAGGTGTTTCGTTATTATAAACTTCACTATAACAACTATTTTGCTGTATGTATTTAAGATCCCAACAAAAATCAACTTGTGCTGCAACATTGCCTGGATCTGCATTTTCGTGTGTACGCATATTTAATACATGTTCCTTAGGCCAACATTTAAGTCCGCCATTGCCGTACATTAAACCATTAATAGCATTTCTTCCGCACCAACTTATAACACTTGTTGATAACTCTGGATGATTATCTAAATCTAAAGTTTGCTGTAAGAAATTAGGATTTATTTGGTTGTCGCCGTCAACAGTAATAAATCGATCAGTTTCACTTAGTTCAGCACAGGCTTTGTGTGCGGCATCTGATCCTTCTACACCGTGTACACGTTTAGCCCAAGGTACTTTACTAACTAAATCTGCATAATTTTTTTCAGCATTTGGTTCGTCATAACTAAGATATATAATATCATAATCAATTATTTTCATCGTATTTTCCTATTAGTTGAGCATGTTGTATAGAACTAGGGTTACTAACAACAGCAACATTGCTGTATTTAAAAGTCTTAGGTATTTCTACATAGTCTTTTTGAACAAGTTCTTTTAAATTGATATCTAGCGTGTCTATAAGTATAAACTTGTTATTTTTATCAACAATAAAGTATTTTCTAAAATTATTACCACGTGAAGCAATATCTGCTGACAGATTATTTGAAATATTACAATGCACTTTCCAAGAGTCTCGGCGTTGCTCAAATGTAATACCGTCGCCTATTGTTTCTACAGTAGATACTATTCCTTTATTTTGAACAATATTAGTTGCATCAGTATCATGTATCGGAATAATGTGTGTTTTGCCTTTAATAGTTAAATCATTAACAATCTTATATTCATGTACTTGTTTCTTTAGAGTGTTAAATTCATTAAAGATACCTAAACTTATTTCCATATTATTATAAGTTTCGTGTTTGTGATTTGCAATGGAAATAATCATGCCATCTTCGTCGTAATGAATATAAAACATTATACCTTTTCCCTTAACCATGACATAACATCGTTTGTTAAAAATTCGTCTTCAACGTAATGTAAGATTCCTTTTTGTTTATAGCCATTAATCATAATAGAATCATTTAAATCTACAGTTAAAAAATCAGTCCATTTTGTTGACGTTGCTTGACAATTTTGTATGTATGGTTTCATATGTGTTACGTTAAACAGCTCAGTATCAATTGCAGTTTTATGTTGATCTAATATTTTTAATGCAATTGCAGCTGATAAGTCTACACTATTCCATTTTTGAATATTACTTGGTGCATATTTTTTATAAAACAAATTATAATTTTTCATAATTAATTCTAACAAAATAAAAAATGCTTTTGTTTTTTCGCATTTATGAAACATATACATTGCAGAGTATACATTAGGCAAGTTATTACTTTCAAATGTTTTTCTGTAATAATTACTAGTAATAGTTTCATTACGATATGTGCTTACTTTGCCTGTAAATGTTAGTGTAGTTGAGTCTTGCCAATGCTTATCAATGTTTTCTAAAACTAACATGTCGGCATCAAACACCATTGTATTGCGATAAGGTGTAGTATGATAGACTTTCCATCTATTATCTATTTTCCAATCTTTTCGTTGTGCTGAATCTCCCCACGGAATTGGTATAATTTTATCAAACACATCCTTGTATTCATTTGCTACATCATCGTTAGTAATTAAACTTATATTTGTATTAGGATTATGTGCAAGAATACTTAGTGCCAATGCATATGTCTGTCTTACATAGTTAGTTGTTTTATTATTTTGTGCTAGTACACATACTCCGTTAGACATTTGAAAACTCCTTGTCAATGAATTCATTTAAACTAAATTTATTCATTACATGTATGTTGTTTGCTGTTAGTTTTACAGCAAGATAATCGTAATCAATGTGTGCGAGCATTTGTACATTTTCGTCTTTAATATCTAATAAAATATCTTTGTCTGTTGATACCCACATGTCTCCAGGCAGTTCCTTAGGCCAAACAGTTGATTCTCTAAATCCACGGAGCATATGTACGGCTATGCTAAAAGCATAATCATTTCTAAATTTAGATTCGGTAATGTCATATACAGTGCGATAGTATTCGTAGTTTTCTTTTATATGACTAGTAAGGTCAAATATTGTTTTAGCCATTTCACTTTTTGTAAAATATAATATAGTTGCCCAATACATAGGAATACTTTTATCACTAATTCTT
>Ga0187219_1001176_pt1 | contig 12673 bp, 17 predicted proteins | sample 13SPOviralmetaG_FD_130162 | JGI IMG/M metagenome (GOLD analysis project Ga0187219, IMG submission 130162) | Marine viral communities from the oligotrophic San Pedro Time Series (SPOT) site, San Pedro Channel, CA, USA - 13 SPOT_SRF_2010-07-21... | ecosystem: Environmental > Aquatic > Marine >... | reverse complement strand
TTGAGATTAAGGTGCGTAAAAACGAGCGCTTAACGTATGACACGTACATGATTTCTGTCCATAAGCTCCAAGAGCTGGCCGAACTAGCTCGATTTACTCAGCGTCCGTGTTTCCTTGTGGTGCAGTGGTTAGATGCACTTGGATATTGGCCGATACCACAATCCGTAAAAGATTTATCCCTCAATATCAGTGGCACAACCAAGCGCAGCGATGATCAGGATATAGAACCCTGTGCGTTTATACCGATTGATCAGTTTAACGTGGTGCAAACGGAGGCGGGATGATTGAACTGTTAAATATAGATTGCATGGATTACATGGCGGGGCTTGAGGACAACGCCTTTGAGCTAGCTATTGTTGATCCGCCTTACGGGATAGGTTTGAGCATGAGCGGTTCTCACTCATTCAAAGGCGGCAAAACAAAGAGCCATGAGCAGAAAAATTGGAATAATTCTGTGCCTGATCGTAATTATTTTAATGAGCTAATCCGTGTAAGCCAAAGGCATATTGTTTGGGGATCTAATTATTTTCCTCATGCTGCGGATTTGTTTGGGGTTGGACGAATCATCCATGACAAACAAGTAACACCATTTCTGGCAGCATCCTACTCTCACGCTGATTTAGCGGCCACTAATTGTCAAAAGCGTATCACTCTGTTTGCTTTTCAATGGTCAGGCAATGTGCAGGCTGGTGTTATTAATTCGCGTGGCATTGTTGATAAAAGCCGTGGCTTAGAGTGCCGGATTCATCCAACACAAAAACCTATTGCTCTTTACGAATGGCTATTAAAAAACTACGCCAAAGAGGGCGACAGAATTTTGGACACGCACTTAGGCTCAGGCTCAAGCGCGATAGCGGCGCACTACGGGGGCTTCGATTTTGTAGGCTGTGAGTTAGACCCAGATTATTTTGAAGCGGCTAAGAGGCGATTTAACGAAGAGACGCGTCAAGTAGATATGTTCTCGGGGGCAGTATGTTGACAACCACTAAGGCGCAACGGAAGTAATACGATGATTGAATTTAAGTATGGCTCAGAATTGGTTAATGGTCGTAAACGTGTGTTGCTGTGTATTAACTCAGACAATCAGGTGGCAGCATGAAAGAAAGAATGCGTATTGATAGGAATGGCATAGCTCATTGGAATTTTGAAGATAACAGTAATGACATGGTTAATAAGCCACCTCATTACAATGCTGGGGATATAGAAACTATTGATTACATAGAGGACGTTTTAGGTTCTTATGATGCAGTTCACTATTGTCACGGTACTGTATTGAAATATCTAGGCTCAAGGCTTTGGCACAAAGCGAACCCATTAGAAGATGCAAAGAAAGCGAGATGGTATTTAGATCGGATGATAACAAACATGGAAAAGTCTAAGGGGGATTGGTCGTGATTGCTGCGAGAAATCCATTTAACAGAGAAAAGGCTAGTCATTGGCTCAATATGGCGAGTTTTTTACAGGCAGCTCACGACCGTAGGATGGCCACATATATGTTTACACCGCAAGCAGTACGGCCACATATATGTTGACACCGCATGGTAGTCGATAAAAAAATCAGGAGGCCAGCTAATGAGTGGAAAGAAATCGAGATGTAAAGGCCAATCGGGTGAGCGTGAAGTAGCTAAATTGATATTTGAGCTACTTGGTATTGAAGTACACCGAAACTGGCAGGAACAGTCAGCTCATGGTGGTGCTGATTTGTATGGCTTGGGCGGTTTTTCGGTTGAAGTAAAACGATACAGAGAAGTAAACCCATCTCTTATCAAAAGTTGGTGGGAACAGACTGTTAAACAGGCTATATCAGCCGAGGAGATTCCCGTTTTATTTTATCGAGGAGACCGCCAGCCATGGCGTGTAGTGATGGATGGGTCTTGGGTTTTACAGGCTGAGTTTGCCGTGGTTACAAACGATGGCCAGATAAGCCAAGAGGTATTTTTGCCTAAGTGGTTATTTGACTTTGAGTACACAATAACTATGAGTCCAGATATGTTTGCGTCAATTGCGAGAGGAGAGATTGAATGGGATCAGCTAAAATCCTCGCAGCATTAGTCGCTCGGCCTGCTAGTCTAACGCCTAGTGCGCCAGTAACGGGAGATAAACTCACCACCGCTGATGTGGCGGGAGCGCTTGCTGGTATAAAAAAAGCCCATGAGTTGCTTTTGCGATATAAATATTTAGATGACTATTCGGGCGAACATGAAATTATTTCTCAGTTGGTCGAACAATTGAGTTTTCCATCCACAAAAAAAATTAGCGACAAGGTTATTTATAAATTAATACAGGTATCACTGGTTGATTACGCCAAGCCTTGCTTGTGTCCCATGTGCAAGGGCAGGGGCGAGGTAGTGAACCGTCAAGGCAAAATAATTCAATGCCCTAAATGTAATGGCATGAGGCTTAAAAGCCGCAGCAAATCAGCACTTTCAAGGGCAATTGGCATACCCAGAGAAACCTTTAGACGCAACTGGTGGGAAGTCTATGAGAAGATCGCTGATCAACTGTCCATCTGGGAGAGTGAGGCGCTTAAAAAACTTAAGCAAAACTGTAATTAATTAAAGTAAAACTATATTTTTTGGGCAAAAAATGGTATCATTAACCCAATAATCCAGTAGTGTACCTGAGATGTTGTGCTACAATGAATGCGTCAGGGTGGTTCCTGACAAACTAACCAATATGGTTCCCTCCTTGATACCCAATCATGAGTTTACCCTATTTGGTTTTTTGTGTGTGAAGCCCCTGCTCCTTCGGGAGTGGGGGTTTCCTTTTTTACCACTCTAAAAACTGACCATTTAGAACCAAAAAAACCGCCCCGAAGGGCGGCTTCTTTGCAGTCCAATGTTAGAACTCGACTGACCAACAAGCAGTCTATCACTGCTGAACTGGCATTCCACGTACATTAAAGCCAACAATCTTTTCAAAAATCAATGACTGAATCAGGGATCATAGGAGGGACGTTCCGATCCAAGTGCTGCCTCTTGTATTAATAGAATACATAATAAGTATAGTAATAAAAGCCCAATAAGCAATTTTTAATAGTGTTGCTTGTAGGAGACAGTCATTTACTTAAGTTGTTATTAAATTTCATTTAGTCTTTTTGCTTCATTTTTGACATGACAATAAATAGTTAATTTCCCCAATTTTTGTCATATGGGACTTTTAATCTTAACCCGAAAAAATAACTCCCCCGTCAACCGTTTCCTTCCCTCCAACTAGGTTGACATTGGCCAGATACTTTCTGGTCTTTTTTATTCTAACTAGGTGGATTCTATGGACGCTGTGCAATTAAAAATGCAGATGTTTATTGAAGATGCTTGGGATGACTTGCGCCCAGAGTTAAATGGTTTAGAGATAACCAAACATGACATGATCACCATGGCTTGTAAAAATGAAATCGACTCGATTGTCGATACACTAACAATGGATGATCGAGAAAGGGCAGTTGAAAACCTCAAAGAGGAAGTATTTTATTGGTGGCAATTACACTTAGAGGATTTCGAGGAAGATTTTGAGGCCATGGTTGAGGCAGAAAAAAAAGAGGCGCGGGAAGACGCTGAGATTGACGCATTTATCTACAGTCGAGAGTCGTTTTGATATTAGATTTGTTTCTAATTTAAGTCGTGATAGTTGTTATTATCCACATTCGTGCGGCCATGATTCCACGGAGGAAATATTATGGAAGGCGGTTGTACACTAAAGCCGCAATCAGTATAGTGTTTAACGGCCTCAATCGGAGGAGGCCGCATTCAGCGTTCTGATTACCCAGTTGGAGAGTTTTTCTCCGCCTGCCGCTTTGACCCACTGTGCCTTATCCTCTTGATCACAGCGCACAACCAGTGTTGACGTCTTTGGATTGGCAACAGCAGCGTGTTTATTGCCGGTGTTGCCGTGTAAAAAAGCCGGTGGTTTTCCCTCAAAACCATCTAGATAGCCCTGTGAGCGTTCTGGGTGTCTGTCGCCACAGTTTAGCCATAAATTATGCTCGTCCTCGGTGCCAAAATTGTCACCGTGATAGTGCCTCCGCAGTCCGCGCACATACCCCTGAGAATATTCACTGGCATCAGTTTTTGCTGCGAGTGTGTAGCGTTTAAATGTTTCAAAATTCATAATATTACTCCTTGGTTCCAAGTTCCGGTTGGGCGTTTAAATAATAGGTTCTAAATCTATACCTACCATTGTTTGTGTCACGCAATCAAAATAAATTTTATTATCACTGAGTTCGCGAGCGTGGGTATTACTGATATGCTCGCCATTTAGTCTAGCGGAGGAAATATTACCAGTGCCATAGCGGCCAATACTTAGTCCGAAAATCAACTTCAACTGTTCATCGGTGTTGACATACATCCTAGGTTTACCAAATTCCTCCCCCCAAACACTGAGACCTAAATTCTCTAGTTTTTGTTGCATGCTCATGTTTTCATTTATGAGTTTTGCGAGGGCTTCGGCTTCTTCGACCTCAGTGAGCCATTCAGCCCAAACATCTCTCATGCAGACAGCTATATAATCTGAGGGGTATCTAACCCCTGTGTATAAATATTTTGGATTCCATCTACGATCAAAATAATTGGCCTGTGTTTTTTTTGCAGGAGGCCTTGTTCCCTCCATGTAATCACCTGCACGTTTAACAGCTTTGGCCCATGCCAATGAAAATATTTCATTATAATTTGATTGAATATTGGAATTAATCATAACATTTACTCCTGAGTTCCAAGTCCCGCCTGGTCGGCTAGCTAGTCATTAGCTTGTATATGTATTGTATTACAAAACAAAAATAGTGATATGACAAATGCGACTTATTATGTTCATAAAGCGACGTTATCAGTTTAAATAAATTTTTTTTGTCAAGCGGCCCGAAAGCCGCGTTTGATTATTTTGATTAATTAATTATAGCAATTGTTTTACAAATGCTTTGGCCAATTATTAGAATCGCTTATTTACTCTATTTTTTCTGACTAGGAACAAGCGTGTGGTTTTTCAGTTGTTCGACCAACTGAGCTATTAGGAAGTTGGCTTGTGTCGGGATAATTTAATATTTCCCCGTCCTCATTGAGATAGCCAGCATTAATATAATCATTTGCATGACGTTTGTAAGAACCTTGCAGCCGATTGACCAACTTTGATTTAATGAGATTTGAAAACAGGTCTATAACGCCATTTTCTGAAAGCTGATTTTTTTCAAATAATATAATCTGATTAGCTATTGATTCCATGATAATTTACTCCTAAATGGTTTTTGTGTGTGGCTGGCTTTAACCCGCCAGCAGGGTTTAATAACTAGACTGCTTTAGATAGATTGACTACATTGTCCTCAGACTTTTCATTAACAAGTTTACTGGCCGCTTGAATAGCATTAATTGCCGCCTTATGAGCTGCCTCTCTATTAGACGGTTGAATATCAGCGATTAATAACTCGTATTCAGTTGATTGGAGTTGAACAGAAGCAGCCTCAATTTGGGCTAAAATATTTTTGTCATTATCTTCTTTGTATTTTTGTTTTAGCTCGTTGATCTTGGTATCGAAGCTTGTGAATAAATCCATCGCATTAGCCCGAACTTCAACGATATTATTAAAAGTTTTAATAGGAGGGGAAGCTTGATTAACAGGCTGGTTTTTGTTTTTAATGCCTGCCCGTATTTGTTTAATTTTGTATACGCTATCAGCATCAATTAATGAAACACCTTCATCAAGCGCCCATCTGATATTGGAAATAACATTCTGTATGGCGTTTGGGGCAACGTCCCCATCAAATTTATTACGAATACCCCAGCCATTTGAAATATATATCAATTCAATAAAATCATGCGCAGCGTTTTTGCCTTGCTGCTGTTGAATTTCGCCAATTGCTGACACCATTTTTTTAGTACCGGAATCAATTTTGCCGTCCTGATGTTCAGCCTCAATCAATGCGGTTTCCCTATTTTGAATTGCAAGTAGGGTTTCATTAACCGACTTGGCGAGCGTAGATCCGATCTTGGTTTTTCCCAGCTCTATTGTTGCCTGGCGCTTAGTCAAAGTTTTTGCTTTGATATTTTTTGCAACTTTTGCCGTTTTTGTAGCGGTTTTTTTGGTTGTTTTGGTCATGATAATTTTCTCCTAATTGGTTTTTTGTGTGTGCTGGCTGAACCCCGCCAGCTAGGGATAATTACAGGAACTGCTTATCACATTATTTTTAATTTGATGAAATAACGCATTTGCAATATTCCTCACATACGTCGTCAATATCCATATGGTCATTTGTATAATTCAGGATAAAACTATCGCCGCCCCAGTAGGCTTCAACTGTATTATGCTGCGTATCAATCCAGATATTAGGGCCGCCAAATGCAACTAATATTCGTGAGCCTAAATATTCGCCATTGCTCGATAGGGTAAAATTAATATCAAGAGCATCAGACAGAAAATCAGATCCGCTTATTATTTGGCCCTTTTCATATTGCCCGTCATAGTAATCTGGGCCTTGAGATTTATAGCCATTTTCAATGCTATTTTTAATATCCAAAACTTGACTGTGTAATAGTTGTTTAGTATCCATGATGTTTATTCCTAATTGGTTTTTGTGTGTTTTTGCTGGCTCAGCCAGCGCGGGTTAGTTTATGTTAGGTAATCCTTATGTATATTCTTTTTGACTCAAGGCTTATCAAATAAACTTCTTAATTAGGCGACTGCTGCTAATTGTGCTTTGAGGTCACTCAAGCTAGCCTTGTACTCAGCTTCTTTTGATTTCCAGCCCTTTGCAACAGCCTGATCAAGTAACATTTCAACAGTAGAAATATCACCACGTAACTCGGCAGCGCGAGATTGATTGCGTAGATTAGTGCTATAGCCAGCTTCGGCTGCGTTATAGGCTTCTAGTTCGATAGAGTTCATTTTAATCCCCTATGCCGCACTAGGCGGCTGTAAATGGTTCAATGTATTGTGGTTCATCATCAACAATAATGTAAAACTTTCCATTATTTAGCCTGCCTACCTCTGGGCGACTTTGTAACCATGCAAGTATGCGCTTTTCTTTTTCCATATCAGAAAGCTGTGCTTGGTCAGCATCAAAGTCGGCCTTTGTATAAATAGAGCTAGGTATATCGCTTCGCATTGTGATACTCATAATTTTTAATACTCCGTTTGTTGGTTTACCGAAAGACTCACTAAGAGTCCTTGAGAAAAACAACGGTTAAGCTGCATTATTGCAAAGTTCTGTATATTGTTTGTTCCACTGTTCCATAAATTGGGTACAAGTATAATCCGCTACTATTTCGTCGGGTGATTGGTTCCAATCAAAAATAATTCTAGCCCAGCCTATAGATTCGCCATCTTTATAGATGTTGACTTCGGCTTCCTCGACCGCGTCAATAGCTTCTTTGATTGTGTTGTAAGAAGTGTTAAAGGTTACAGCCCATTCTTCACCATCCCAAACAGAAATGTTACAACCACTAGACAAGGCATATTTAATAAGGTTTAAGTGTGCTTTTTGCATTTTATTACTCCAACTTGTTTATTCCTCAATAAATAGCTTAGTACGGATTGTTTTATTGTCAATTAAAAATATACAAAAATTTATTTTATTTTGAAATTAATAAAAATGGTTCATCACCAAACCATCTTTTTCTGGGGATAAATCCATTGATATAAGTGGCTTTCACTAACTATTTACTATTCAGTATTAAAACCTATTTATATCTAATCTAACTTAATAAGTATATTTATAATATACAAAATAGAAAAATATATTTAGCCGTTTTACATTTATCGCGGGATAAATTAACCCTGTTACCAATACCCTATATATAAGGAACATATAATGCCTAATACAAAACTAATCACTTCTGATGGTCGTAAAATGTCCGAAAGAGAAAAGTTGTTTGTAGCGGCCTATATAGAAAACAATCACGCTGAGAAAGCCTGCAAAATAGCGGGGTATTCGCACTACTATTGCCGTAGCTCGGCGCAGAAGATACTAAGCCGATGTAAGCCTGCAATAGCTGATATGCAGCGCAAAGCGGCAGACAGAGCCGCAAAACGCGTACATAGAGCCGCCGACAAGTGGCAGGAGAAAGTAGACGAATTAATCGACTACGGGACTGGCCGAGACAATGACGGAAAAATGGTTGATCCACACGTAGCAGCCAGAGCGCTGGAATTAAAAGGCAAATCAGAAGGGCGATTTAGCGAGACAATCCGCCACAAGGGCGAACAAGTCACATTTAATATCGATTTGGCGGCTCAGCGTCGCAAAATTGACGCAAAAATAGAAAAAGACGTTACAAATCCCAGCAATGACGCGGCTTAGGGCTAAAAGCACACTTTATAAGATAGAATGTGTATTTATTAATAGCTATTTATTACAGCTATATATAGGGGTTTTGTTAAGGTTTAACCACCATTAAACGGGCCAGTTTGGTTTTACTGGCTCGATAGACAGAAAAGGGGGCAGCGGCTTCCTTTTTTTTCGTCTGGGCACTGGCCACACCCCCCCCCATGCTGGACAACGCGAACCCATGTTCCACCCGCACCCATATATATAAAAACCACCACACACGCACCTAGCATTGCTTTAAAACCATATCTAAGCGTTTTGTGTGAATCTTATGCCCCAACTCGCATAAGTGGTAAATTAATGCCGATGTATTGCGCCGCAGCGTAAACAATGAGTATCCCAAAACCAATGGACAGTGTTGTCAGTGTTCTATACTTTAATGCCCTGCGGTAAGCTTCGTCTTCAATACGTTGAATGTAGCTTTCTTCCTTGGTTATTTGTTGGTTAAAAGCATAGAGTTGTTGGTAATTGTCCATTATCTGCTTTTTTATTCTAACTGGGGTTAAATCTTGGGAAGAGTTCTTTGGACTCACAATATCTTCAACTTTCCCATTCTGATCCTTCACATAGTTATTTACCTGCTGGATAAGCTCATTCAAGTGCTCATTGAATTGTTTTGGTGGATGGCGAGTACCCATATTTTTTATTAATTCATTAATATTTGATGAATGCTTATCACTCAAATGTACAAAAAGTCGATCTTTCATCTAACTGCTCCGTTGTTATTTGATGACTTTTAATTGTAGTTGTTTTTTCCCGATGTGCATTTAACCCCCCCCATGGTGGACAAAGCCTTGCCCAAGGTTCTCCTAGTAACGACTTTAAAATTTTAAAAGGTTAAGTATGGCTATATTCAAACTTCCTATATTGATAGCTGCGCTATTTATAGGGGGAAGTTATGTGTGGGCAAACAACCTGATTATCTCATGCGAGAACACAACGGCTGTGCTTGTTTATCCCACGCATGGGCTAACGGAAGAGGGTGCTTACCTTATCCCCAAAGGCAGTGTTGCTTTGATTGACCTGCTTATGCGTACTAAGGATGGCTCAACCATCATGTCTGGTTTAGTGACGCGGGGTAATAAAAAGCTCATTCGCAAAGACAAAAATGATCGTTGGTTTATGCGCATTGAGGATTGGACTTGTACTTACCGCGAACCCGAGCCGCCAAAACAAGAGTTATAACTGATGCAGATTGAATATAAGGCAGAACCCACGGCTGCTGCTTTTCATGCTAGTGATGAATTTATCCGTGGGCTGATGGGGCCAATTGGTTCGGGTAAGTCGGTGGCCTGTGTGTTAGAGGTTTTACAGCGTTCTATTATGCAAGAACCCGACCCGTCTGGTATACGCAAAACCCGTTGGGCGATTATCCGAAACACTTATCCTGAGTTGAAGAGTACCACTATTCGCACATTTTCCGATTGGATACCCGAACATTTGTGTCCGATTAAGTGGGATGCACCGATTTCTGGTCGTATGAAAATTGCTGATATTGGTGATGGCACGGGGGTTGATATGGAGGTCTTGTTTCTGGCCTTGGATCGCCCGCAGGACATTAAAAAGCTTCTGTCTCTTGAACTAACAGGTGGGTGGATCAACGAGGCGCGAGAGATTTCAAAAGCGGTCTTAGATGGCTTAACTGGCCGTGTGGGGCGTTATCCTTCAAAGCGTGATGGTGGGCCAACCTATTCGGGTGTCTTTATGGACACTAACCCTCCCGATGATGATCACTGGTGGTATAAGTTGGCCGAGGTGCATAAACCAAAAGGTCATGTTTTTTGGCAGCAGCCACCCGCTTTATTACAGGTAGGGGATGATTACGAGCCAAACCCTGACGCGGAGAATGTACAGCATCAGCCCCTTGGTCATGAATATTGGTTGCGACAGGTATACGGTAAAAATCGAGATTGGATTAACGTCTATGTGATGGGTTCATATGGCGCGGTTATGGATGGTAAACCTGTCTGGCCTGAGTACAACGATAATGTGCATTGTAAGCCTGTTGAATTATATCGTGGCTTGCCGCTTTTATTGGGTTGGGATTTTGGCTTAACCCCTGCTGTGGTGATTTGTCAGATTTCCCCGCGTGGGCAGTTTCGTATTTTGGATGAATTAGTGGCTACAGATATGGGGATTCGGCAATTCACATCAGAAATTGTCAAACCGCATCTTGCCTTACATTATCAAAATATGAGTATTGAATCCGTTGGTGATCCAGCGGGGAGTCAGCGCTCCCAATCAACGGAACAAACCTGCTTGCAGGAGTTGGCCGCTCAAGGTATTCCAACTAAGCCAGCAAAAACCAATGAATTTATCGCTAGACGTGAGGCTGTGGCAGGTTACTTAACACGCTTAAGTGATGGTGAGCCTGCTTTTCAAATTGACCCTAAAGCCAAGACTATTCGTAAAGCCTTAATGGGTGCGTATAAATTTGAGCGTGTGCAAGTCAGTGGAGAAGAGAGATATAAAGATATGCCTGTAAAAAATCATTATTCGCATATTGCGGATGCCTTGCAATACGCCTGTATGCATACCAGCATGAAGAATGTCGTGCATCTCGCTAGTGCGCGTCCTCGCCATATTACTAAGCGCAATGCGCAGGGGTGGACTTGATGCTGAGAGTGCTCAATAACGACCAATTAAAGGCCATGGAAACCCCTGAACAGAATACCAAGTTGGTGACTAATTTGGCCTCTTATATTCAAAGTAAGTGGTCTATCGCACGAGATCATAAAGCCAATAAGGTGACAGAACGCTTATTAAAGTGCCAGCGTCAACGTTTGGGTGAATATGATCCGGATAAATTAGCGGAGATTCGCAAGCAGGGTGGCTCGGAAATTTATATGCAGATTACGGCTGTCAAGTGTCGTGCGGCTGAATCGTGGATTCGGGATGTTATGACAGGTATTGATCGGCCTTGGACACTCGAACCCACACCGTTACCTGATTTACCTCCCGCTATTCAACAGTCGGTACAGCAAAAAGTGGCCATGGACTTACAGGAACAAGCGCAATTAGCTGGTGCGCCAATTCCAAACGTGCAACAACTGATTCAGGAAAAGATAGAGAATTTACAAAATGACATTAAGAGAAAAGCTTATAACGAAGCGAAATCTATTATTGAGCAAATGGAGATCAAGTGCCACGATCAAATGGTTGAGGGCGATTGGGACGATGCTTTTAGTCAGGTTATCTCCGATATTACGACTTTCCCAAGTGCTATTATTAAAGGCCCAATTCTCAGAAAGAAGAAATGCCTCTACTGGAAGCCAACGGGTGAAAGCTGGGAAGCGACAACAGAAGAAAAGATTCGTCCTGAATTTGAGCGGGTTTCATCATTTGATGTTTTCCCTTCCCCTGACTCCTCTAGCATTCAGGATGGCTATCTGTTTGAGCGTCACGCTCTGCATCGTTCTGATTTATCTGATCTGATTGGTGTTCCATCCTATAAAGAAGAGGCTATTCGTGAGGTCTTAAAAGAATATGCTGCAGGTGGCCTATCAAATTGGCTACAAGGTGATTCTGAGCGAGCCGATTTAGAAAATAAAGACGTTGCCAAGTCGGAATTGATTGAAGCGCTTGAATATTGGGGGCCAGTTACGGGTAGCCACTTGCTTGAGTGGGGTATTGAAGGGGTTGACCCTGAGATGGAATATCAGGTGAATGCTTGGCTAATTGGTAGGCACGTTATCCGCGCTTTGCTTAACCCTGACCCATTGGGACATAAACCTTATTCTATGAGTTCCTATGAGCGTGTAGCAGGGTCTTTCTGGGGTAGGGGTATACCTGAACTAATGGATGATATTCAATCCGTATGTAACGCTACAGCGCGAGCATTGGTTAATAATATGGGTATTGCCTCTGGCCCTCAAGTAGAGGTGAATATTGACCGCATCCCCCAAGGGGAAGATTTTACGGACGTTTACCCTTGGAAGATTTGGCAGGTGTCTAATGACATGAGCGGCTCAGCTAGCCCAGCGGTTCGCTTTAATCAGCCCTCGGCCATTATTGACCCCTTGTTAATCGTGTATGAAAAGTTTGCCCGCTTAGCCGATGACTATACAGGCATACCTGCCTACACCTATGGTAATTCCTCCGTAGGGGGAGCGGGTCGTACAGCATCGGGTTTATCCATGCTAATGAGCAGTGCGAGTAAAGGTATTAAGCAAGTGGTGAGTAATGTGGATTCAGGCATTGTTGCCCCAGTGGTTGAACGCCTATATAACCACAATATGCGTTATGACGAGGACTTATCCATTAAGGGTGATGCTAAAGTTATCGCCCGTGGTTCATTAAGCTTGATGCAAAAAGAGCAACTTTTGGTTAGACGAAATGAGTTCTTACAAGCGACCGCTAATCCTA
>Ga0187219_1001172_pt1 | contig 12701 bp, 17 predicted proteins | sample 13SPOviralmetaG_FD_130162 | JGI IMG/M metagenome (GOLD analysis project Ga0187219, IMG submission 130162) | Marine viral communities from the oligotrophic San Pedro Time Series (SPOT) site, San Pedro Channel, CA, USA - 13 SPOT_SRF_2010-07-21... | ecosystem: Environmental > Aquatic > Marine >... | reverse complement strand
GACACCATAACGTGTAAGCAAGCCTACACGTGGCGCGAAGTCATTAGGACCAATTGTTCTCTGAACCATAACTGGAATGTATGGGCAGTAGATGATACCAGTGTCATAAAACTCTGGACCCTTGTAACCAAGCAATGCATATTCAGGTGCAGTCGCGTATCCAGCGCCATTGTTACTGTTTCCAATAGCTTGGCCTTCTGTGCGAGTGTCTCTGTATACATTGAAGCGACCACCAAGATTACCTACCTTAGCAACACCAACTGGTTGTGTATTAACATTACCTTGGACTGGTACCCACTGGAATTCAGGGAGCATTTCCAAGATAGCGCATACACGTGGTGTAGCTACGATGAAGTTAGCAGCTCCACGGCGATTTCTCACTGCGATTCTGTTAGCTTCTACGATTAATCTTTGATAGAAGTCGCGGTTGCGTTCTACTAACCAACGGCCATCTGCAGAAGCAGGGCTCCATGTGGAGAATCCTGTTCCTGGTCCGCCATTGAGAGAGACTTGAATCATTCTCATAAGCATTTCACGGTCGATTTCAGCCTGAATTTCATACGACATAGCGTTTGTCAATTCAGTATCGATATCGATACCATTCATGTTTTTGAGATCTTGTTCAAGCTCAACCGACCAGCGAGCGCCTAAGCGTCTAGTACCAGCTTCAACAGCAGTCTTCTCGAAAGAGACTTCCATTGTAGGAATGTTACCTGTGACTTCGAAGTTCTTAAGAAGAGCTGCGACACCACGATCACGTTCACTAACGGTAAATGCAGAATTCCCAGAAAGGAACGAAGCAGATGAACCGGTATACTGGGTGTTTAGTTCTTGATAACCAGCTTCACCAGAAAGAGAAGCTAAATTGCCAAGTCCACCACCAGCGCCACCAGTGCTACCGCCTTTACCATCGATACCTTGGCCAAGTGTTTCACCACTGTAGCGATAACGAAGAGCAAATGCAAGTCCAACTGGACCAGCCATTGGTTGAACACCAACGATTTCATTTGTAATTAACTCGGGAAAAGTACGACGAATCATTGGGATAAGAATCTTTGGTAGACGGAAGTCATTAGTTGCATAACTGTCTGTACCTGGAGTACCAGATACGTTTTGGGCTGCACCGATAGATGCAGCATTACCAAGAGCACCACCATTACCTGCAGTATTTGCATTTGTTGGTGCGTAGTTAGGACCAGCTTCATTCAAGCACCATGCTTCTTGATTTTCAAGTAGCATAGCAGTATTTAAACGAGTGTGACTGTCTTCAATCGCTGCAACACTTTTAGAAGTGTAGTCCAATACTGGAGCCCACTTCTCAAGAAGTTGTGCAGCACGATTCTCATCGATATAAGCCTGTGTAGGTCTTATTGAATTCATAATATTTTTTCCTTTATAATCGACCCCAAGGTTTTTTAAAACCAGGAAACTCAGGAATACCTAAACAATTAGGAAATTCTAGTACTTCGATAATTCGTCCATATAAGGAGCATTTACGCTTTCACTAACAATCTCTTGTTCAGTGTTTTCGTAAATGACTCTATCGACATCATCTCTGGTACTTAAAGCTTCTTCTTTCAAAGACTCGAGCCTATTGCCTTCCTTCTTCTTAAAGAGCTTTAAAGTATAATCAAAATTTTCTGCAATGAACTCTGCGTTCTTACCTTGCATAACCTTAGTTATAAACTTCTTTGCTCTTTTATCAAGACCAGCTGCTTTATTTTCTAGAACTAAACCAGCTTTCACTGTATTTAATTCTTCTTTTAAAACTGCATTCTCTTCTGCAACAGACTCAAGCTTCTTGGAAGCTTCATTAATTTGATTGTGTCCGTCCATGACGGCTTCTTTAATGCTATCTTTCTCAAGTGCACTATCAACTGCTAGATGGCTTCTTAGACCCTCTAAAATTTTCTTAGCTTTTGTATTCTTAACTGCTTCTTGAACACTTTCAACTGGAATTTTTTCTTCTAAATATACATCTAAGTAATCAGAAATGCTTTCGATTAGATTCCCTTGAAAACCTTCTGCATCTCCATTTAAAGCACTTTCATACTTTTCAATAACTATCTTTAACTTATTAGCTCTATCAGTATCAATCGCTTGTACTACGCTCTTAAGTTTAGATGAATGGTCTTCGTCAATCTTTTGTACAAGTTCGGTTAACTTTTCAGTATATAATTCATCTTGCTCATTAAGAGCTTGTTCAACGTGAATTCCAACCTTATCGTTAATCTTTTGTTCAAAGACATTTTCGATTTCTGATAACACTTCGTCATTAAGTGCACCGTTAGTAGCTTCTGATAAAATTTGTTTAATGTCCATAATTAGAATATATTTATATTATTATTTAATATCTTTTGTTCCATTTTCTTATTAATAACGTTAGATAAATCTGAACTTGCTTTTTTATAGTTACGATTCATTACATTACTAATAAATTTTTTTAAATTTGTTTTAACTTCTTTCATATTATTAAAGGCTTCTTAAGAATTTGATGATATTATCTTTTAAAAATTGATCTCTGTTTTTTAAAGGCATGGTAGAAATATTATTTTCAAAATTATCATATGTTTCTTCAAACTGTCCATATTTATTTACTACATATTGCTTACTTTCCAAGATACCATTTACAAAAGCTTTTGGAAATGATGGGTCAGCCACGCAATCAATAGCTACTAATTTAAAATCTTTAACTCTATTAATACCATCTGAACCTGATTCAGGTATAAGTTGACCTAGAGCTCTTGAACTCATACCAACTCTAACACCATCATTAATAAGACTTCTTACAATTAAACCAGTTGGTGTAGATAATACTTTACTCTTACCATAAAATACATTACCTTCTTGCGATAACTCAGTAACTAAATGACATGCTCTTTCAAGATCTACATCGGCTGTAGTGGGGTGATTTAACTCACCCATTGCTCTACCTGAACTAACCATATCTTGTTGATAACGTTTTGTTTCACGTACCATTTCTTCTAATGGGTAAATGCGTTTGTTGCGATTAACCCCTTCAGCCATCATGTATGGTCCTTTAATAAAGAAGTTTTGTTTATCTTTCGAATTACCTTCTTCAACGATATATTCGAATTCCTCCTTAGGAGCCGGGGTTTCAACTATAAGATTTAAACTCATGTATAATTATTTATACAATATTAATTGGTTTTAAAGGGAAACACAGTTTATTTACTTTATATTCAATTCTTTTTCAGTAATTATTAAAAACTTATAACCTTTTTTCTTAGACCACTCATTAGCTGCTTTCCATTTTGCTGTATTTGTCACATACATTTTTTGTTCATATAAAATAGTTTTTTGTTTTTTATATTTAGTTTTAATTGGTCGCTGAGTTTGTTTACTCGGTTTTATTTCAATTAAAAACTTATTTGTATTACCATTTTTATCTTTAAAAACAATATAATTATCAACAAAATATCTATGAACTTTACCATCTAAAGGATTTAAATAAGGTATAATAATATTCTCGCTACCCCAGGCTAATATATTTTCATTTAAATCAGCCCATCTAAAAAATTTTAACTCCCAACCGGAGCGATAGGTAGGGTTACCTTTACCAATATATTTTTTAGAATTAATAGGTTTAAAAATGCCTTGTCTAAATTTTTTATTCTTTTTAATAAATATAGTTATGACATTTGAAGAGAAAATCATTAAAAATAGTGAAATAAGACAAAGAAATTTAATGCGACCAGCCAAAATAGCATTTGATAAACCTGATACAGGTGTTACTATCAATAAAAAAGGTGCATACTACTTAATAAAAGACTCAGCTGATATAACGGTAAAATATCTACCTCTATTATCATATGGCAGTTTTAAAAATCCTATAAGTGATCTTAAAGGTAAATTTACTCAATCAGAAATAATTGATTTCGTAGGTAGAGCAAAAGAAGAAAGTTATACTAATCAATTATTAAGTGTGATATTGACTGATATCGGTTGCACACAACCTATAACTCAAATTATAGATGATGATAAGTCAGAAGAAATAGATTTATCCTTTAGTGATGATGAGGATGTTTATGGTGACTATGAAACTGAAGAAGAGGTTGCTATTAAAACATCTTCAACTACAACAGAAGCTATAGATGTTAAAGATGCTAGTATAGTTATTCAAAAGCTTATTGAAGTTTTTAACGCTAAATAATTAACCAACAAAGAATAAAGGAGGATCTGAATCTCCTTGACCTGGTGCAGAACCAGTCATTAACTGTTGTTCTAATTTTTCTTTCTCTGCTAATCCTTGAGTCATTAAGTCAGAAGAATTTAAACTACCTCCACCGAACAATTGAACACTACCATACTTACCTCTAATATTAGCAACTGCCATTTTTGTTAGTGCAAGAGCGTATTGATAAACCCAAAGTTCTTTTAATATATCTCTAATAGGTCTTTCAACATAACAAGATACAACCCCGTAAAATCTAACGTTACTATTACTTGCATTTGGTTGCGGAAACATTCTTAAAATTTGCGTTCTTTCATCAAACGCATACGAACGTTTTGTTGCTAACAGTTTTTCTCTCGTTTCTAGCCAATTTTTTAAAGTATACCAACTTATTAAATCAAAACCATAATTACCCATTGCATAACTAAAATATGTTTGTTGAGCTAATGTTTGTTCAATGGTAAACAAAGTATTAATGCCAGTTGATGAGCCTTCTTCAAAATCAGTAACTGAAATTACTTTTCTGTAATCCATTAGATCGTAATCAAAACTATTAACTAATTGATTTGTATCATCAACAACAGATCCTTGTCTAGTTATTTTATTTTTAACTTGTGGTAAGAATAAATCCCCTATTGCTGGTAATTCAGTTATAATTTCATTGTAAAAATCTTCTGCAAATATATCATTAGATGCTATACCATTTTCTAAAGCTGATGATAGACTTGAAATTGAACTGAATAATGAACCAGGTATAGCCGAAGTAGCTGCAAATACGGTCTCTTTGGTATTAATTGACTTAGTAAAGTCTTTATTAGGTGTTTTTAATTCTTTTTGTTCAGTAAATGTACTACTATTTTGTAACGTAAAAAGGTCATCTATTTTTATACCGTAATCTTTTTTATATAAATTACTATCGAATATTAGATATTCTTTTGTATAACCTGCAAACTTACTAAAGTACTCAACAGCAATACTAATATTTTCATATAACTGATCTCTATGTATTTCTACATTTATGAACGGATAACCTAATGATCTTAATATTCTATCACCTAACCTATTAAAATTATCTACTTTTGAATTTAAATTAGTACTTTGAAATCCAGATATAGGAGCTATTTCACACTTTGACATACAATTATTTAATGAATTAGTTAACGGTTATATTAAATAATAATATGGCAGCAGGCGATATACATATTTCAGTTGTACCATCTTTATCTACAGTGAATGACTTCACAGTAACTAATGCATATGGTGGTACAGAAACTTTAACAACCAGAAGTATTGGCAACGACCCAGCTCTTTTAGCGTTATATATTAATGAAGTTCAAGCAGCATCACCTGCTAAAACATTATTACAAGTTCTAGACGGTGGTAATCGTCTAACTTTGGTTCTTAAAGAAAGTTAATTTAAACTGCTGGTACGTCATCAACTGGCGCGTCGTCAGTTGCAGGTTCAACTCCTACATCAGCAGGTCCCCCGCCAAAATCAGGAGGTGTTTCTGCACTAACCTCACCTCCAGCAACCGGGGCCGCACCATCTCCTGCTGCAGGCGAACCTTCTATACTATCTCTCCAATTAGGGCCTCCACCACCAATTTGTTGTAATTCCCATTGTAATTCAGCATCCTTTCGCAAGAACTCTCTGTTTGCTTTAACATCGACATCATTCCAACCTAGGTAACGTTTTTGCGCATAAGTAGCAGCAACAAATTCATTAGAAGCTAACGAATTAAAGTTTGTGGCTTTAAGTTCTAACTTTTGATTTTCCCTTAATTCATAAAAATTAGTTGGTACATTAAACTCTAAATGTATATTTTGAGACTTTAAATCGTATGAATCAAATAAATCCTTTAATTTTAAGTGGGTTATAAATCCATTTTTAAGGCCACTCGCAAATTGCTGTTGCATTCTAATAATAAATTTAGCAAATTTTAATTCTTCTCTTAAAATATTTTGACTATCGTCAAATGTTGATTCAGGATTTAATCTATTAAGAGGTACTTTTAATGCCTTGTATAATTTATTAACAAAATATACTAAGTCAGCTAACTCACCTAAATTAGCTCCGCCTGCTAGCTGAGTAACTGATGTCCCTTCAGAACCTGCTCTTTTAGCAAACCAGAACGAATCTAGCATTGATTGAGGATTAAACTTTTGAACTTGACCTGATTGATTACTATCAAATGTCTTTTTACTCCAATACTCTTGAATTAGTTTTCTTAGATATGCTTCAGCTTTAGGTGGAGCCATATTACCTACATCAACATTAAAGACTAAACGCTCTGGGGCACGGACAAGTCTATATATTACTATAGCATCTTCTACTAACGATAACTGACGATATGCTCTCCTAGCATTTTCAATAAATGGTAATCTAAAAGTTTTATCTTGATTCCAAATACCTGAATTTACATAAGATATTTGATTTTCATCCATAGGAATGAAATCAAATTTTTCTATCTTTTCTGGTTTATTAGGATCAAATATAGGCTTACGTAAAATATAACCTTTAATGATCATATTTTGTATATTATCATATATCGGGTCAATTAGATCGGAAGGTAATATAACTGCTCCTAAAATACCATCGGTTGTATAACCTTTATGTATAATATGTTCAAAATATAACTCCCCTTCAATTAATATTTGTCTAAAATATTCAAAACCTTTCTTTTCAAAGTCAAAATAATCAATATATTTTTCAAATTCATCTTTTATAACTTGTTGTTTTTCTTCATCAATTTCAGTATTTCTAAATTTTAAATTTATTATATTTCCAGATTCATCTTTATTAATACATTCATCACATATTTCATCTAATGCATCGCTAATTTCAGAAAACGCTGCCATAATGCGATAATCTCTCATTCTACCGCTTTTATTTTCTTCTACATTAGCATAAACTAAAGAACTATAATTACCATCAACACTAATTTGACCTGCTCCGGTATTATTAAAATCGTTATTATAAAAGATTGAGTTTTTAGCTAAAGCTTCAACTCTTCTCATTCCTGTTTCTTCAAAAGAATTATACTTAGGATTTAAATCTCCAAGAACTTTATTGAAATCTAGAGACTGATACGGTAGTTTATTAACTAAATTTTTAAAAAAACCACTTTGTCCTGAATTATTTTGTTGGTCGGCCATTATTATTATTATTTAATACTTATTCTACTTTAATAAAGGTGCTATTAGCACTATATGTTTGTGTAACTAATGTAGCATCACTAAATGCGTAGCCTGCTTTATTATATGGTATGAATCTTACATTACCTGAGCCTGCTGATAATGATGGTGGTAAATTAAAGCTTAAAGTATAATCATTAATTACATTAAACGGTATAGATTGACCTGATATTGATGGTTGTCTAGTAGTAGCAGATAAGGATGTAAGTGATGTATACATACTATTATCAGTTGAACTAAACAATACAGTTTCAGTATTAGTAAAACCGTAACCATTTAGAATAATATTTCCTGAAGCATTACTAGGTAAAATAAAATCATCAAATAATTTAACACCATCATAAAAAATATCTGTAATAATTGGTGAACCTGACACTTCAATTGAATTTGTTGTAGTTACCGACCCAGAAGAAGCAGATAAAGATTCATAATTATCATAATATTCTAAATTTGTTTCAGTGGTAAAATTTGAATCAATAAAGAATATATTGCCAGAAGGATCGTCAGTATCTTTAAATAACCAACCTTTAATTGTAAATGATGTATCTGCAGTAACCCTTGCTTTCTGATTTTTATTTAGTTCAGTTGGATATTGCATATTAACACTCCCATCCCACAATACTTCACTTCTAATTTCTTGATCAACACTTAGTTTAAATTTTTCAGGTATTTTCCAAGATATTATAACATAAGGGTTACAGAAAGGGACAAAATTACTTAATATTTGGTCCATATCAGTTTGGTATCTAGTTAAAACAGAAACAGATAAACTAATATTAACAGGTACAGGAGATTTAATATGTCGCGATACTTTATCTTCACCAACATTACCTTGATAATAAAAACCGTCTAATTTATTAAAAACTCTAGTTGTGTCTCTAGTAATATTAGTTACATTAACTGATACAACTGGTAAAGTTAAAGTTTTATTTTCGTTAACGATGTCATATAAGACCCGTTGTTTAGGTGCATAAACATATCTAACATTAATTTTATCTTTCTCTACCCTATCTCTATTAAATCTACCAATGACAATATCATCAAACGCAGCAACAAACTGCGTAAGCATATCTTTAATTTCAAAATAGAATGGTCTAGCCCTCACTTAATTATTTATCCCAAGGAAACATTAACCAGCTGGTAGTATACAAAATATTACCAAAAATAATATTTTTATTAAATTCTGAACCATCTCTCATTACTAAGCTTGCATATAATATATTATCACTATCTATGTTATATTCAGATTGTAGAATCGAATTTACTGCAGTAAAAGTTCTACCACTATCGTTTATATCATCAACTACTAAAATTTTAGAATTTTTATTTAAATCGGTAGGTTTTTGATAAACTAACGTATCAAGATATTTACCATCATCTTCTCTTGTACTAATGCCTAAATTATAAAGATTGTATATATCTAGCTTATAACTTAAAGTAGCTCCAGGTATCAAACCACCTCTACCTAAAGCAATAATAGTATCATAATTAATTTTTTTACTCTTTATTTGATCTGCTAAACACTCAACTAAAAAATCTACGTTATCCCAATTTAATTTTAATATATCACCCACATATTAATTATAATATATAAATTTAAATAATCAAGCCTTTTTCCTTCATTTGACCTATAACTGACATGTAAAGATCTATTTTGCTTTTTAATACCAAACCAGTTACATTCCTGTCAACTAAATCATGTATATCAGTTTTTAGCCTTTCTAAAAATTTACCTGCTTGTTCACTATCGATCATACCATACCCTTGGATTTCTATTTCTTCATCACTTATACCAATAGGTACATAAGGCGCGCCTTTTACTTTAGCTGCTGAAACTGTAGGAACATTATATTTTTGATATGATGGTTTGCCTTCACCTGGGGTATATTTACCATAATTTTTATCATTATTTCTTTGTTGCATATTAGCTATACCTGATTGATTAAGGTTTTGCTCATAAAGGTTAAAAATTTTTAATTGATCGCTCATTATTATTATTTATTATAAGAAAATTTAATAAATATATTAAAATGGAAAAGCCTATAACTTTCTTTCGCTCCTTTTTGGAAAATATTAATTTTGCTTCTTTTTTCTTAGCGGCAGTAGGTGCTTTAGCCGCTCTTTGGTTAAATAGTAATTATGTTTCTCAAGAAGTTTATGATAGGGATCAAAAAATAATTCAATTAAAAATTGAAAGTTTGGAAACTGAAACACAAGCCTTACGATTTATGGCTCAATCAAATCAAACCGAGATAAGAGAATTATTACCATTAGTAGAAAAAATCGAAACATTAATAAGTAATTTTATAACACCAAATGGTGATTTTATTATAACAGATAGTATGCAAGAAATGGAAGTAGATATAGCTGAAATAAAGAAAGATATCGAGTATATGAAAGCTCGTTTATGGCCTCAAGATTAACCTAAAAAGTTATCAAATTTTTCTACTAATTTTTCCCATTCAACACATTCTAATTCATACTTATTTTTAGTATAGTTATCAGTATGTTCAGCAATATCTTCTTCACTATAATTTAGTTTCTTTTCAGATACTTTTTCAATATGACATTGCACCCAATGTCTATATTCATGTATTAAACTCGATAAGAAATATATACGACGTTCTTTATTAGATTTACAGTCATTACATTTTAAGGCTATCTCTATCTCATCTTCATCCCAAAAGTACTGAGAATCTACTCCTTTTATACCTTTTACTTTTATCTCATAAAACCAATATTTTCTAGTACTTTTTAAGTCATTAGTAATAAAATTCAGGAAATTTTCTAACTTCTTCTTGCTTATATTATATCGTTTGAACTTATCTCGTATATTCTTATCGCAGTTTAACTTAATAGTAATCATATTACTCTATTATTATATCACAGTTCCCATAAAAAAAGATGCTCCCATTCCGGAAGCATCTTTATTAAAATTATAAAGTTATCTTAAACGTAACCTAATTGATAAAGTCTTCTTAATGTAGGACCTACTGAGTTATTACCTTTGGCTGATAATGCAACAATTTCACCACCTGTAGTAGCTTGTGTAAGTGTTCCTTGAATTGCTAATCTATCAGCAGTAATAACTGAAATTGTTTCACCAACATATCTTTCCATAAAAGAAACGCTAAATGAAAGATTTCTAACATCATCATTAATTAAAGCTGTAAATGGTCCTGCTTCACCCATTAAAGCTGCTTTATTTGTAAATAAGACTTTAGCTGCTGGTGAGTCGATTGCTCCACCACCTACTGCTGTAATTGCTATTCCAGATATACCAGTTGTCTCTGTTGTTTGTTCGTCTCCTAATAAGAAAGTTGTCTCATTTAAGAACGGTAAATTTTCTCCTAATGTCATGTAATTATTTAATCAATTAGAAGTTTAAATTTCTAAGTTTAGCTTTTTGTTCAGCTAGACTTAATACATTTTTATCATTTTTTACTTCCTCACCAATAGAAGCAACCTGATCTATTAACTTTTCTTTAGTTAGTCTCTTGTCAAGCTCAACACCTTCTTCTCTAGCAAGCTCTTCTAGCTCATCTTTAGATAAAGAAGAGATATGCTTTTCAAGCTGCTTTACCATTTTAGATTTTAAGAGCCTTCTATCTAACTCTATACCATACTTACGGGCAAGTTCTTCAAGCTCTTCTTTAGATAATTTAGAATATTCACTCATAATATTATTTATACAATCGCGCAAATTTCCCCGACACCAAACAAAGCGCGGATTTGTCGCAGATGGTCTTAAATAGTTACATGTACGAATATAAAGCAGTTGTGAGTAGAGTAGTTGACGGCGATACAGTAGACGTTGATATCGATTTAGGTTTCAATGTATGGCTTAAAAAGCAGCGCATTCGCCTCTACGGTATAGACACCCCAGAGAGTAGAACATCAGATAAGGTAGAGAAAGTATTTGGGAACTTAGCTAAACAAAAGGTTTTAGAATTCTGTCCAGTAGGCTCAAGCATTATACTCCAAACCAAAACCGATGATAGTAGAGGTAAGTATGGTAGAATTTTAGGTGAGCTAGTTACACTAGAAGGTACTAATGTTAATACGTTCCTTATAGATAACAATTACGGTGTTGCTTACTTTGGTAAATCTAAAGATGAGATAGCTGGTGAACAATTAGTTAATAGGAACATTCTAATTGAAAAAGGCGAAGTTACTCTTTAGTATAGCACTTATAGTGTTCCTTACTTCATGTAAGATAACTCCAGGTACTGAACGCAGTATCGATCTTGACATTAGTGTTCCTGATTCAGAGTTACTAATAGAATGGTAAACGTTCCCGTTCCTTAATAAATTTAGTGTATATTATCTAGTACCCTTTACAAGGGTGGGGTTCCTGTATCAAAGAGGTACTCAGAGTAAGGAACGTTCCATTTCCTATAACCTAAGCGGAACATATATTGAGGAACGTTCCCCGGGCATATATAGAAAAAGTTCCCGCGACAAAAAAATTTAATGGCATGGGGCCTCCCAAGGCCCGAGACCCGCTCTCTATATAAGAGTATTCCCACGTTACCGTCTCTCAGCGGGGTGGGTTGCTGCGCAGCAAAAGCTGCCGCAGACAAAAAGAGGCCGCTCTCGAATGAGAACGACCTCTAACAACAACAACACACTATCTATTAGGAACCTTTATGACTTGGCTCTAAAATGCTATCTATATAAGCCCTTACCTTACTACTAACCTGGACGTCTACGTCATCTATTAGCCTTATTACTTCGTCTATATCTATACGATATTCGGTATGGCTATCTCTACTATATAAAATAAATCTCTTCTTATCGTAGTCAGTAAGCCCGTGAGCCGGTGCGTGGAATATACTATACTTAGCTCCCATCTTACTGGTTGCAAAAGGCTACCTTCTCGGGCTTGATGCCGAACGCCTCACGCATCCGCTCTAGAGTATCAGAGTAGTTATCGTTGACCGCGCCGATCATCGAGAACATCTCTGGGTTGAACTGATCAGAGAGCGCTTCAATCGCAGCCTTCTTAGAGCTCTCGTTAGCGGCTGCACGGCAGATGACATCGACGGCATTGAATAGCTCGCCAACGGTTACGGTATCGGTGTTGTTTAGGTTATCCATACTACTATTATATCGCAGTTCCTCTTACTGGGGGCGCCCCCTGCGGGGGCTTTATCGCCGGCGAGGGTGGATGAAAAGAGGAACTCAGATATAATTTAGACATGAGACCAGAGGGTCTGAGAAGGACTACCTATCGGAAGACACCCCGGAGAGTGCGTTCCTCTTTCAACCATTAATGGGAACTTGCTCTTAGAAAGCAAGACCATTTGCG
>Ga0187219_1001171_pt1 | contig 12702 bp, 7 predicted proteins | sample 13SPOviralmetaG_FD_130162 | JGI IMG/M metagenome (GOLD analysis project Ga0187219, IMG submission 130162) | Marine viral communities from the oligotrophic San Pedro Time Series (SPOT) site, San Pedro Channel, CA, USA - 13 SPOT_SRF_2010-07-21... | ecosystem: Environmental > Aquatic > Marine >... | reverse complement strand
TAATAATTTTATCTAAATCAAACTTAAGTATGTTTCTTCCTTTACCCATGCCAATGTCTATGATTTCATAATCATAAGATCCATCGGTGTTTTTTAGTATAAACTCATCAGCTATAGCCGCGCCTGGTAATAATTGACCGTTTTCATCTGCAGAACCTTCTGCCAATACACTGCTATCGATTAAAAGCTTTAGCATATCTGCGTTAATATCAGGTGTTTCTGCTACTAAATTGTTGCCGGAATTAACTAAAGCATTTAAAGTATTACTGTTTATTACTAGAGGCTTTTCAAACAAAGGTCCTTCAAAAGTTATTTCTTGAGATCCATCTTTTAATAGTCCTAAATAAACATTATATCCTTCTGTTTTAGAAAAACCGGGTTTATTTGTCATCATGCAATTAGCCACCATAAAAGAATAATCGTTACTGACATCGTAATAAGTGTCTTCTGTAGTAGATAATTCATCAATAATTTGTTCTATAAATCTTATAGAAACAGAGGGAGCATTTTCTAATCTAACTAACTGTTTATTCTCATAATCACAGTATTCATCTATACATTTACTTGTTTGCACTGCCATTTTTAACTTAGCGTATTCTTTACCCGTGTCTTTGTAAGCGTTATCTAGTATACCGAAACTAGTATCTATATTAGCAGCAACATAATCAGAATTATAAGCCAAGGCATTACTCTTGTTAGCTTGCTGTATCGAAAGATTGTATGTTATGTTTTTATTTTCCATTTGCGGATTATTATTATTGAGGACCCATTATTGCGCTAGTAGCAGCACTAGTTACACCGCTTATAGCACCTGTGATTGCAGCTGTTTCATCTCTTCTTGCCTGAGCAGCTTGACCTCTTAATGCTGATATTTGATTAGACACCCTGTCTAATTGTTGTTGCTCTCTTCTTTCCGTATTTGCAAATACAAACTGTTTTCCAGCAACATCAGCCTGCTGAATTCTTTGCTCTTCAGCCATTTTTTGAGTCTGAAGCCTTTGTTCTCCAGTTAATCGTTGTTGATTATTACTAGCTTCTTGTCTTTCTATATCAGCAGCAATACCTCTTTTACTTTGAAGAGCAGCTTGTGCTAACGCTGTTGCGCCTCCAGCAGATGCTCCAGTAGCTCTTAAAGTATCTAAAGTTGTAGCCAAAGCAATATCAGTTTGTTCCATTTGTATCTCAGTAGCTTTCGTAGCTACAGTTAATTTTTCAAATGGATTACTAAGCATAGCGCTTAAGCTGGTTACACCTTCATATGGATTTATTATTTGTTGTCTATTAGCTTCTAGCTGAGCCAGTTTGCCCTCTAGTTTTCTAGCTTTCTTTTCAGCTCTTTTTCTGGCTCTTCTAGCCGCGCTACTACCAAAAAGACCACTGGCAATTGAACCTACTCCACCGACAACGCCTGCTACTACTACACTCATATTATTAATTGTTTAATTTTAATTGTTTTTTCATGCTTTCAATGCTAATATCTGGATCGTTAAAATCTTTAGCTATAACGTCGCTTAAAACGTCTTCAACGGTAGATTTGTTAGTGGCATGAACAGTTATCCAGATACTATCTTCATGCATGTATATTAATCTTTTTGTTCCTGGTTTTGTTATTCCGTTATAAGGCGCTTTTATGCGTTTAATACCTTCGTCTGTCAATACAGATATATCACCTTTTAATACAAAATAAGGATGTTCTTTCTTGTGAATACCAGTGGAGATTATTTGGCCTTTAGGCATGAATATTTCTCTAATATATAATCCGTCTGCGAAAGTATGCTTAAGTGGATTAATAGTGTTGGCTATTTTATCTTGTCCAGGTTTTTCAGGATTACCGTAAGAACCTGGTAAATCTAATAGTTTATCTTCAAAATCCATTATCAATTCTCTAAAACGCTCTATGTGTTTTAGTTGCTCTAATGTATACTCTTTTTCTACTAAGGAATTACTCATTTAATTTAATTTAATATCCGTTGTTCATTTGATAAACACTTTCTACTGAAAAAAGTGTTTTTAATCCACCTGGATCTGTTTTAGTATCTGTAGACATTTTAACTTCTCCATAAAAACCCTTAATTCCAGACATTTGGGATCCAAACAATACTTCACCAGGAGCAGGTAGGCTATTGTTTAATAAATTAGCTACATACTTATTTTCTCTTCTATTAAAACCAGAATAATATCTTTCTGATGTAGGCGTTATAGCGCCTGGAACAGAACTATAATTTGGCCGTGTAACAATGCCTGTAAAAGTTAATTCATCTCCTGTATATGCAAAGACACTAGTAGAAATAGTAATTGTTTGTTGATCGTTGTCTATAGCTATTATAGTAGTTGCTGAAGGAATATTTGGCCCGTTTACTATATCTCCAATGCTCATGACACCAGTAGAGCTACCTAGATCTATTATAATTTCATTCGCAATAGAATCACTGGCCACTGTTGAAGTTCCTTGTGTCACTACATATTCTCCCTCGTAATAACTGCTAATTAAAGAGTTTGAATCCTGAGTACTTGACCATTCGGCATTGTTTTTTGTGTTTTGACCAGTAAAATCAGACACAAAAGAATCCACTTCCCATCCACTACTTCCTTCATAACCTATTGTTAAAAAGTTTTTAGAATTAGTAGAGTTTGGATTAAATACAAAAGTTATTGATGTTTCATTATCTACGCCATAAAAATTACCTCTATTGACAGAATTACTATAATGTCTCCATAATTTAGCAACGATTCCAAATTTTAATTCAGTAGAAGATGTTATGTTAACGACTTGATCAACAGTTAATTCACCTGTAGATTTATCAAAGCCAACAACACTAGTTCCATTAGAAACTCCATCGCCAGTTACGCTAGAGTATTTTTCAATAAAACCACTAAATCTACCAAGAGATATTACTGTTGTGGTAGAAGGGGCTGCTTGGCCGGTTCCTCCTATTGATTTAACAGAATAAAAATTATTTCTTAAACTAAAAACTTGATCTGGTTCGTAAGAGAATAAACTAACCCAACCTTGTGCTTTTTCGTCAAAATTAAGTGTTTTAAAATTATTAGAACTTTGAAGAGATATTAAATATTCTTTAGAATAAATATCATATCCGCCTATTATTTTACCTTTACCTTGAACACTGTCTACACCACTAAGTTCTTTTCTAAAAAAATTTTTCATACCATATTCAGATATAGGTACAATGCTTCCTCCACTTAGTTTTAAAATAGCACTATTATTTGTATCAGAAAAATATTTATTAAAACCATACACCGCAAAACTTTCTGGGTTTGTAGATATACCAAATTTACCAGAATAAGGCTGTATAGTGCCTATCACTACGTTACTAGCGGTGACAGCGCTACTTCCCTCGGCTGTAAATATAGCGTCTTTATCTATTAAGGCTCTACTGCATTTAAGCTCTTGTAGTATATTTAAATTGGTATCTTCAGCATAAAGCTTTTGAATACCACCATTAGCAGGATCTGTTGCTTTTGTAATATCTTCAGCGACAGAAAAAACATTAGTTCTGTTTATACCTGTTCTAGAGTTAAATATTCCAGAATAAATTAAAGCGTTAAATCTTCTTGTGGCTTTTGGCTCATCTTCTACTATATAAGCTTTAGCTCCAAAATCTACAGTAGTATTATTATATCCACCTCTAATTCTAGACTCTTCAATTATCCAGTTAAAACTATTTTCCGGTAAAGCCGTGACTACAGGAAAACCCCCATCAACGTTTGATGGAACTCCCGTAGAACCATTATATAAAGGTATCTCAGAGGCATTACATATCTTTTTAAGAATAAAAGTGTTAAAATATTTTACTTCTAATATTGCACCCATATTTAATTATTACTTAATTTTTTTTTAAATTACTTTACGTAATTGAAAATGTTAATTGGTTTACGAAGTTCGGCGCAGGGTTTATTTCAGCGGGGTTAAACCCAGCGACAGCACTGTTCCAAGGGTGGTATTCAGCGTTACCGTCAGAGGAATTAAAATTTTGACCTTGAGTAGATGGCCTCCACCAGGTACTATTAAAAGATCCCATAGGTGTAGGTATTCCCCTGTCAAATGAAAATTCCGCTGCTGATCTACTTCCTGAAGCCCAAGCGCTATATATAAAATAGTTTTGTGCTCTTTTATAGTGTTCAGGGCATATTGAAGTATTACAATTACTAGTCGTAGTATCAACGGTTGGTGTTACGCCATCATCTTCATAAAAAGGATAGAAATACCATGGATTTAATTCTTGACTAGTTAAAGAACCACGGTTAACATCTACAGGATAAGCAGATGGTGTTTTGGTAGAACCACCATAAAATCTAATTAAATCTCCTTGTCTCCAGTATTTTGAGTCACTCCATGGAACTTGAGTATTTGGGCCACTATTATCTATTTGTTTTATTTCTCCTGTTTGAGGATTGAAATACGAAATAATAGGTCCTCTGTGTCTGTATGGGCCTCCACTGCTGTAAATTCTTTTCTGTGAGTTGCCATTTCCATATAATGGAAATCCATACCCAAATCCACCAGCTGGGTTTAATGCGGGATCTTGCCCACCTGAGAACATACCTTCCTGAGTATCTCCTACACTCAAGCGAGGATTAGGAGCTATATTACCTAGTGCCGGTGGATAACCTTTCATGCACGTGCCAACATGGCCTTGTATGCTGTCTAGGTCTAAAATACATTGACCTCTATTACTACCTCCTGCATAACTATTTGATTTAACTACAGCTGTTCCTAATATATGAGGAGAACTTTGAAATGTACCGTCGGCAGGTGTAAAACCTCCTCTAAAATTCGTTTGAACCTTATGACCTTTAGAATTAGGATTCATAAGAGGTATTTCAATTGAATTTCCACTAAAATAACCGCCAGCACCTACCATAGGTCTAGAAGGAGCCCTACTACCGCCGTCTTCTCCGTTTATATATGTATTATTATATTCACCATCTATCGTGTTTCCATTAGATAACATTCCTCCTGCGTATATATATACTCCAGCTGAATCAGGTGTTGCGCCGGGATCATCTTTATCTACAATAATCATTGTTGCTGGAAAACTGGTGTTTAAAGAATTTTCGTCGTTCCACCAGGTAGGTGATCTAAATCCGCATTCTCCACATAAATTCTCTGTTCCACCCCAGTATCGGCCGCTATTAGTTCTTCTAAAAGAGCCAAATTGAGTAGGTCCATAGTAATTAGGCTGGAAGAAGTTTTGTTGTTTGTTAGATCCCCTGGAGACACTAACCGTAAAAGCCTTGTTATACACCCTTCCTTGACTAGGTATTTGAAGCCTCATGTCTAATAAAATTTTAATATCAGTAAAATCTCCTTGCCCAGCATCTTTTAACCTAATAGTTATATAATAAGTGGTAGAAGATAATTCTCCAAAAACTTCATCGTTGTAATCAGGGTTTCTTGCTAATATAATTTTTTGTCTTAAACTCCCGGTAGTAGGTGTTTCTTCTAGTGTGGTTTTATAAGTGGTAAAAGGTATTTTTTGTATTAATGGTAGATCAGAGCTTTCATTAAATTGAGATCCGGAAAAGCTTTGAGTAGAAACTCTAAAAACGGTTGTTGCTTGATATACAGTTTCTTCAGCACTTGAACCTTCTTCATTTGTTATTGTTTGCTCGTAAGATTGCCCTGCAGAGTTCACTGGATTCACGTCTCTTCTAGCCAATCGATTACCACCAACCACATTCGCCGCGCCGTTGTCAAATATTATTTCTGAAAAATATTCATTTGATGCCACACCTTCCCTAAAAATATTACCGGCGGAAGGGTTTGTTTCTATAGTAAATTCTAGATCATTAGGCAGAGGCAATACATTTGGATCTACGCTATTGTTTGAAAATACTTTTCTAACTGGTGCGCCACCTAGACCTGTGTTGCTACTAAAAGTCTCAACTAAATAAACATTAGGTGGTTCATTAGCTAAAGAAGCTTGCTCTGTGAATTCAAAATCAAGACCTCCAACAGATCCTTTAAAAACAAAAGTAAACTCTCTAAGAGGATTAGTATTACTACCCGCTTCGTTATACATGTAATATACAGCATCCCAATAATCAGATGGACCAGTACTTGAACTTCTTGCTTGTATCTGCCAAGGACCAATACCAGTTCCACTTGAATCTATTAAATTAAAATACTCTCCAATTGTATCACCATCTACGGATCCAGCTACCTTATCTCCATTTCCATTTCTTGCTTCAAAAAGTTCAAAATAATCACTTGAACCAGGTGTAAGATTTATTGTTTGATCAAAAGAATCTAAAAGAGTAATACCGACCCCAGAAAGAATAAAACCATTTTCAGCTAATCCTTCTGTAAAAATAGGATTCCATTCTATTCTTTGAGGACCTGTTTCGGCTTGATTATTTATAATAGCAGAATTAAGATCTGAAATTAAACCAGCTGTTGTTGTTTCCCAGTATATGTCTAGAGCACTTTCTGTTGGCTCTGTTTCATAAACAGCTAAATACTGTATTCCAGGTTTTTTTAATTTAAAACCATTAGAAAAGCCCTCAGTTTCAACAAATTGAAATTGAGTAGTAGTTTCATAGTTAATAGCAAAAGGAACCGTGTTTTTATCTTGTATTGAAAAAGTAAAAGGTGCAGTTGTTAAATTAACAGCGCTAACATACATTTCTTCTTCAACGCCAGTAGCGTAAACTCTCATGCCTGGTTGTATAGTTCCTTTAATTGAAGTTATTTCAACAGTTACTGTTGGACCTGATGGTTGAGTTGGCGTGTTAGTCTCAGATGTGGATGTGGAGGTTCTATATACTGGTTGAGTAGTGCTTATTGATCCTCTAGCACTGCCTATTAAATAATCTGTAGTAGATATTTGTCCGACTAGCTTTTCAGTTGTTATTCTTGCTATTAAAGGGTTTGATTCAAAAGCATAAAATTGAGGAAAAAGATTTGGTTGAGCTGGTTGAGCTGGATTATAATCAAATAAATCGTTCATTGTAGAAATAGTGGACACGGTGTCTGATATATTTCCAGGATAAAATTGATTATTTCTTTCACCTAAACCAGCGCTAGATGCAGAGTCTGGCAAATTTTGAACTCTACCAAACAATCTTATAGAACTTCTAAATTGCTTTTGTTCAGGTCCTACTTCTGTTAAGTCTCTAGGCACCTTATTTATGTTGTCATTTATTAACGCTATATGAGAAGTAGTTCCTAATTCTTTTGTTTGATTATCAGGATAAGAAGACATAATACCTGGAAGATAAACATTGTAATATTCTTGCTCTGTTTGCTTAACTACAACTTTATAAGAATACCAACCACCAGGATTATACAAAGAACTAGTAGTGTCGCCATTGTATATATTTTCATTTATAGGTTTATTTACTCTTATTTTTAAAGAATTACCTGGCCAATTGTTTTTACCTAATTCTTCGTCTACGTAAGGACTATAAAGTGTTGATCCCTTGCTGACCTGCCCATCTATATTTATTTCTTCTTTACTATCAGATAATATAACACTAGACTGTCTTCCATATCTATCAGAAAAAACAAAACCAACTTGGTAGTTTCTATTGCCCTTAACAGAACTGCTAGGGTATTCTACTATAGAAGTATTGTTTTGAACATCGCCTCCGGGTTCAAAAATCAAAATAACTGTACCAGCAGGCAACGTAACTGTATTTGTTAGCGTTATATCAGCTGTTCCTATAGAGACATTGTTAGTGGTACTAGCTACTTCTGTGCCATCAGGTATTATAGCACCATAGGTCGGAGATGTGCATATCATACCTGGGAAAAAACCTCCTTGACCTCCTGTTGGTGTTTTAGTTACTGATATTGTTATAGTGTCTGCTGCTCCTGTAGAGGTTCCTGCGTATGTCGCAGCCCCAGCTACATAGCTAGCAGTCATTTCATTTACTTCAAAACTAAACTTAGGAGTACATGCTATATTGTAGTCAAGCGAGGTTGGTGGCGTTATTTTATTTATAAAATTACCATATATAACTCTATTTCCAGAAACTTCTTGAGCTAGTGCTTTAACAGGTATTTTATCATAAACTCTTACGAGTTCAGATTCAGGAAGAGTTTTAACAGGTTTTATAGATTTATATTGATACGTGTAATAATATGGATCACCTATTGTTAAAAATACGTTATTATCTAAATTTGTTAAAGAATTAGATATTTTTATTGTTCCAGAAGATGGATTACTTGGGTTATTCGGGGTAAAACCAGGGTCTATTATTACACTTCCAGCTGGTATACCTTGACCAGTCACGGAATCGCCTATGTTTATGCCGCCTTTTATGTTATCTACGTTTATTATTGCTCCTCCCGCGAAAGCTGACTCATTAGTTAAGCACGTAGCTGCTGAATTATTTACTTTTTCAATAGATATTGTTTCTACAACTTTAACAGCCAAAGCATCTGACTCTTTATATAATATATCTATCTCAGATATTTTCAAAGCGCTAGTTAAGTCGTAATTTAAATAAGGCAGAGGTATTCTTAAACCTATATCGTTTACTTTATTTTCTACAAAATAAACTATTGTACTTCTATAAGCGTCGCTTTGATCTTCTTTTTCTGGATTATTATCTTCTAATCTAGTTAAAAAATAACCATCTTGCTTAGGTATAAATAGAACTTGAGTAAAAGGCGAAAATATAGAATACTCGTTATCTACGAACTTAAATCTATATGCAAATCTTATAAATTTATCTTCTAAATATTCAGGATCTCCTGAGAATGTAGAATCATAGTAAGGATTAGGATTAATTACTATAGTTTGCTGGCTTTGAACTGTTATAGTAAAGGATGCACCGCCGGCATCTACGATTTTTAACTGAGTACTAGTAAAACTTTCTAAATATCCTCCTGAATCACTAAGAGTCCCATCGGTCATATTTTTTAAAAAAACCTTGCAAGAATCAAGGCCGTAAGTACCTCCTCCTAAGCCTACAGTTGAGTTTAATTGACCTATTATAGATCCTTCTACTATGTTTATAGTGTCACTTATTTGAGGCGTGCCGCCTCCTGTAGTTTCACCTCTACAAATTCCCCCGTTTGGAAGAGCAAGACTACTCACGTCTTTCATAGTACACTCACCGCTACCAACGTTAGGAAATCCAGAACCACTTACATTTACAACTTTTTTGTACAATTCCATAGGTTTGTATGGGTTGTATTTTGCTACCGATATTTGATCTTCAGTTGTATAATAACTAGGACTTGAAGAGCCAGCCGTGGGATTTGCTAGCCTAGTGTTTATTACTCTTGGCTGATTTCTATTATCTGTAAAAAATAATAAATCATCTAAAACATTAACACCTGTTATTAAGTGTGTTGTAGAAAAATTTAAAAAAGCTCCTTTTACTAAAATAGTCGATTGATTAGAAAGTTCATTATAAGATGCTATAAAATTTCCAGCTGATGGATTATATTCAGGATTATCATAGTTAGAAGAGTCTGTGTAATTAGTAAAAAATAAATAAACAATGTTATTTACCTCGTCTGCAAAGTGTCCAATACAAATAGAATTAGAGTATTGACTTGATTGCTGGAAATCTGCTACAACAGAATTACCTAAAACATTTTCTAAATTACCTACATCTGCACCTTCTGATTTACTTATTTGAGCGTTTTGAGCGTCTCTATATTCACCATTAGGTAATATACGAGCGTCCAAGTCTTTGTTCATCTTGGACTTTAAAAAAGTATTTTGAACTTTAGCCATTAAATTTTAGTGTTTTATCCATTTAGATTTACCTCTCATAACTTGAACTATCTCATCAAGCTTGATATTAGATAATCTTATTTTAGCGTTTCTAAGTTTAGCGCTTCTATCTTTTTTTAATCTTTGAACCATTCCCTCTGATTGATTTGCTCTAGTAGAAACTATATTGTAAAGCATAGAAGCATAGAGTGCATCCTCGGCCATTTTAGGTACTTTAGAATCACCATCGTAAGCCAGTCCGTCAGATATATATTCTAATACTATTATTTTATTTACTAAATTACTTGAAAAAGATATTTTACCTTCTCTGTAATTGCAGTTAAACCAACCATTTGATTGCGCGTATTGGGGTAACATTCCATATTGTCTACCGTAAAACACATCTTGACCAAAACCGTAGTAATTAGCCCAGTAAGCGTAATCGTCTAAGTTGTTGAAAAATTGTTGACTTATTATTTGATCATTAGATTTTTTCCATCTCTCTTCTGTTATAGAAGTTCCTTCTATGTTTGACGCAAAGGCATCCTGAATAGGTACACCTAGCGTATCTTGCACTGGATTTTCATATGGACTAGTAGTTAAGTTATTGGCTGGATATATAGGTTTTTTTATGCCTAATTCATCAATATAGCAAACGCTTACGTAATTAACATAATCTTGAGGAAGTACAACATTTAAAACTGCTGGAACTGTCAACTCTTGAGACTTTATACTTTTAAGAGTGTCATAACTAAACTCTTGCAAAGATCTTTTAGCAAAAAACAATACATCAGATTTTTTAGCTTGTTGAAGTATTTTACCATCTCCAACGTAGCCTACCATAAAGTTATCTATAGCATCGTTTAGTGTTACATACTCATATCCACCATAGTTGTCCTCAACCGTACTTCCATATGCTTTTTGAGCCTCTGTCTGACCATAATTACCACCATCTAGTGTTTTTAATTGAACTACAATATATTTACCTAAAGGTATTGTAACCGGCGTTGTGCTTGTGCCAAGGGATATTATATTGTTAGAAACGCTGTATTGTGTAACATATTCTTGAAAACTACCAGGAAGACCGCTATCACTAATATATATTTTAAAATTATTTAATGCATAATTAGTTTCTGTTGGATCAAAAGATTCAAAAATAAGATTAGTCTCAAAAGTGGTAGTGAAACTAGACTGTCCATTAGAGTCTGTAACTTGAAAAACTTGAGCTCCTTGATAATACTGTTGGTTAGTCTCGTTGTTTAATGTGCCTGTGCCTGTGTTTCCGTAACTCATTTATTTAAGATTTTTCGTTGGCTTGTACTTGTTGAGCTTCTTGAGAAGCTACTTCTATTACTGTAGGGTCATTTATAATTACTCCTGCGTATTTTAATATACCTATAACAATATTAAATTCTTCTGAAATATCTAATTGAAAATTATTTGAAGAACTTGGATTAAAAGCATAAGTTCCAGAGGTTAAAGTACTAAAAGCCCATACGGGTGTAGTAGGTGCAAATATGCAATTAACTGTGACTGAATCTGGGATTGGACTTATTGTTAAAGAAGGAGAAGAAGCTTGATTGCTAATTCCAAATTGATATGAAAGTGGATATTTTTTTGTAGGTGAAGTTAAATTAGATCTTGTTATTTTATCATAATTACTTTTTGACGTTAATTCTGTAATTGAGTCAAAAGAAGGTTGACCAGAATAAGATGAAGTTATATTTCCTATTAAATATATTTTTTCAAACTGTGTTGCATTAGATTCAATACCCCATGTGTTTTCATCTTGATTATAAGAAAAATTTATTTCTCTTTCAAAAGGATATAACTTGTATCTATTGTTTTCAAATATATTAAAAAACTCTGTGTCGTTTTGAGTGTTATTTTGGTTTTGACGATTTAATTGACTACCATTTGGAAAATAAGACTGAAATATCTCATTCTGCACCAGTTGAGCTAGTCTATTAAACTCAGCAGGTGTAACATAACCTCTTTGCTCTTTGTTTAACACATACAAGACCGTTTGATATACTGTATTTATGCCTACTGCCATATTAATTTTTTATTATACTAAAAAGGCGGCCGAAACCGCCTATATATTAGTATCACTTGTTTTTATAGTTTTTTATCTATAGATTTATAGATCTCAACACCTTCGTCTGTTTTCAAGAAAGCAGCAAATGCTGAGTAAGGATTTTCGTCAAAAGGTACGTTCATTAATTTTCTACCATTTGATCCCCAGGTAAATGTTCTTTGGTCGCCTGACAAATTAATGATACCGGCTTCTGCAGCTCTAATAGCCACGTTTCTTAATTGAACATTGTCATCATTAGCTAGGCTAATAAATAATTGTGGATTACTTCTAGCAAATAAAAGAATATCTCTTTTTATTTCCTTAGAACTCATAATACTCACTTTAGATCCAAGCTCAACTCTTAAAATAGCTTCCGCTTGATCTATGTCCATATTTCTAGCTGCATTTAAAGCATCAATTTGAAGATCTAGAATACCTAAATCATCAGTAGCTTCTTCAACAGCACTAAATTCTTGGTATATTCTACCTTTTAATGGGTGATATAGGGAAAGTAGCTTTTGTAAGTTTTGTTTTTGTCTTGGAACCTTTAAATCACCATCTTTAAACATAATGTGACCTAAAGTTGCTTCACCTTTTTGTTCATCTACAAGTGGTGAATCTTGATTTGTAGCATATCTAATTTCTCTTTGTTTACCTGTTTCTTCATCAAAATAAAGCAAAGAGTGTTTTTTAGTATGCCTACTAGGTATTGTCAGCGTTAAAGGACTTTTATTACCTGTTAGATAATAAAATCTATCTTTAATTTCCCAACTTGGTTTAGTTGGTTTTATTTCTTTTTTTGGTGCAGCTTCTACTGCTACCTCTTGAGGTGCAACCTCAACAGTTTCTGCTTTAGCTTTTTTAGCCATAATATAATAAAATTAAATAGTTATAAAAATAATACCCCGCCCGAAGACGGGGATATTATTA
>Ga0187219_1001168_pt1 | contig 12708 bp, 8 predicted proteins | sample 13SPOviralmetaG_FD_130162 | JGI IMG/M metagenome (GOLD analysis project Ga0187219, IMG submission 130162) | Marine viral communities from the oligotrophic San Pedro Time Series (SPOT) site, San Pedro Channel, CA, USA - 13 SPOT_SRF_2010-07-21... | ecosystem: Environmental > Aquatic > Marine >... | reverse complement strand
CAAGTATGGCGGCAATCTTTACGTTTACAAATATGGTTTAAAAACTTCAGGCAACATTCCACAAACGGCTTCCTTGTATTGGGACCTGATGGTAGAAGGCTTTAAGTTTGAAGGTGCGTATGATTCAGATGCTACATATAATATAGGTGATGGATTCTCCTATGGCGGTGTTGTTTATATTACAACTGCCAATAGTATAAGCGGAACGCGGCCACCAAATGCTGGATATTCTACATTCAATGATGGTATTCAATATGAAGGAGAGTATGACGCTTCAACACAATATCAAAAATCAGATATTGTTAAGTATGGTCCAAAATCTTACATTGCAAGTTCAGACCCCAATATTGGACAAAATCCATTAATAGCTGCAAAATGGGATGTTTTTGCTGACGGATTATCTTTTGATAGTGCATATGATTCAGCTCAAACATATAAACCAGGTCAAGTCGTTAAATGGGGTCCTAACTCTTATATAGCTAATATTGACGTTAGTTCAGGAGATTCTCCAAACGTAGCAGGTAGCTGGAATTCTATAATTGATGGTCAAGAGTGGAGAGACTCATACAGTGCTTCTACAAAATATTATAGAAATGATATTGCAACATTTGGTACACGAACATATAAATCAAAAAGAGATAATGTATTAGGAGTTCGTCCAGATTCTGATCTAACATTATGGCAAGTTATAGGAGACGGATTAGCTTCTAAAGGAGCTTATGCCGCTGGTACTACGTATTATGTCAATCAAATTGTAACATACGGTAATGGTTCATATAGAGCTAAAATTCAAAGTTTAGGTAATACTCCTGATTCATCTCCAACCCAATGGGAAAGAATCTCTGAAGGTACAAATGCTCGTGGTAACTGGGCTGGCTCTACCATTTATTATAGAGGCGATATTGTAGTTCATAATAATAAATCGCACATTAAAACTGGAACTACACATACTTCACCAGTTACATTTGATTTAGATGTGGCTAATTGGACAATATTAACAAACGGTGTTAATTATCGATCAGGCGGATACGATAGTACCGGAGATTATTACATTAATGACATTGTACAATATAGTACAAGTTCTTATATAGCGTTACAAGACTTTGCAGCTTCAGGTAATTTTGGTGCTGAAATTACAGCCGGTAAATGGGAATTGTTTGCCGCAGGTGGTGGTTCTGTTTTACCATCAATAGCGCCTGCAGATAGAGGTAAATTCTTAGGAACAACAGACGGTATTGCATATAGCTGGCAATATCCAGGTAAAGATAACGTTGATAAGGTTTACTATGTAGCTGAAGGTGGTAATGCAGATTCGGCTCTTGGTCAAACAATCGATACAGCTTGGGGATCTGTTAAATTTGCGTTAGACAACGTAACTGGCCCTGCAACTATCTTTATTAAAGACGGTAAGTATCGTGAAAGCTTACCTATGACGATTGGTAACGATATTACTCTTAAAGGTGATGGCCAAAGAAATACTGAAATTAGTCCAGCAGCCGGCGACTCAAGCAAAACTATGTTCTTTGTGAATAGTGGAGTTCTTGTCGAAGAACTTAAATTTACAGGACTTACTGGATTTGCTCTAGATTCTGCAGGCGGCCAGCCACATGATATTGAATACGCAACTATTGGTGGTGTATATTTTAGATTAGATCCAAATGCGGTCATTTATAAATCTCCATATATTAAAGAATCAACTGCTTTTTCAAGTGGTGGTATAGGCGCTGTTATCGATGGTGGCTTGAATAGCAATGCTGCAAACCAAGGTTCTATGGTTTTCCATACATTTACTCAGGTGCACAATGGCGGTGCAGGTTTCTGGGTACGAAGAAATGGTAAATCTGAGATTGTATCTTGCTTTACTTACTATAACGATTTTGGTCTTGTAACGACTGGTGGTGGTAAGATTAGAGCGCTAAACTGTAACAACTCGTACGGTACATATGGTGCTGTTGCTGAAGGATTTGATTCTGGTGAAACAGCTATTACAGGTAATATTAGAGGTCAATCGCTTCATTATGATGGTAATACAATTACTGGTGGTACCGAATTCAATGTAGGATCTAAAATTGTCGGCGAGACAAGCAATGAAAAAATAGATAGAGCGACTCGTGCTGCTAACGTTTCCTTCCATTCTCCCAATCATGGCCTAACAACTGGTCAAAAAATATCTATTACAGGTTTGACACCTCCAACATGGGCGTCATTGTTTACGGCTGATAGTTATTGGGTTACGGCTACAGACTCTTCTAACTTTATACCTTATACCGACTCAGCAAGATCTACTGGTATTGATACGCAAAATGCTGGCGGTAGAAACACTGTTACTACAACAATTACAGATATTGCTCGTCAAAACCCAGTAAGATTAACTGTTACGACTGCGGCAAACGCCGATTCATATGCTCCTCACTATATACAAAGTGTTGGTGGTATGACTCAAATGAATAACCGTTGGGTAACATTTGACAGTGGAGCTGCTACATCCGCATCTACTCTTTTTGCAAGAATAGCAGAAAATGAAAAGATTACAGTAGGCAATGATGGAGCTACTAACACAACTACACTCACTGCTGGTGGAAACATTGGTGGGGTAGCTATACCTTCAACCAACCAACCAGATATAACTCTTTACAGAGGTTCTCGTTACCGGTTCATAGGTGATGGCACTGCTCTTCAAGGCGGCCGGTTCTACATTGCTACTGGAACTAACTGGGATTCAAGTAACTTTACAGATGAATACACAACTGGAATTTTAAATAGTAGAAACAGCCTTGATGGTGATTCGACTCTAGATAGTACAGTAGACGGACTACTCTTTGAAGTTGGACCTACAACTCCATCTACGCTTTATTACCATTGGGATAGTGCGGCAAACGGAACTGAAATGAGGGGCACAATCAACATTGTTAATCCTCCGTTTATCGATGCTCAATCATATAGCGTTTATACTTCTGGTGGTCAAGCAAGACTGATGGATTCGGGTGATTACTTTGACTCTGCTCATTGGAATGCTGAAGCACCAACTGCTGATGTGATTAATACTCAGCCATCAGAAGACAAAATTTATATTGAGAATACAACATTCCCTGGATTTGTTGGCGGTGAGACAATTACACAAGGCGCAGTATCTGCTAATGTTGTTAATAGTAACTTCCTTAGAGGTCAATATGGGTATATCGTTACAGTCGACGCATTAACAGGTGAGCCAAAACCAGGCCAGTCTATCTCATTTGCTGATGATCAAGACAGCGCGGGTGGATTTAGAGCATATGTTGTTTCTAGTGTAAGCGGATATGGCGGTGGACAAGCAACATTAACACTATCGCAACAAAAACTTGAAACAAATGCTTCTGCTGATGATGCTGGCGTAACAATTAGAACTAATTATTCACAAGTACGATTAACTGGTCACGATTTCTTGAGCGTGGGTACTGGTGGAGTGACCACAACAAATTATCCTGGAACTCCAACTCAACCTGCTGCACAAGGCAACGAAGTTATTGAGACTGCTCCAGGACGAGTTTACTTTATCTCGACTGACCAAGATGGTAACTTTAGAGTTGGTAACTACTTTAGAATTGACCAGGCTACTGGACGAGCTACGTTGGATGCATCTGCGTTTGACCTTTCTGGTTTGACTAGCTTGAGACTTGGTTCTATTGGTGCACAAATTGGTGAATCAATTAACGAGTTCTCATCAGACGGAACATTATCTGGTAATTCAAATCTTGCAGTTCCTACGGAAAAAGCTACAAAAACATTTGTTGAAACACAAACAACTATCATAGCACAAAATTTCTTAACTGGCGCTTATGATTCTGACAATACGACCAGACAAGCAGCAACTTATGTAGGGTCTGATTCAAATTCTTTCTTTATAGATTCTGCTAGAGATTCTGGTGGACTAAGACCACTATCATTTAGTTCAGGTAATTTTGGTTATTCAAATATTGCATATGATAGTAATTCTGGTCAGATAAATAGCTACAGAGAAACAACTACTATTGGAGACGTTACCGTGACACAAAACGTAGCAATTGTATATAACAGCGACGGCACTATTTCAACCGTCACTGCAACGGGAGTATAACGATGTCAATAGACGTATTACAGTTTAATGCAATAGCTAAAAAGGTAGAGATTAAAAGAAATCTCTTAAAAGAAAAAACAAAATGTAGAGATTCTGCTGCTACAGCTCAAATTGCTTATGATCCTCTGATTGCTTGTTATGATGCACTTATTGATAGCGCTGACTCTTTTATTGCAAATGCTACTGCGTCTTATGGATTTACTCCTGACTCAGATTATTACGCTTTTTATAACAACACATGCAATTGTCGAGGTTATGCATCTATTAAAGATTTAGATGACTACGCAACTTCGACTACTACAGTTTGTGTGTGGGATGATGAAGGAAGTAGATTTTCAGGCGGTTGTTCTTGTTCGATCAACGGCGGCGGGCTTCCTGCAGGAACTACAAGATTAGGTATTGAGATTGTTGCTCCAGGCGGACCTTCTAGAGGTGTTAACTGTTGCGGCGGAACAAACTTTGGAGCAAACGGTGCCTTTATGGCCATTCAGTTTATTGTCACTGATCCCGCAAATACATGCTTAGTTGCTTGTAGTGGATGTGCATGTTGTTGCAATCCGTATTGTTCTATATGTGGTTCGGGACTTTATACTCCAGATCCTGCATACATATGTGGAACTTTGAATGGTAATACTTTTTGTTTAAGAGCTAACACCCCAATCGCGGTTGCGTGCGCTGAAATGAAATCTAGGTATCTTAACTCAGGTGCTCAATCGAGCTGTGGCTGGTGTAAAGCAGATATGTGTCAGATTAATCAAAGCACATATCCAAGTGGTAACTGTAATGGTTGGGATAATTACTGTGTACAGTGTGACCCTGTAAATAAGGTGCAAAAATTCTGGTATTCACAATGTGCTTGCGGATCAGGAGGCAACAGTTGTGGTAGTTCGGTATGTAATGAAAGTTATAATACTTGCTACTTAACTCAATGTCGACATGATCAATGGGGTCTTGGCTCAGTATATGCTATGGACTTACCACATGTATTTAATACAGATGAGAATCAACCAAATTTCTGTTTACATTATAATGGAGTAAGTACAAATGAAGAAGGAAGTGGATCTCCTTTTTCAGGTGTAATGGTTGCAGGATCGTGTTTCGCAGTTCCAGGATTATATACGGGTGGTAAGGGGGACAATAACTGTTATTGGATGTGTCGTCCAGGTTCACCATTCTGTAGAGGCGCTGGTATGTGCTGTAAGTGTATAGAACAGTGTTGCCCAGCATCTCTATTTAATCCAAATAGCTGTGCAAGCGAAAGAATACCAGGCCTGGGAGCACACCCCATGATGACATGTGGCGGAAATACAGGTATGGACGGCGGCCGGGGTAGAACTGGCGCCGTAAAAGTAAAATATTGTTAGGAGATAACTAAAAATGCCAAACGTTACCGTAGAATTTTCGTACAAAAGGGCCGACGAAGATTTCTTATTGGAGCCAACCTTTGTAAATAACAACACGTTGTCTCTTAAATATAAAGGCCCAGATACAATTAAATGCTGGGTTCATCCGGCGTATGGTGAAATTGTTTATACAGATGTTTCACATCCTACTCCAGAAGACCGCGCTCAGCAGATTAAAATTCAAGGTGATGTAATTGCTTCTGAATTAAAAGAAGTAACAATAACACCTGAGACAGATGATCTTCATGCCATGGCAGCATGGTTTGTAATGTGGTCTCACGGCGGCGGAGATGCTAAAGCGGCCCTTATGGCAGATTCAGAGCAGTGGAACACATTAGAATACGAAGATAAATCAATCACCGCTGCCGGTCATGGTGTCGCTTGGAAAAATTGTACAAATCCTAATCCTAGTGAATTTCTAAATTTTTATTTTAGAGATGTTGATAACGATGGTACCTGGGAGTTTGATTTTGAATATGTAACAAAAGGTAATGATACCGCAGGCGAACTTATAGCTAAAGAGAGAAAAGCTAGAGTAGAATATTATTTTAAAGAATTTGAAATGACAGCAGAAGCTGATTCGGACGCTGAAGTATATATTGCAAAAGTTGATACGTTTTTAACTGATATTGATCCGGTAAGACCTTGGTATATAGCTGATCAAGACACTGGTCTGTGGGCGCCAAAAATGCCAATCTCAGTGGCAAGTGCTGTATCAGATGCTAAAAGCTCTGGATTATCTCCACACAGATACTTTGATACTGACACTTTAGCCGATCATTTAAATACTGTAAGCTACAAGGATTTACACAGTGGCTAATCCATTACTATATAACGCAATAGATCAATATCTTTATATTGATACTCAGCTGGATGCCAGAACAGCTCAGGCAGCCAGAGAGGAATGTCGGAGAACGCAAAAGGCAACAACAGTTGGATGTTGTCTATGTTGTCTATGTTGTCGTAACGCTGCTGTAGCGGCGGCCAAAGAACCAAAAGCGGCAGATCTTCAAAACCGAATAGAAAGAGCTCCATTTTGTTTAAAACTTTGGGAAGAAATTCCTAATATAAATGGTACAGAAATCCACTGTAATGGTGGAGTAATGGCTAATATACCCGCTTCTACTGTAAAAACAATTTGGGTATGTGATACTACTGGAGGTCAGGGTGCTGGTCAGCCTAGTGGTTGTGGTTCATCGTGCTCTGATCGTTCTGGTTATGTTGGTAATTATTATCGTTGTGGCACCAGCGCTTGTACCTTTACTGTCCCATCTGGTGTATCAAAGGTTCAATTTGATGCATGGGGCCCTGGGGCATTTACTCCCGGAGCTACTTGTTGTGGTGGTTCTCCATGGGGAAGCTCTGGCGCATTTATGAGTGTTCAACTAGAAGTTACCCCTGGTGATTCATATTGCTTAACCGCAGGGTGTTCGTTGTGCTGTAGCGCGCAAGCCTATCCTAACTATACTTGTATGAATCATAGTTGGGGTACTCCAACATGTCTTGAAGGACCAGGATTGTGTAATGTTCGCGTTGAAGCCGGTAACCAAAAAGGTGTGGCTCAAATATGGCTTCGCGGTCATTCTGATGGTAGTTTCTTCGTAAACCAATGTCGCGGTAACCTAGCAGGAGGAAGTGGACAGTGTTGGTGTAACTCTGGATATCATTGTTACGACAACAGTTGTGCTACATGTGGGGTTCAGGGTGGCGTCGCAAGTTTGTCACGAGTCCATGGTTGTACATGTAAAGGATTCATGTATAAAATACCTGGATTGTTTGGACCATATTGCCTAGACACAAATAACTATGGTTATTATCAAGCTCCTCCAGTTCCACTTTTTGCTGAATGCTCTCAAGTATGTTTTAATTTTACTTCCAATTCATGTGGTGGATGTAACTGTTCGAGCACATCCAGCCCATTCATGAAAATGCCTGGTCAAGGGGGACATGCTGTTCACGTTATGGGTGGTTGTTGTATATGTGGTGCTCGAGGTAATATGGGCGCAGTTAGAATTACATACGATACTGCATAAAAAGACTTATATATAATTACATAATATTTTTAAACAATTTCTTCAGTGAGGTGAACATGAAGACTGCCGTATTTATTAACGGTGGAGCTGGACGTGTACTATGTGCAATTCCAGCTCTAGAAGCATATCTTGAAAATAATCCAGATACAATTGTGGTTACAGAAGCTTGGGCTGAATTATTTTTAGCATCTAAGAAGCTTAGAGATATATGCTTTGTTCCAAATACAAAAAATCTTTTCGAAAATTATTTAAAAGAAAGAAAAATACTTTCGCCTGAACCTTATAGGCAGCATGAGTATTTTAATCAAAAGTGTAATTTAATGCAAGCTTTTGATATGCAAATTAATAATTTAGAAGAAGTTCGCCCTGCTCCAAAATTAGAATTATCTCTTTCAAGACAGCAACAGGTTCAAGGATATAATTTCTTAGAGCAAGCTAAAAGAAATCTTAAAAAGGATAAGGTTGTAGTTTTTCAGCCATTTGGTCAAGGTGCTAATATAGATGGAAGATTTATTGTAGATGGGAGCGGTAGAAGCTTTGAACTCAAGCAAGCATTAGAAATTATTGAAGAACTCAACAAAGAAGCCGTCGTAGTGATGATGAGCTCATTTCAGATTCCAACAGAAAAAAATCTAGGAGTTGTATATCCAGAAAATATGGATTTACTTGGATGGATGGGAGTTATAAATGCTGCGGACTATGTACTTGCGTGTGACTCTGTTGCACAACATATGGCAAATGCATTTAGTAAAAAGTGTACTGTTGTAATTGGTGGTACATTTCCAGAAAATATAACATATGAAAATAATCCGAATTTTACCGTTATAGATAATGGAAAGAACGAAAGAAAATATAGTCCAATAAGATTGGTTCATGAAGTTTGTGACGATCTAAATAATGAAGACTTAATGGTATTAGATGATAAAACACTAAAACAAGTGATTGATAGTGTGAAAAAAGGATTAAAGAATGAGTGATGATGTATGGATTTTGGCCATTACTAGAGGACATAACGGTGGTGGGTGTCTTTTAAAAAATGGTGAAATTGTATTCGCTTCTGAAGAAGAACGTTTTTCTAGACAAAAATACGATGGTGGCCCATTAGCAACTATTGCAAAAGCCAAAGAATTTGTCGATAGAGTAGATTATCTTGTAATCAGTCACACCGTAAACGTATCAGAACATGATGCTGCTATAGATTATACAGGAGATAATTTATATGTAGGCTTTGCGCGGAAAATAGGTTTGATTGACCGTATTCCAAGTAGAGGCGATAGCCATCCTCAAGTAATTGATCTTGGGCATATTCATCACAAAATGCATGCAGCTTGTGCTTTTTATAAATCTGGATTCGAGGATGCATCTGTAATTATTGTAGATGGTGCCGGAAGCTTTTCTACTTTAGCATCTCCCGAACTAGGTCAAGTTTCGTGCTTTGAAACAGAATCTATTTTAGAAGCTTCATATCCAGCTAATTTTAAAAATATCTATAAGCACATGGGAACAAATCAAACTATTGGTACTGTTCGCACGCCGTTTAAATTTAAAGATCCTATTTTTGGCTGGGATGAAGACTATGAAATGGTAATAACAGATCGAGCTGGTATTGTTAAAGCATATGAAGCTATTACAGAATATTGTGGTTTTAGTGCCATTGAAGCCGGTAAAACAATGGGTTTATTTCCATATGGAGAAGAGGGATGTTATTGCCCTAGTTTTTATGAGCAATATGATAATGGGTTTTTCTTAACTAATAGAAACTCAATTGTGCCAAACTTTCCTTCTAGTGCAATCTTTAATAAAGAGCTATGGACTGATTACGGGTTTAGTTCACCTGGAACTAATTTGTATGATTTACAAAATAGAAAAAATGCTGCTCATGGAATACAAACACAATCTCAAAGAGCAGTGGCTGAATTAATTCGAAGAGTATACAAAACCACAGGAAATAAAAATATCGTATTATCCGGAGGATATGGTTTAAATTGCGTAGCTAATTATCATTATAGAGATGTATTGCAAGATCTATTCGCTGAAGGGGTAAACTTATATGTTGAGCCTATATCATCTGATGGTGGAACTGCAATAGGTGCGGCTTTACTATGGTGGTACCATAAAACTCAATCAGAAAAAATATATGGCGAACAATCTCTATATTTAGGTATTGATTATAAAATTACAAATCAAGAAGTGTATGACGCTCAAAGTAAATATCATGTAGGTGTTGAAGTCAAAGAAAATGTAGAATTTGATGAAGCGGTTGATTTAGTTAAAGACAGAAATATTGTTGCTTTATTTCAAGGTAGATCTGAAAGTGGACCAAGAGCCTTAGGTAATAGATCTCTCATATATGATCCGACAGATCTTGACGGTAAAGATCATGTTAACACGGTAAAAAATAGAGAATTCTTTAGACCATTTGCCGGAACAATTTTAAAAGAAGATGTTCATGATTGGTTTGATATGAAGGGATTAGATGAATCCCCTCATATGATGTATGCTGTAAATTGTAAAAAGGGTATTGAAGAAAAAATTCCTTCAATTATTCACGAAGACGGAACATGTCGTATTCAAACTGTGACAGAAGAACAAAATCCTAATTACTATAACTTTATTAAAAAGTTTAAAGAAAAAACAGGTATACCTATCGTGTTCAATACATCGTTTAATCTAGGAGGAGAGCCTCTAGTAGAAACAGTAGATGATGCGATAAGAACACTTGTTAATTCACAAATAGAATATCTGTACTTTCCTGAATTAAAAACCCTAGTTACTGCTAAGAATCATGATCTGGGTGATCTGGATGAGATACCGGGATAACTCTAGTTGCTAATGGTTTAGGATTACTTTCTAAAATATTTTTAAAGCCGTATTTACCAATTGCGCCTATCAGTTTATTATTATCTGAACAGGTTTTATATTGATATTGCGGCTTTAAAATATCAGGCATATCCATATATTCTATAGGTTTATCATAACATTTTGATAAGTGTTGGCCTAAATCTTCAAATGTAGTTGGTACTCCTGTACCAACATTAAATATACCAGATCTGTCTGTTTCCAACAATTTAATGTGAATATTAGATACATCATCCACATGTATAAAATCTCTTTTTATTTTATCACTGCCATGAAATAATTTGATAGTCTGAGCATCTTTCCATTTAGTATATGGACTGGCCTGATCACCTTTAGAAGATTCCCAGTTATCTCCATACACATTGAAATATCTTAATCCTTGTACTTTGATTGGAAGTCCTGCATGTTGTCTTTCTACTTCATAGTCAAATAAAGTTTTACTCCAAGCATACGGACTTGCAGGGTGATAATCATCAGTTTCAGTATTTTTTCGTTTTGGAGTATTTCCATATACTGATGCCGATGAAGAATATTGTAAATCTACACCTTTTTCACAACAAGCCTTTAATAAGGCCATACTAAAACTAAAGTTAAAGTCTAATATTTTTCTTACATCTCTTTCAATAGTACTCGATATTGCTCCTAGATGTATAACAGTGTCTATACCTTCTAAGTCTGGAAATCCGCCCATACGTTCATTAAGTTGAAACGTATCAGCTATTTCATACTTTTCTCGCATCTCATCAGTATTTAGATAATCTAATAGATTACTACCGATAAATCCTCTATTTCCCGTTATTAATAATTTTTTCTTCATAATCCTTCAACCCAAGCTACTAATGCTTTTCTAGTTCCTTCTGTTACAGGAGTTACCCTGTGTGATTTGTTACTAGGAAATACAATCATAGTTCCTTTTTGTTTTGACTCCATGCCTAATTGCGTGTTTTTAATTTCTAAATTTCCACCTTTATATTCACTGTAATCAGATAATTGTATAGACATACTTAATTTACGCTCATAAAAATAATCTGTTCCGTCTTCGCCAATATCTAGATGCCAGTCATAATGACCTTTATATTTAGAATCGTATTCTGAGTATTGTATATCAAATATATCTTTAATATCAAATCCAAAGCATTGCCTATTTACAATAGAAAATTGCTCCATTAAAAATGATTTTATATTAGGATTATTTTGAATCCAGAATATTTCGCTTCTACGTATCTGAGATGGACTGCCATCAGTTCCGCCAACTCCACCTGAATACAATTCTTTTACAGTTTGGCTTAACTCTTCTTCTAACCATTTTAATTTTTCTTTAGGTAATTTTGAAGATACGTACGGTGGTTTAATTGGCATTATTCCAATCTCCTTCTGTTATTGCATAAGTTCCTTTGTGTGATACTGATATTCCAGCTAATTTATTTGCGATAATTGTAGACTTAGATATATTATATCCCAAGCTTAAACATAATGCAAGGCCTGCCATAAAAGTATCGCCCGCTCCGGTTACATCAAAAACCTCTTCAACTTCTGCAGGATAGTGTTCTACAGCATCTCCTATTAGTAAAACACCTTCTGATCCAAGGGTTACCACTAAATAAGTTAGATCTAAATGATCTCTTAATAATTGTGCCTGAGCTATTAATTTTTTAGGAGTTTCGCATTTTCCGACAAAGCTTTCAAATTCTTTTTTATTTGGCTTTATAAGATATGCGCCTTTGTAATGGTCTAGAGACAGTTTAGGATCTATTAAAACTTTTGCTTGTAGTTTATCTATAAGCTTTTTTGGATTTTTAATCGTTCCTTTATTATAGTCTGATATTACAAATATATCTTTACTATTTAAATTAAAATTATCTGATAAAAAACTTTCTTCTAGTCTCGTATCTTTAATATATTCTTCATCGTCTATTCTAGTAATGTAATGGCCATCGCTCATAACTCTGGTTTTTACTGGTATTTTATCTATTTCTAAAAACCAGGCGTTCTTTTCTTTTAAATTTAAAGATTTTTCTGAATAGCCATGAAATATAGAAGTAGGATCTATAGCTTTAATATTTTTCCAAACATTGCCTGATCCTCCCCATATTTGCTTTTTATCAGAAAGTTCCACGATTGGAACTGGAGCTTCGGGAGATATTCTGGTTGTTTTACCATACCAGTATTCGTCTAATATAAAGTCGCCGGTTACATGAATCATTATATAAATACCTATTTCAATGGAGTTGTTATGGCGTTACGTGATCTCGTTAAAGACGTACATACTGAAGCAGAAGAAAGCCCGTTTGCAAAGCTGCTCATGTCAGGTGCTATATCT
>Ga0187219_1001159_pt1 | contig 12742 bp, 13 predicted proteins | sample 13SPOviralmetaG_FD_130162 | JGI IMG/M metagenome (GOLD analysis project Ga0187219, IMG submission 130162) | Marine viral communities from the oligotrophic San Pedro Time Series (SPOT) site, San Pedro Channel, CA, USA - 13 SPOT_SRF_2010-07-21... | ecosystem: Environmental > Aquatic > Marine >... | reverse complement strand
AAAGATTTCCCTCGTGACTCAGAAGATAGTGGAACTAGATATTATCTTGGTAAATATACAGCCCCAGGTATAACTGATTATAGAGATGTATATACTAGAGTCCCAGCTCTACCTGCTGATCTACAGAAAATCGTCCCTGGTCCTCAAGTTTTTAATTTCTTAGAAACACATTGTCAGATCGGTGCTGATACTGGTTATGATAATCCTTCTAATATTGCTAATAAAATTACTCAGGATCTTCATGCTTCAACTATAACCCCAAATAATACAAGCGTTGGTCAACAAGGACAAGTTACTGAATCTTTTCAAAATGTTATTTTACCGAGCAACTTTCAACTTGCTACATCGTCTTTTGGATCAGGATGTGTTTCCATTGATGGGGTCCCTGCGAGTCAACAACATCATACAACTGATAGTCATTTTACTAATTATGTCGGAGTTCAAAATCCATTTAAATATTATTATGGAACTCGGTTAATGAATGGAACAATAACTCCTAAATCTAGTTCTTTATTAGAAGCTGGTTCATCAGCTCCTGGTCCAGGGGCTGTTTTAACAAATTCAATTTATTTTATTAATGAACCTCCTTCTATTACAGCGGGAGCTAATATTTATTCAAAATGGAATGATGGATTTGTTTATTATACAAATATTACTTATACAGGTGATAACATGGTTTTATTAAGTAAATATCTTAAATCTCAGAAATGGTTTGATAGATCTGAACTTCCAAGTAATTTTAGTAAAACTCCCTTTACACCATCTCAAATTGATACTCTCCCTATGCTTAGAAAAGCATTCATAAGTAATATAGATATTGGTAGGGTAGATGATAGTAAAAATGTCACTCCGAATCTTCCTGTTCAAAATCCATTTCAACAACCTAATACAGGGGCAAAGATTGGTATAGCTGAAACATATACATTCTTCCAAGAAGAATTTTATAATAAGCAATATTTAGATCAGAATTCAGCTACTGGGAGTAATGTATTTATTGATGATAATCAAACTGTTACAATTAATGGTCAAGTATATAATGCTTTTACCGCCTCTCAATTTTTAGATGTAAATTTAGTAGCTGTAAATACAGGGAGTTTATTCGGAAATGATGAAGTCGTTATTGGTCTTGTAATGAAAGCTTTGGAAACCAATCCTTCATCTGGAGATACACATATAAGTCAGGCTGAATATGGTGTATTTGATCCTTCATATTTTCGTAATGATGCTGTATTAGTTACTAATCCTGATATTAAAAAGGCTGGTTCAGATAGCAACGCTGGCGATTATACTAAATTTATGAATATAGGATCCCCTGAAGCTCAGCTTCTATTTGATCCAACTAGAGGAAGATTTGCTTTTACTAATTTATCATGGTGTAATAAATTATCATCTGGAACAGGAACTTCAGCCGACCCAGGGGCAGGATTAAATATAATTACTAGTAATAAAGAAGTGCCTCAAGCGATTTATAATTCAACAAATAGAACAGGAATAGAACCATTTACATGTTATGGACAAAGTGGATTAGGGTTAAGAAATATATCAGTAATATCAAAAAGTAATACCCCTGTAGAAATTAATCCTTACTCTCCATCAGATATAAAAACTAAGTTCACAAATTCACTCTTAAATAGATTAGGATTTGATTATAACAATTTAATAAATTTAAATGGATTACCAGATGTTCTTTTTAATAATAAAAATTATGATACAGTGATCCCAGTAACTAATCCTAACTTTTTCCCATATCCTTTAACTACTAATTTAAGGTTTGATACAGCTCTTTCAACTTCTCTCGGAGTAAGTGATAATGGATTACCATTTTATAATTTATCTGGACAAAGAGCAGTAACAAATATTAATTTAAATGCTGACCCTGATTTAGCTTTTGCTTCAAATTTACCTTCTAAATTAGTATTTCCTTTTTGGTTAGTAAAAACAGATATAATTGATTGTATAGAGTTTAATACAGCGAATAATGGTCAAAATCAAAATATCATGGCTGTATGTAATAGAGCCTATATTTCTGGGGATTTTGCTTTTAGTTTTGCTACAAGTTATTCATTTAAGGCTACTAAAGAATTTTCAATATCTGGTATTAAAACCAGTATTCTGAACCCTGATCTATCTCCAGCAGATGTTGATGATGGAACAACTATAATTTATAAAATTGTTAGTCCAATACCCCTTTTCACACAACAGAATATTATTCAAGAATCAGTAGATGAAAAAAGGATTGCTGAAGAAAAGAAAGAACCCCATGAAAAAAAGATTACAAAATCAAATGATCCCGAAGAAGATGATGAAGATAAAAAACAGAAGATTGAAAAATAGAGAATTGTAGAATCGGAGAATTATATATCTAACTATAATATAATGATTAGATATATAAAAAGTTATTTTTGGGAGTATGAATTTAATTCATTAACTCCTCATTCAATGGCTCCTATACCAAAAAATAAATTTATAAATTTTGCTAGGGAAAAAGCGATTGATGATTCCTCTGAGGAAACACATAAAAATATTTATGAATTCCGAACTTGGGAAAGAAAGATTAAGATTCAGAATCAGATTCATGATCTTGAGGATCTTGTTGATCAGTTAAATCATTAACGGGTTTAATAATAGTTGATTTTGCTGGTTTTTTGTCAGGACAAAATAATACATCAGCGAACCTATCATTAAAATCCCTAAAATTTAACCAACATTTACGATGGACTCGCCTTTTAACTGAATCATTCCACTTAGCAAATCTTTTAATTGATTTATTACATAATACACATTTTTGATTAGTATCATTTTTAGAATCTTTTTTATTCATATAATATATATGGATAAAAAAAATAAACAAATATTAACAGATATTGAAAAGAAACAAAAACGCCGTGAATATATGAGAAATTATTATATTAAAAATAAAAAGAAGATTTATAAATATCATACAAATAAAACTTATACAAAAAGAACAAAAGCCTTTGAGAAACCTTATTTTTCTGTAAAAAGAGGGAATTTTATAGTGACTTTTGATTAATAAAAGCTCTAAAAAATCCAATCGCCATATTTCGGTTTTATAAAATATATGATAACATTTTATAAAATCGGAGAATTCTCCGTTTTTTACTTTTATATTAAATCAGCTTTTTATGTGAGAGATATACACTTTTATATAATATAATACCTAATAATACAACTACTAAACAATTAAAAAAATACATATATATACCATTCTCCGATTCTCCGATTCTCCAGTTTTTTAAACTTTCTGAAAATTATTTTAAATATTTTTCAAAAAGTGATATTTTAGTTTCATTATCATAGATCTGATAAATAAAAATCAGAGATCGGAGAATCAGAGAATTACATATCAAGATCATTTATAAAAGAATCACATTCAGAATCATCATCATCAAAAGTCTTTTTAAGATATTCATCTTTATATTTATATCCAATCAATACTCTACCTTTAGATTTACTAACATCTTTCTTCTTTTTCTTTTCAATCTGAATCTTATACAGATCATGGGCATTATATCCCAACATACCAACACCAACTGAAGAATCTCCAAATTCTTTTTTAATAAATTTATTGAATTTCGTTGTAGAAAAGTTTTCAGTATTATTTTCAGTTAAGAATAATTCTCTTAATCCATTACCATCTTTACTTGATAATATGATCTTATCATCAGCTTTACCTGTTTTTTCTAACATAGTATTAAACAATGTAGCCCCATCAGACATGTTCTTGAAATAATCTTCAGTTGCTTTTTTCATATTATCGGTAATAGTAATGCCATGTTGTTTATATCTTTTATAATATTTCAATAATAAGATCATGATCCCTTGTCTCAATACAATATTACTTTCCAATTGTTTCTTAAGACTTTCATCTCTGATCTTGTGATTTGGATTATTAGGATCATAATCAGGATGTCCTTCTTTAAAAAATGTTTTAGGTAAATAAACACCTACTACTCTTCTTCTAAGACAATCTTCTTTAGTTTCTTTATCAAATGTAATAAAATGATTTGAACAGAAATGTAAACAACCCATGACAAACCTCAAACTTTTACCTCTATGATAATTACCTTTAGTTGTCACTTCATCGCCACCAGTAAATCTTTTAAATATATCTGATTTGAATACAAATTCAGCTGAAGGTTCTTGAACTTCAACATATCTTTTAAGATAACAATCAGCTAAATCTTGCGATCTATTATCTCTTGATTCATTAATAAATACATTATATGTCAAAGGTGTGTAATATTCGCCATATGCTACAGCCATCATTTTACTCAATAAACTCTTACCATTACCTCCAGTTCCTTTTTCAAATAAAGCAATTTCATCTTCATTACCATTACCTTTTAAACATCTAGATTTAATCTCTAATACAGCTTCACAATCTTGTTTATTAGCAAACATATCAAGAATAACATTGAACATTTTTTCAGAAGCTTCAATAACTTCATCAGGATATTCTTCATTATAAAACCAATCATATCCGCAAGACATATTAACATATTCACCTTTTTTTGCTTTTCTAAATTCAAATGTATTCAGATCTAAGATTCCATTATTAAAACCCAATAAATCATGATTTTTATCAAGTAGATCATAGAAATTATCATCAACTAATTTCTGTTTAACATCATCTACAATCGCTTGTCTTGAACTTTTATTTTTGATTTTATTGAAACATTTTGATTTTGTATCATTTTTCATATTATCGTTTCCTCTGAATAACTTCAAACAATCCATTCTTTCTTTCTTACTAAAAGCTAATTCTTTTATTAAATATTTGATTTGATCATCATTAAAAGTTTCCTTAGATTTATTTATTAATTTTTCAAGTCCAGATTTATCAACCATTTGATTTACTATTGTTTGACCATTAGTATGACATTCATTAATTTTCTTTTCACAATAATCAGTAAAATCATTCATGTATTCAGAGAATTTCTTATTAAAATATTCATTACTGATTTCTTTGAATAATCCATTACCATCAAGATAATAAATATTATTATTACATGTTACAAAATCTTCACTATTTCCATTAATAAATAATGAACTAAGAAATTCATCATCGGTATTATATTTTGTCTTTTTATAAACACCATATTTTTGATAAAATGGACATTCATAAGATTCAGGACAAACATAACCTAATTTTAATAATTGTTCTTTTACTTCACCAGCTTCATCAAATGGTTTTTCTACAAATTCAATTTCAAAACCAAATTCTTCTTTAACAGCTCCATTCAAATGATGTAAATATACATCTAGCGATTTATGTTCAAAAGCTGATTTTAATATTTGAAAACCATCATGAATTGATACACCTTCAAATCCAACTCTATCAGTAATACCATATTCTACAGTAAAATCTAAAGCAAATTCTAATATCATCATTTCATTCATCTGGAGATACATACTAATGAATTTACCAGCTTTATTAAATTTAACCCCTTCAGTGATCTGATTATATAATTCTTTAGTTTCATCATTATGATTAATAATCATTTTATGAATATTCTTTATTTCATTAATAAAAGCATCCACGAATTTCGTTAATTTAACTGGCTTTACAGCTGTTTTACCTGTTTCTTTTCTTTTAATTTTAATACATTTAAATTTAATATCATTCTTTTTCATATACCCCTCTACGGTTGAACCGTTAATAATCGCTGAAATCAATCTTTTTGATTGACATTTAGTAAATCCTGATCTCATAATCTTCTTAATAACTGTATCTCTATCTTGAACCCATTGAGTCAAAAAATCACATGGTATTTGCCAAGCTTGACACATATTATAAAGTAATGTTGGATGACAATTTTTAATATCAATATCAAAATAAATATCTTCTGAAACAAAATGTCTAAATACTCTTCTCATTGTTCCTATAGATCCATATTCGGCGTAAACTCTACCGATAGTCTTCTTAGAAAAATATTTTGTGGTGATTGTCCATCTTTTAAGGTCTTCATCATATTTCATTTTTTCAATAATATCTTCAATCATTGATAACTCAGATACTGCTTTACCATAAATTTCAGATAAATTATTACAGGTATCGTTCCAATGATCATTTCTCTTCTCTTTTGTTACAAAATCTTTAAGTTTTGAGAGGGCTACTACTCTTTCAGGTCTAACAACTTCAACAAAGGTTAGGGAGTTTTTGATAAATGAATTATCACATTTGGAATTGGCGGTTTTTATTTCCATTATATAATATATGTAGATATTTTATTTTTAAGTCATTTTAAATTAAATTAAATTAATTATATATTATATAATTGATTTAAAGGAATATTTGGAGAATCGGAGAATGAAATTTCTATATGTTTTTATTTATTTATATATATTTTATTTTCTCTAAAGTATATATAAATGAGTAATCAACCTAGTGATCTTAAACTATATGAAAAAATCGCTAAATTAATTAAAAAAAAATACCCTAAAAATTCTGCTTACAGATCAGGGTTATTAGTTAAGAAATACAAAGAAGAATTTCTTAAAAAGCATGGGAAAAAAAAGAAACCATATACAGGTAAAAAACCTACAAAAGAAGGAATAAGTAGATGGTTCAAAGAGAATTGGACAAATCAAAAAGGAAAAACTGGTTATCAAAAAAAATCAGATGTATATCGTCCTAATAAAAGAGTTACTTCTAAAACCCCAGCGACCTTTAAGGAGTTAACAAAAAAAGAAATCAAAAATGCCCAAAAAGAGAAAAAATCTAAAGGTAGGGTATCACGATTTAAGAAGGATTAAGATCAATTTTTTTCTTAGGTCTACCCCTTTTTTTTCCTGTAGGTATATACCTCTTCGCATTTGCTTTTTTCTGAGCTAGTTTTCCTTTGTCAGATTGTTGGTATTTCTTCATAGCTATTTTTCTTTTAGTTTCACGCTCAATTAATTTTTCAAAAAGAGCTTTATCATAATTAGTATTATCCATTATATATATATAATAGATATTATTTTTTTAAATATATATTATATGTTTTATTTTTTACTATAAATTTGTTGTTGAACATTAACAGAATGATTCATTTCTTTTGCTAATTTAGCCTTTTTATCCTCTATTGCTGGGTCAAATTCATGAGATACTTTGATCTTTCTCAACATGGAAGCCGATATATTTTTATCTAATGGCTTAAAGATCTTTTGAATCGCTTTAGTTAACCCGTTTTTTGTTAATTTATTACCTCTACTATCTTGTAAGAAGTGATCAGATTTATTAAAATTAAGCCATAAATTAATAACACTATTTAATTGTCTATCAACAGGTATTTTAACATTATCTTTTGTTTGCGATTTAACAGCATTTTTACCAAAACTAAAGAATTTCTTATTCCTTGATACTTTAACTAAGTAAATATTATCATCTTTATCAGATTGAGGTATTGTATTATATTCAGAATTTGTTACAACTTTAGTATCAGCAAATTCTAATCTTCGGGGAGACATTAAAGTATATAACGATAAGATTAAATACGATTGTAAAAGTTGTAAATCTTTTTTACTTTTAACTACATCTGACTTCTGATTGTATCCTAATTTTCTAATTTGTCCAGCTAATTTACGCCTATATTTGAGGATTTCATCCCATTCCATCCAATTTTTAGATTCTTTTTCGTTTTTTTGTTTATCTTTAATACCATTATAATATTTTTTATGTTCTTCTAATAAGATATTATTGTATTTATCATATACTTCTTTATAACCACTAACAGGGGATCTTTTAGCGGAAGGACTTAAGGCGATGAGAATCGCTGAAATTAAGTTCTTTTTTACACTATCTGATAGAGTATTTAAATATTCTACTATATCTTTTATTTTAGATTTTAGAAAATCTCTTTTGTCAAAGTCCTTATTTTGTATTTTTTGAGAGATTCTGTTCAGTGATCTGGTGTAGATCTTGACGGTGCTATCTCTAACACCCCTTTTTTCCTTGAGAGTTTTTATTAAACTTTCCATTCTATATATATTATGTTATATTTTAATTTTTAAACTATAACAAAATAATTAAAAAAACTAGAATATTTATTTAGGATCTTCAAGATCTATTTTAATATCCTTAGTTTTTTCAGCATGTTCTAATGTTTCAGCGATTTTACCTGTAACACACTCAGATCCTCTTAATAAACATATAAGAGAATCCATAATACCATTATTTTTATCTTTATTTCTAAGAAAAGGCATGACTTCAGATGTAAAAAATAATACACCTAATATAATAGTTGAAACTTCCCACCCTCCAATAGTGGAATTACTTGTAATACTTGTAAATGTAGAATTACTCATATATATAATAACTATATATTATTATATTTAATCAAAAAAAATAATAGAGAATCGTAGAATCGGAGAATTAAGCTTTGTTATATGCTTCTTTTAAGTAGTTTTTATATATATATCTTGTTATATTCTATATATAAAGGGCTTAAGAGAATAAAAGAATTCTTATATGCTTGTTTCTTTAAGTCTTTTTGTTATATTCTATATATATATAAGTATTTAAGGCTTTGTTATATGCCCTGTATATAAAAACATATAGTAATTTAATTATATATTATATAAAGTATTTAAAAATAAAATATCTCTATATATTATATAATGGAATATTTAGGAAATCCTGAAGACAAAACTGTTCAAGCCTTTGCTGTTGACGAAACTCACATTTATATTAAATGTAAGAAATGTAAATTTCATTTACATGGTTCATGTGGTAATTTATTAAACAGAACTGAAAATAGATCTGGACATTGCCCATACTATAAATACTCAGATGTAGTCATTAATAATAAGACTATTAGAGGGGAAATAGGTAGATCTAAGAAGATATTAAAGAGATCTTTACCAAAGTATCGTGAAATATATGAAACACAATTAAAAGAAAAAGAAGATAAATAAAATTCTCCGATTCTCCGATTCTACAATTTATTTATTGTAATTATAATAGTTACAATAAATAATTTATTAATAATAATAGAAATAAGCCAAAACATACAGCGTAAATAGGACCGCCAAACCCTAGATACACTATATACTAACATTTTATTCTTAAGTAAATAATTTTAAACTTACCATCCCATAACTGTTTGTTGAGTATCTATACTGTCAGTTGTTGGGATTACCATCATTCCTTGCTGACTTAATGTCTTCTGAGGATGTGGTATTCCAACTTGTGGAGCTTTTGCTCCATGACCTAAAACATCATCTTTTACCCAATCAACGACACCTTTCCCTGCTTCATAAGCGGTAAAACCTTCAACAGCTAGACCAGCTAAATTAAATAAAGCACCTAGAGGAGCAAAAACTCCTGTAGCATCTAAGGCTGTCCCTACTCCTTCCAAGCCCCCAACGGCTCCTTCTTCTCCAGCGGTTTCACCTATAGCGTCAGCTCCAGCGTCTTCAATTCCTTCTTCACCAGCATCGCCTAGATCCTCACCATCTTTTACAGCATCGGCTTTATTTTGAACAGTAGTTTTAGCATCTTCATTAACATCTCCTTGAAAAGCATCTCTTACATTTGAATCCAGATTTTCAGCTCCTTCTGTTACATCACCTTCACCTTCTGGCAATCCTGTATCTGCTTCTTTAGTTTCTTCACCATCCCATGGTGTCTCTACTTGTTCTTCAGCTTGAGGTTCTTGAGCCATGTTTCTATCTTCAGTTCCCATTTGATCTCTTTCAGAAGCTTCTTGATTACCTTGAGTTCTCATTCTCTGACCATCAGCATCTTCAAAACTCATCTGAGTATTTTCACCTTCAGCATCAAAATCAATATCTCCTGTAGAAGTTCTGACAGGTTCTCTACTAAATGAATCCATGAATTCCTCAAATGTTTGACCTGGACCTTCTACAGCTGTATCTTCAGCTTCTCCCATCATATTATCAGGGTCTTCCATCTGATCTTGACCCATTCTTGAACCATCTTCTTGAACTGTTTCATAATTTACAGGATCTCTAGGTCCCATCTGATTCCCTTCACCTGCTCCAGTATATGGATTATTTTCAGATCCTAAATCTGTTAATTCTGTTTCTGATTCAGGGTCAGCCCTTCCAAATCGTCTAATATTTCTTCGCTTAGTTAAATAATCGGTTACATTACCTTTTAGATCAGAAACAGCATCTTTTACTGCTCCTTTAGCATCTTCAACTACTTGACCTGCTTTACTTTGTAAATTTTCTAAACCTTCTCTAGCTGTTTGAACACCTGGAACCCTATCTTCAATAAACTGACCAGCTTTTTTATCTAGATCAGCAACTGAAGAACCTAATTTCGGTATTTTAAATTCATATGCTGATTTTAAATACTTACCACCAAATGATTTTAAGGCTCTAACACCAGCCTCAGAGGCTACATCTCTTATAGCTGTCATTTCTTTAGCTGTTTGAAATGTATTTTTTAAATTTTTGTTTTGTCCTTTGATGTTATCTACATCATTTCTATAATCCCCTAGTTGTTGATTTATTTCCCCAGCACTTTCAGCAAAAGCTGACCTCGCTCTATCAGTATTCATAGACATATATAATAAATGTATATATTTTTATTTTATTTAAAGTTTTTATTTTTTTTTACTTTTATTCAGTAATTTATTACCGACTAAAACTGGGTTCTCTTTCCTATATTTCATGTATCTTATACCAGCACTTACAGCTGATTCTTTTGATTTAAAATTAATTTTTACAAATTCTTTTTTTTTAATATTATATAATTTGTAAACTGTTTTATTACCATTGACTTGTTTTTTTATTTGATAAGGCATCTATATAAATAGTATATATTTTTTTACCATAATAATTGATCAGCCCAATATGAATTAGTCCCCTTCTTTTTTCTATATTTATTATGTCTGATCTTGTATAATCTTCGTCTTTCATCGGCATATTTTTTACCCTTAAGTTTTTTATAAGTTGGGTAGTCATTATACGATATTGCTCCAACACTAGCGATTTTTTTCCCATCCTTAAATACATCTATCTTTTTCTTCTTATTAGTGGATTGCTTTACAGTTACCTTAAGATTCTTAGCCTTATTCTTGGTATAATTTGTAATAGTATAATTACTCATATATATAATTAATTATATTATTTTTATTCTTCAATTCTCCAATTCTCCAATTCTCCGATTTATTCTATAACAGTTACCAAGCCCATGCTCATATTAATAACTCTTTGAATACCAACAAAGAATCTATATCTTCGTTGAGTATTATCACCTCCAGCAATTACTAATTCCTCTGAATAATTCATTGGAACATTTGAGCATCTTACACCCATTCCATCGGCATTTTGTAATTTAATACCTACCCAATGTTGAGTTCCTTCCTCATTCTCATTAGCATAACCATTTACTTCACGATCTGAGAAGAGTTGGCTTCTATTTCCTGTTGCTGAGTCGTAATTATTGTCCCATGAGTATCTAGCACCTTGAACTTTAGTTTTAAGACCCATACACATGTCCATCTCATGTTTTTGTAATGCGACATTTCTTATTCTTCTAGAGTAGAAATTTCTTGAATTAATTTGTAGATTATAAGCCTCACCATTTAACCATGCTAGGGAATTAAATCTACCTGTATTATTAACGCTGAGATTAGCCCCATCAGTTAACTCTTTTTGAACCACAACATTTCTTACTCTCTTCCCTGAAAAGGCTAAATTAAAGCTTGCTGTTTGAGATCCTACAACAACTGTTTTTGTTCTTTCAGCTACTTGAATTTCGGTAAATGGAATATTATAACCGCCTCTAGCTGACATTTGCTGAGCTACTTCACCCATATCTTGAGGATAAAATAGATAATCAACCATCATAAATACTTTATTTTCAACAATAGTTGATGAACAATTAGTAGCTGTAATAGTGTTACCAGCTAGATCTTTTTCAGGAGGGTAAAATCTATGTCCAAAAGTATTTGGAGACCATTCAATGTTTAAAGCGACCTCTTCCTGTATAAGACCTAATGGAAGTTGAACCCCACCATGGGCTTTTAAAAAGGGAATTAGCTGAGCCAAACCTACAGCAAAAGTAGGAGTTGTATTTTCATCTATAGTAATTTGTCTCATTGGGCTTTCTCTTATATCAGATCCTTCTTCTGATTGTTGTCCAAAATTAGCATTTACTCCAGCTTGATCAACAATTTTATCTTCAGGTAATACAGCATATTCAGATGAAGCTCTACCTAATACGCCGAACGGTTCATCAAAGCCCCTTGACCTTTTTGATGTAGGACCTGGACCTAATAGATCCCTAGATATAGATCCTTGAAAAATATCCATACCACCTTGCTTTGGGATAATAATCCCTTTTTTATATTCAGAAGAAAAGGCTAAACGGTGATAGGTTGAATAATGCCCCAAATCTCTGAGATCAGAAATGGTCTTTCCGCCGATTGTGAGCCAACTTCTGGCTACCATCGCTAATGCTCCTGTTGAGGTAGGCAGGCATGAACCTGTATTAACGGTTGGTTGGGCTGAATTAACAACTGTTTGAGCGAGATTCACTTGGGTGTTGGAATCTAAAATACCAGTTCTATCAAAGACAAAACGACATGTAGATTGATTTATTGAAACAGGTCTTAAAATATCAGTATTAATTATCTGATTGTAAGGTCTATCTAAAGCCCCAGTTCTAAGGACTGGAGGAAGATCAGACATTGCTTTAATTGAAGCTTCTTTACTCATTTATATAATATACTAAGATATAAAAAATTTATTAAATATTTATTTT
>Ga0187219_1001153_pt1 | contig 12769 bp, 12 predicted proteins | sample 13SPOviralmetaG_FD_130162 | JGI IMG/M metagenome (GOLD analysis project Ga0187219, IMG submission 130162) | Marine viral communities from the oligotrophic San Pedro Time Series (SPOT) site, San Pedro Channel, CA, USA - 13 SPOT_SRF_2010-07-21... | ecosystem: Environmental > Aquatic > Marine >... | reverse complement strand
CTACAGAAACAGGGATGACACACCAAGCTGGTCAGTTGCAAGTTTCTGCAAATGGTTATCAAGCGGCTATTTTTAATAGGTTGCAAGACGGCACCATTGCAGACTTTAGAGTTGACGGCACAGCAGGAGGCTCTATTTCTATTAGCGGCTCTACTACTTCTTACAACACCACTTCTGATTACCGTCTTAAAGAAAACGTAGTAGCAATGTCAGGCGCTACAGAAAGACTTAAGCAACTTAATCCTTCACGTTTTAATTTTATTGGTAATACTGACACTACTGTTGATGGTTTCTTAGCACATGAAGTTGCAGATGTTGTACCTGAAGCAATTACAGGCGATAAAGATGCTGTAGATGATGACGGCAACGCAGTGTACCAAGGCATTGACCAAAGCAAACTTGTGCCGCTACTTGTGGCAACAATACAAGAACTTGAGGCGCGTATTGCCGCACTTGAATCTAACTAAGGAGACTAACTAATGGCTACATTTACATGGACAATCCCAACCTGTGAACACGTTATTGCTGATGGCGGCATCAATGTCGTTCACTGGCGTTGTAACGCAACACAAACCGAAGGCACTGGTGACGACGCTGTTACCTACACAGCCTCTAGCTATGGCACTGTCGGTCTAACCTATGACGCCTCTGCATCTGACTTCGTTGCTTATGACGCAGTAACAGAAGCTGAAGCACAGTCATGGGTTTGGGCGAACGGAGTAGATCAGTCTGAAACAGAGACTGCACTACAAGCCAACATCACTGCTCAGATCAACCCTACTACTGGCGACGGAACGCCTTGGTAATGGGTATGCTCATGGACGTTGCAAACATTGCAACATCAGTTATCGCGGTATGTTCATTAATTGCCGCTATGACGCCCACACCAAAAGATGATGTGTGGATCGGGAAGGCGTACAAGTTCCTTGAGATCTTGGCGCTTAACATTGGAAAAGCAAAACAGTAAGGAGTAGCGACGATGGGAAAAAATGAAAAGACCCTAATCACCGTGAACGAAAAAGAGTATTACGTTGAAGATTTTAATGATCAGCAGCGCGTGCTTTTAAACCATGTAAATGATCTAGACCGCAAGCTTTCAAGCGCTAGATTTAATGTTGATCAACTCGCAGTAGGCCGTGAGCGTTTTATTGAATTGCTAGATGAAGCACTTCAGCAAGAAGCAGTCACAGATGCCGACTACGATGAGGTTCCTGATCAGGAGGATTAATGCCTCTCATAACGCTAGATATCCCGCCAGGGGTTGTAAGGAATGGAACAGACTTAGAGTCTGCCGGTCGATGGAGAGATGCGAGCCTAATTAGATGGCGAAACAACTCTTTACGGCCCGTTGGCGGCTGGGATACTAGGAAAGCTGCGGCGGCGTCACAACCGCCCCGTGGCGCTGTTACGTGGCTTGATAACTCCGGCAACATTCATTATGCCTTTGGGACGGCTGACGGCTTGTTTACGTCCATCGATTCCAACACGATTATTGATATCACGCCTGCCGGCCTTACTAGCGGGAACATTAACGCCATTGAGAACCTTGGCTATGGTGGTAACTTCTACGGCCAAGAATACTACGGTACGGCCCGTATTGCTGGAGTTCCACAGGAATGCACAACCTGGTCACTCGATAACTGGGGCGAGTATCTAGTTGCTTGCTCTAGTGATGACGGCAAGCTTTACCAGTGGCAATTAAACAACGCCGCAAATGGTGTGCTCGTATCAAACGCGCCTACCGGGAATACATCTATCATGGTAACCGAGGAGCGGTTTGTATTCTGCCTTGGTGCCGGCGGCAACCCACGTAAGGTTCAATGGTCTGATCGCGAAGACATCGACACATGGACGCCTGCGGCTACTAACGAGGCCGGTGACCTAGAGCTACAGACCTCTGGTAAGATTATGCAGGGCGTTCGTATTCGGGGCCGTGCGTTAATTATTACGACGACTGATGCTCACGTAGCATCCTACTCAGGACCGCCCGTGGTCTACGGGTTTGAGCGCGCGGGGACTGCTTGTGGCGGGATCTCTCGGCAGTCTGCCGTAGCAGTCGATGAGGGCGCGTTCTGGATGGGACAAAAGGCGTTCTTTCTTTATAACGGCTCATCGGTGCAAGAGCTTCCCTGTGACGTTGCTGATTACGTGTTTGACGATATTAACAACTCACAGGCTTCAAAGGTATGCGCAGTTCATAATTCGCAGTATGGAGAGGTGTGGTGGTTTTATCCATCTCGAGACTCGCAAGAGAACAACCGATACGTCTCATACAACTACCAGCAAAATTATTGGATGATTGGCAACCTGGCTCGTACCGCAGCCGTAGATCGCGGCGTATTCCGATACCCAATGTGGTTTGACCCAAGTGCTAATATCTTTGATCACGAGGTGTCTTTATCGCATGACGGCGATGACATCTTTGTGGAGAGTGGTCCAATCTTTGTTGGCGAGGGTGAGAACGTAGTCCGGGTTACTGAGCTTATTCCTGACGAGAAAACGCAAGGACAAGTTACGGCTACGTTCAAGACTAGGTTCTATCCTAACGCCTCAGAAAGCTCACACGGGCCATTTACTATGGCAAGCCCTACCAGCGTGCGCTTTACCGGCAGACAGCTCCGCATGAGGCTTACAGGCTCTGATCTGACTGACTTCCGCGTAGGCAACATGAGGCTGGACGTTAAGACTGGGGGAAGAAGGTGAGCATAGGGGCATTCCCTCCGCCACCTGGCGGCCCTGAGTGGAAGCCGTGGGGCGAACGCCTTAATGATTATCTACGCAGAGTTAGGTCGCACTTAGCATTCTTTGAGACTGGGGACAGTGCAAAAGATGACGGGATTATCCTATGGGATTCTACCGGCTACCCCGTAGTATCAAGTGGCGGCGAGTTTAAGCAAATCGTCTTGGCCGATGGTCACGGGGATTTCGTTATAACTTCTGATTATGCTTACACGGCGGCGGATACAACTTATTTATTAAGCTATACAGCAGACAGTAATAATGAAGGCTTACCAATTAATGGCTCTCGCATTACATTTAGTGAGACGGGTTATTATCTGGTCAGCTTTTCTGCCCAAGTATTTAGCTCATCTGCTAGCACGGTAGAGTTTGCATTTTGGCCAAAAAAGAACGGCGCAAACATGACTGGGAGCACGCTTAGAGCTGCATTGCACGGCAACTCAGAGACGACCGTAGTAAGCCGGGCCGTCATTATTCACGCGACTGCAAACGATTATCTAGAAGTTGCCACGGCGTGCGACAGCACTAATGGGTCATTAAAAGCATTTGCCGCAAACGGCATATCAGATGAGCCGGCGTGTCCTGCAACAACCCTAACGATTATTAGAGTGCATAGGTGATATAATTGGCGACTATAGTAGAGGAATTGGTGCGCTGTGAGCCTTGGCTACAGGCAGCCTTAGAAAGATCGGGCGGCACTCACACCATTACTGACGTAGTTGAAGCTGTAGCAGAGGGTCGTATGCAGTTCTGGCCAGCGCCACGGGGATGTGCGGTAACAGAGATAATTAAGTACCCAGGGAAGAAGGTGTTACATATATTTCTTGCTGGCGGAGAGTTAGATCAAATCGTAGAAATGGATAGTTCTGCGGCGGAGTTTGCACGAATGAACGGTTGCACTGCAATGACCATCGCAGGACGCAAAGGCTGGGCTAAGGTGCTGAAGGATAAAGGCTACGAAGTAGCGCACACAGTATTAGCAAAGGAACTTTGATATGTCAGGTGGAAAAGGCGGCAGTCAGACTACGCAGGTAGAAATACCTAAGTTTATTGAAGACGCTGCAAGACAGAATTTAGGGCGCGCTCAAGCTACTGCTCGCATGGGATACCTCCCCTATTATGGGCCAGAGGTTGCGGCTTTTTCTCCCCTACAAACACAAGCAATGCAAAGCGCAGGTGCAGCGGGACAAGCATTTGGACTAGCAGGGCCGGGGTTTGATGCTACAGCATCGATACCAACACCTGATTTGCTTTACCGTGGTATGCAAGGGTATGGCTCTGGTGAGCTATTCGAGCAGCAACTTAAAGATTTGCAAACAAAAAGCCCAGCGCAATTTAGTCAATACACTTCCTTGCCAACGATGGTCCCAAATTTTGACGGCTACTTTATGCCAGTGCCGGGACAGGATGCCGGCTATATGCCTGGCACAGATGAAAACGTGGCATTTGGCACGGATACCCCTTTGTTTAATGTTCCGTCACTCGATTTTACTGACCCCATGTACGACATCCTGCGCGACCAGTTCTCGATGGGTGGAGATCCTGCCGACCCAAACAGTATTGCGGCTCAGATGGCGGCAATGCAGCAATCAATAAACGAGAACCGAGGCTTCATTGATCAGGGAAACATCTACAACCCACAGTACGACGATAGATTCCAAGACCTAGAAGCTCAAATATCAGGCTTCCAACAATTTGACCCCTCTGATTTACAGAACCAATTGACAGCGTTGCAAGGGCGAGAGCAGTTTGATCCGTCTGGTATGCAACAAAGACTTGCTGGCTTAGAAGGTCAATTTAGTCAATTCCAGCCATTCGACCCAAGTGACTTGCAAAATCAGCTTTCTGAATTGCGGGGTCGAGAGGCGTTTGATCCCACTGATTTAACTGCGCGCCTTTCTGGTCTTGAGGGTCAGTTTGGCGGCTTGCAGAATCAATTCGGCAGTATGCAAGGATTCGACCCTAGCGGCTTACAAAACCAGATTCAAGGTTTGCAGAATCAATTTGGGGGGTTGCAAAACCAGTTTGGTGACATTGAAAGATTTGATCCATCCGCCTTGCAGAACCAGATTGCTGGCATCGAAGGCCGATTGGGCGGCATGACTCCGTTTGACCCAAGTGGTTTAGCGGGACAAATTGAAGGCTTGCAGAATCAGTTTGGTGGATTACAAAACCAATTTACAGGAATGGAGCGCTTTGACCCGTCATCAATTCAACAGCAAATAGCAGGCATTGAAGGGCGACTGGGGGGAATGACTCCGTTTGACCCAAGCGACATACAAAACCAATTAGCTGAACTTCGCGGTCAAGATCAGTTTGATCCAACTGCTATTTACGAGCAGATTGGAGATATAAGGGGTAGAGTCGAAAGCTTCTCACCGTTTGATCCTACTGGTCTGCAACAGCAAATATCTGATTTGCGCGGCGTAGAAGGATTTGACCCTTCATCCTTGCAAAACCAAATTTCCAGCTTACAAGGCCAAGTAGGGGGAATGACTCAGTTCGATCCTTCTAACTTGCAAGCTCAAATACGAGAACTGCAAGGACGCAGTGCGTTTGACCCATCAGGCATTCAGCAAAGGATCGCCGGCCTTGAAGGGCAGTTCAGCCAATTCCAACCTTTTGATCCAAGTGATATCCAGGCTCAATTAAGAGATTTAAGCGGAAGAGATACGTTCGATCCTAGCGCTTTACAGTCTCGCTTATCCGGCTTAGAAGGTCAGATTGGAGGAATGCAGCAGTTTGACCCAAGTGACTTGCAGGCTCAAATAGCAGCAAACCAACAGAGGCTTGAAGGAATTAGGGGATTTGACCCAACTAACTTACAACAACAGATACAGGGCCTAGAGCAGCAGGTAGGCGGAATAACACCATTTGATCCTAGCGGTTTAATGGGTCAGATAGGCGGCTTACAAGAGCAAATAGGGTCTTTGCAAACACGTCCTGGCTTTGATCCTACCGGTCTACAGAATCAAATATCTGCCTTACAGCAAACACCCGGCTTTGATGCGTCAGGTATCTTAGGGCGGCTCGGAGCACTGGAGTCTACGCCAGTGTTTGATTATTCTGGCTTACAAAATCAGATAAGCGGGTTGCAACAGCGGTTCGCTGGTTTCCAGCCATTTGACCCATCCGGCTTACAGTCGCAAATAAGTTCATTGCAACAAACGCCGGGCTTTGACCCATCTGGTTTGCAGTCGCAAATTAACGCACTTCAACAGACGCCAGGATTTGATCCTACAGGGCTACAACAACAGATATCGGCCAATCAATTAGCGATAGGCCAAGTTCCTCAGTTTGACCCATCAGGGTTGGCAGGACAGATAGCAGCGCTACAAAATCAATTGGTAGGACTGCAAACATCATACAACCCGCAGGTGACAGGTGGCTTTAACCCTGCTGGCGGTCCAATTAACGTGGGCGCTGTAGGCGGTCCAATTAAGATAAAAGGTTGAGGTAAATAAAATGGCAGGAGCAGGAACAGGACCGGCAACGATGCCCATACAGCAAGGCAATGTTTCGCCAGCCTCCCCTACAGGGCGTGGAGGTTTCAGTTTTTCGTTGGCACCACAAAACCAAGGTATGCATAGTGGATTCGGTCTTTTTGGAACTGGAGCCGCGCCAACACAACCACCAATGCAGGGCGGTGGATTTGCAGGGTCCACTGGAGGGTTTAATCCTGCTGGGGGGCCAATAAACGTAGGCGCACCTGGCACCACCAAAATAAAAGCCCCTACAGGCGCCCCGATACAGCCAGTTAAGCCTTTGCCCGGCCAAGTGCCACAGCCAATTGCTCCCCAGCCTATGGCTCCTGCCGCATCTCCACAGGGCGACATTTATCAGCAAGCCTCTACTGGTATTGGGCAAGCAATGGGTGGCGCACAGCGAGAGCTAGGTTTTATGCCTTCACAGGTTCGTGGAATGGGCTACCGCGCTCCTGACATTGCAAGCCAAATACAGGCATTTCAGAACCCGTACGAACAGCAAGTTGTTCAAGGCGCAATGGGCGATATCGAGCGTCAACGTCAAATGCAGGCCAATCAATTGGCGGCGCAGTTTCAGGGTGCTCGTGCTTTTGGTGGTTCGCGAGAAGCTATTCAACAAGCAGAGCTAGGGCGTCAAGCTTTAGAGCAGGGGGCGAGTACATCCGCAGCGTTAAGACAGCAAGGATTCGGTCAAGCTTTACAAGCGGCACAAGCTCAAGCCGGCATGGGTCAGCGCGCTCAAGAGTTTGGTCTTGGCCAAAGTATGCAGGCACAGCTCGCTAACCAAGCGGCACGTCAGGCAGGATCACAGCAAAGATTAGGTGCTGCGGCGCAACTAGGATCGCTTGCTAACTTAGGCTTCGGTATGGGTCAGACAGTACAGAAGCAGATGGCGGAGCAGGGAGCGTTACAGCAGCAACTGCAACAGCAAGTTATGAATGCGGCACGTCAGCAGTTTGAAGGCTTCCGTAACTATCCAGCACAAGCGCTTGGTTATTACGCTCAGGCATTGGGTGCAACACCGACACCACAGTCTAGTACAACGTCGAAGCAGCCAGGGTTGTTTGATTACCTGACGCTTGGCGCATCATTGATGGGATAAAGATATGGTTGCAACAGACTCACAAGCGCCGCAACAAAAACAAGCTTTCAAAGGCTTGCTTGATTTGCTAATGGAAGACGAAAAGAAAAAAGCATTAATTCGTCAAAAAGCTCAAAGTGTTGGTGCAGCGTCCGCACAAATAGCCCAACCGTTTGCTGTTCAACAACCACAGGCTTTAGGGTTTAGCGGCGGATTGCTACAGCAGCCTCAGATTCCTGCTATGGTTTCCGGCCAAGGCATTATGGGCGCTCAACCAGATAATGGTGATGGCGAAAAGAAAAAAGAAATGATTTTTAAAATGATGAAATATTTAGGCATGGCTTAAAGGGTAGAATTATGTCGGGGATGATGACTGGTCAAGCTGTACCATCAAAAACATCAGCGCGTGATGATGAAGAGCGCAGAATGATGCAAATGATGGAGCAGATGCAACAACGTCGCGCACCAAACGCAAAGGTAGCAATGACGCCTCAAGCTCAACAACAAATGCAAAACTTTGAGGCCGCTCGCGCACAAGCTATGCAGCCGGCAAGGTCTGTTAGTGGAGGCTCTACTACTGCAAAACCAGAACAAGCAGGCCTACTAAGCCGCTTAGGTCGAGGTGCTTTGGATGCGCTACAAGACCCTGTGCGTAATGCTCAGATTGTTACTGCGCTTAACTCTATGCGGCTACAGCCTGACCCTAATTTAGTTAAGTCAGTGCAGGCGAGAGCAGAGAGCGCTCAAACAGGTAGGCAGCAAGCACAACAAGCAAACCGCACAGCAGCGTTTCTTCGAGCGGAAGGCAGCGAAAATCTTGCCGATTTAATTCAGCAACAGCCTAATCTTGCTTCTTTTGCTCTTAAGCAACATTACGAGGCAAAAACGCGGCAGCCTACAACCTTGCAACAAAAAATAGCCACCTTGCAGGAAGCATATCCTAATAAAACACCGCAAGAAATTTCGCAGCTTGCGTCCGGCATACAAAATTTTGAAATCAAGTCAGGCAAAGAAGTGAACAAAATGTTTGACTCAGATTTGCCAGAAGGCCGCTTGTATAAGGTAAATTCTGTCACTGGAGAGGTTACTGGCATTGAGGGTGCGCCGGAAACCCCATCAGACACTTCGCTAATCAAAGAGTATAAATACGCGAAACAAAATGAAAATTTTGTGGGAAGTTTTGAAGATTTTATGAAGATTCGCTATCCGGCGTCTGACCCAGAAAGCAAGCCCCTGAGTCAGGGAGAGTCGAATGCTACTGGATTTTACAGTCGCGTGTTAGAGTCGCACAGAATCTTACTGCAACCTACAGAGCAAGGTTTGTTAGAAGAGCAAGGCACTAGCTTTAGCAATGCAATGCTTGAAAAAGACCCCACAGGGTTAGCGCGCTATGCAATGGCTGATGAGTACAAAAGATACGAACAAGCAAAGCGAGACTTTATCAACGCAAATTTAAGACGAGAATCAGGAGCTGCAATTGCAGACAGTGAGTTTGATAGCGCTGAGAAACAATATTTCCCAGTACCTGGTGATTCTCCTGCGGTTATAGCGCAAAAGCGACGTAACCGAGAAACGGTTATTAATGCGTTACGTGTAGCTTCGGGAGTTGGGGCAAATAGATTAGGTATCTCAGCGAGTGTTGTCGGTAATACAGTAGTGTTCCCTTCTGGGCGCTCTGTCGTCGCAAAAGATGTTCAAACAGCGATCACGATGGCGGATGAATTTAACAGAGGGGCAAGCAAGTGACAGAAGAAGAGTTAATCAAAAAATATAGCGCTGACTTACTCACGGAAGACTCGATAACAGAACCCCCAGGGTTAGCATCTGAAGAGCCAGCTAGAATGACTGCCACGCAGGTTGCTGGCAGTGCGCTCATGAACTTGCCGGGGTCGTTGTACCAACTTGGCGCTGATGTTGTTGGCGCTGCACTCAGCCCAATAGAAACGGCAAAAACGGTTTTAGATTTAGGCGCAGGCGCTCTACAAGAAGCATTGCCTGAGGGTGTGGTACAGGCGATAGGTGAAGATCCAAAGAGCAGGGAGTTGGCGCGTCAAGTCGGTCAAATGTACGTTGATCGCTACGGAAGTGTAGAACAAGCGAAGCGCACTTTTGCTAGTGACCCCGCTGGTTTTTTAGGCGATGTATCTACGCTATTTGGTGTTGGCGGCGCGACAGTGCCAGGCCGAGTAGGGGCGTCGCTATCGAAGGCCGCTGCGGCAACTGAGCCGACTGCATTGGCAGTTAAAGGGGCGTCTAAGATTGCAAGCAAGGTTGGGCCTGTTACAGCCAGCGCGCTGGGCGTTACGACTGGAGTTGGTGATGCGCCTATACGAGAAGCGTTTGAGGCGGGCCGGGAGGGCGGAGAGCGAGGTGAAATGCTCACAACGCAGATGAGAGGTCAGGGTGACCCTCTTGTTGTTGTAGACGCCGCTAAGCAAGGATTAACGCAGATGCGTCAGCGCATGATGCAAAGATACCGCTCACAAATGCAAGAAGTCGGCAAGGCGCGCGAGCCTATACAGATGCGCCGTATTTATGACATTGCCGAGCAAGCAATGGAGCGTGCGACTTTCGGGCGGCAAATTACTGATGAAAACGCCGCAAAAGCTATTGCCGCAGCACAAGACAAAATTATGGATTGGTCTAAATTAGACCCTGCGCTTTACCATACAGCAGAAGGCGTCGATGCTTTAAAGCGTTCTGTTGGCGCTATTATAGATAGCATCCCAATGGAGCAGCGTAATGCTCGTGCAGCAGTGCAGGGTATCTATGATCAAATTAGATCTGAGATCAGCGCGCAAGCTCCTGTCTACTCCGAAGCCATGAAGGATTACAGTCAAGCCGCAGAGTTAATTACTGAAATAGAGCGAACACTTAGCCTCAATCCTAAAGCAAGCTTAGATACGCAGTTGCGCAAATTGCAGTCTGTGATGCGTGATAACGTGCAAACAAACTACGGGCAACGCACACGACTAGCAGATCAACTACAAGCCTCTGGTGGCGTCCCATTCCGCGCTGGTTTAGCTGGGCAGGCACTCGCACCATATGCGCCCAGAGGCGCTGCTAGATTTGGCATGGGTCCGCTTACCCTTCAGCAAGCGGCATCAGGCAACCTGCCGGCGGCAGCAACGATGGCTGCCGGTTCTTCTCCGCGATTAGTTGGCGAAACTGCATATCGCGCTGGCCAAGTTGCGGGAGCCGGGCAAGATATTTTAAGCGGAGCAAGCGCAGCAGGGCAGCGAATACCTCCCGGCCTTTTAGATATGATTACTGACCCTCTTACACGCAATATCCTGTTCCAAGCAGGAAGAGCGCAAGGCTTATAATTATGGATTTAAAACCAATGACAGAGCAGGACATTGAGGGCATTGCACGAGAGGCAATACAAGACGCCGTCGATTTCTGTGAATCTGAGATTGCTGAAGACCGCATAAAGGCACAGCGTTACTTTGACGGCGAGACCGATATCGGTGAAGAAGATGGCCGGTCTAAGGTTGTTTCTACAAAGGTACGGGATACCGTACGGGCTATTAAGCCTTCTTTAATGCGCGTATTCCTGTCTACTGATAAGCCGGTAGAGTTTGTGCCACGTAACCAAGAAGACGTGCAGATGGCCGAGCAGGCTACTAAGTATATGCACTACCAGTTCAATGAGTTAAACGGCTACAGGGTGCTGAACGATGCAATACACGATGCGCTTATTAAAAAGGTCGGTGTCGTCAAGGTTTACTGGGATACTTACCAAGAGCAAGAAATATACGATTTCCAAGGTCTTAACGACATGGAGTTTTCTGTGCTCGTTAATGAAGACGACGTTGAGGTACTTGAGCACACAACTCAAATGGTTATGGAAATGGACCAAATGGGTATGGAGATGGAAGCTCCGCGCCATGATCTTAAGATTGCTCGCACGGTCGAGAAAGGAAAGATGTGCGTTGAAAGCGTACCTCCAGAAGAGTTTTTCATTGATCGTAACTCACGCTCTATCGATGACTATTACGTTGTTGCTCACCGTACAGAAATGCGTGTTGGCGATCTCGTGGCTATGGGTTATGACTACGAAGAAGTCTACGATCTAAGCGGCCTACAGCACTCTGACACGTTCTCTGAGGTAGAAGAGTACCAACGCAGGGGGTACGAAGAGGATTACTCTGACGAGGACGTACAAGACCCCTCGATGCGTCTAGTAGCCGTTACAGAGGCATACATCAAGATTGACGTAAACGGCACTGGGGTAGCGCAGTTACATAAGGTCACATTAGGCGGCAATCAATACAAGTTATTGGACTATGAGCCATGCGGTCAAATCCCGTTTGCTGTATTTGAGGTAGACCCGGAGCCACACACATTCTATGGCCGGTCGGTTGCTGACCTTATCTTGAATGACCAAGATGCGGCTACAGCAATGCTCCGCGGTGTGCTGGACAACGTCGCACTAACTAACAACCCTCGCGTAGAAATTGTGGACGGCGCAGTAAACGTCGATGATTTATTAAACAATGAGATTGGCGGGATCATCCGTGTCAAGCAGTCAGGCGCTATTCAGCCACAGGCCGTCCCGTTCGTCGCAGGCCAGACCCTTTCTGCCTTACAATATTTCGATCAGCAGGTAGAAGATAAGACCGGGGTTACAAAAGCGTCTACTGGCTTGTCGCCTGATGCACTGCAAAGCACAACGGCTACTGCTGTTGCGGCCACCATGCAGGCCCAAGCGGCGCAGATTGAAGTAATGGCTCGAAACCTTGCTGAAGGCGGTATGCGTCAGATGTTTAGGCTTATGCTGAAGGTCATGGTAGAAAACGTCGATGAAGAACAGATGATGCGTTTACAGGGCCAAAGCTACATCCCTGTCGATCCTCGCTCATGGAATACCGGCATGGACGTATCTATTAACGTAGGTCTCGGTACGGGCAGAGAAGACCAGAAGGTCGCTGTTCTTAACCAGGCGTTACAGATGCAGATTCAAATCTTCCAGTCGTATGGCCCTGGCAATGGCATGGTTTCACTGTCAAACATAAGAAACACGTTATCTGACATATTGGCTATCAATGGCGTCCGTAACTCTGAGCGCTACTTTATGCCTCTCAATCCGGCTATGGAACAGCAGATGATGATGCAACAGCAACAGCAGGGTCAGCAGCAACAAGGCGATCCTAACGCGGCGTACTTGCAGGCAGAGCAAATGAAAATGCAGGCCAAGATGCAATCAGACCAAATGAAGGTTATGGCCAAGTCTCAATTAGACCAGCAGAAGATGATGCTCGATGCACAGCAGGCTATGGCTAATGACGACTTGAAACGCGATGAGTTGGATCAAGATTTATTGATTAGCGCGGCAGAGATTATTGGAAAGTACGGCACAGCCGTAGATGTAGAACGAATTAAACAGCTACAAAACGCACCTAGAAACCCTATGGGTATGTGATTTGAACATCAAAGATCGGGCGGCGCACGTTAAGCGCCT
>Ga0187219_1001150_pt1 | contig 12792 bp, 6 predicted proteins | sample 13SPOviralmetaG_FD_130162 | JGI IMG/M metagenome (GOLD analysis project Ga0187219, IMG submission 130162) | Marine viral communities from the oligotrophic San Pedro Time Series (SPOT) site, San Pedro Channel, CA, USA - 13 SPOT_SRF_2010-07-21... | ecosystem: Environmental > Aquatic > Marine >... | reverse complement strand
GGTTTTATAGTTAAATGGGAGGATTCCATAGAAAATAATGTTTCTAGAGGATCACAACCCGATGTTAAATTTTATTCAGTAGATACCTATACCATTTATCCCCCACAATTAGAATTTAGATGGGATGATACTATTTATAGTTCTTCTTTAAGTGAAATACAAACAGAAGATGTATTTATGTCATTAGATGAAAATCCTGGAGTATTTTATGAAGACTCTATTAATAGATTTAGATTAAATGTAAGACCTAAATACCCAGAAAGAACCTACCAAACAGGTAGTATATATACTCAAAATCATCTCCTTCCAACAGCGTCATACTATGCTGTAAAAGATTTAGATACTAATGAGTATGTAATTGATTTCGATACTCAATACACTAAAATTTCAGCTGATGATGTTTCTAACTATTTTACTCTTTATATGAATGGTTTAGAACCAGAAAGAAATTATGAAATTGTAATTAAAACCGAAATTAATAATACTGTTTTAGTTTATAAAGATGAATTATACTTTAAAGTAGTAAATGGATAGTTATGGCGGAAAGAAAAGTAGATCTTAAAAAGAATGTATTTTCTAAAAGTCAATACATAAAAACCATCGATACCCAGTTTAGTGAATTGGGTGTTACTACTTTACAAGAAGATCTAGCATCACAAGTAGATGTTAATCAATTTTTTCAACTATATAACGATTTATTTTATGAAATCCCAGCTAACGGGGCTACTAATTCACATGAATATTTAGTTAAAACTAGTGGTGAATATATTAATTTTGATTTAATACAAGAAGAAATAGAAGCACTAAGGGAAGAAATATCAGGTTTAAGAGAAGAAAATTTGGAATTGCAAGTTGAAGTTACTAAATTCCAAACCGGTGAAGACATTGATGTAGGGTCTCTCATAAAACAAGCAGAAGAACAAATTCAAACTAACGAATAGGTATGGAAGATAAAATTATCACACTCCCAGTGAATCCTGAAACGTTTGAATATCAGGAGTATGAATCTCAAGATATAGATCTAATTACACTTATTGAATTAGATACTGCTTTTACTTCTTCTAGCGATTATATTGAGTATCATGTTTATGATATTAATAAAAATTTAATTTATCCTTTATCCTCAAACACACCATACCTTTCATATAATGTAAAACAAGGTGATGTTTTATTAAACCCCTCTGAGGATTTAACCAATAGTGGATTTAATCAAGGTAGTTATTTTGTAAATTATTCTTTTTACAGACAACGTTGTAATTCAAATTCACAAACCAGATTTTATATTTCAGAAATATCTACGGATAGAACTGAATTAAGATTAGATGTAAATGAAGATATTACTCCATTTACTAGTTCTGTTAATGAATTTATTGAATATAGAGAATCACAAAATCATTTCGTAGATTTTTACCTTAACTTTGGTAATAATAAAACTGTTATAGCTAACAACATTGGGTTAGATGATGATGAAGAGGAATCTACTATATTAATAAAACTATATGATCCTTTACCTGAGGAATTTGGTATTAAATCTCAATTATGGGTAGCTGAAGAGTTAAACACCACTCAAGCATATAAAGTTGAATTCCCAGAAGAGATTATTGAAGTTAAGGATTATGAGTTTATAAAAGGTCCTAATTATAACATTAAAGTAGTTCAAGAAGTAGGGGAAGCAAGTGAAACAGTATCATTTTCAACTCTTTTATCTACACCTCAAACTTCTTCATTACAACAACTAAATTCTTTATTATCTGATAAAGGGATTAAAATAAATGTTAATTATGGGGAGTTTGGAGATTTTATAAAATTTTCTTCTGCGTTGACACGTTTAGAAAACTTTTATTATAAAGTTAAAGTAATAGAAAATACCCAAACACAACTATCCCAATACATAAACTCAATATCAGGACCAACAACTAATACCCCATCTTATTCATCATCAAAAGCATCATTAGAGACAACTATAAATTCAACTATTGAAAATTTTGACGGATATGAATATTTCCTCTATTTTAATAGTGGATCCCATTTTAGCTGGCCCAAATCAGGTTCAACTTTCCCATATCAATTGTATCCAACGGATAGTACTGAGGTTATAAATTGGTTGGGTAGCGCTAACGAATCTTTATCAACATATGGTGGAGTAGCTTTATCCGCTTCATTATATGATGAAAATAACTTAGATAAATTACATAATACAATCCCAGAATATTTAGTTGAGGATTCTAATAATCAAAATTATGGGTTATTCATTGATATGATAGCTCAACATTTTGATAATATTTGGTTATATACTAAAGATGTAACAAATAGATTTAATGCTGATAACCGCTTAGATTATGGTATATCTAAAGATTTAGTTGCTGATGCGATTAGAGAGTTTGGGATAAAAGTATATCAAAACAACTACGGTACTGAAGATCTATTTGCAGCATTTTTAGGAGTTACTCCTGATGGTTCATCCTTCCCAATATCAAACATTACAGGTTCATCCCCACAAGAGGGACAAGAAATAGTAACAAGTCAAATTAGTGGATCCAATGAAATAATTCCACTAAATGATGTTAACTCTAGAATTTATAAAAAACTATATCATAACCTACCATTCCTTTTAAAATCAAAAGGTACAATGAAAGGTGTAAAAACACTCCTTTCAATTTTAGGTGTTCCTTCAACTATATTAGATGTTAAAGAATTTGGAGGTAGAGTTAAAGAAGATATTGTTTACGATCAACCTGAAGAAGTATTTAATTACAAATTAAAAATGGATGGTCTACTTAATGTTGTAGAAACACCATTTGTTTTAAATAGTGATTGGAATTCATTTAATGATGTACCTGCTAGCGTTATGTTTAGATTTCAAACCCAAGAAATCTTATCAGCTGAAACCACAGTACAAGCAACTCAATCATTATTTCAAACTGATCAAGACGTATTATTATCTTTAGAATATGATAATAGTGGAGGAGTATCTGGTTCATATAGTGGATCAATCCCAACTCCTTATTATCAATACGCTAAATTAAAATTACAACCTGAAGGAGAAGGTGGAGCCGGTACTGTTATTAACTTACCATTTTATAATGGTGATTGGTGGTCAGTGATGGTAAACTACCATCCAACATCACCCGATAGTTTCACAGTATATGCTGCTAACAAATCATCAGATTATCAGTTAACGCAACAGGTGGGGTATTCATCTTCAGGTAGTATTATCGCTGCTACTGATAATTGGGATAATTCCACTATAATTAGATTTGGTAAAGCGTATCCTATTGGAGAACAAAAATACCTCTCAGGTTCATTACAAGAAATTAGATATTATAATAAAAATGTATCTGAAAAAGTATTCCATAACTACGTTTTAAATCCAAGCTCAATTCAAGGGAGTGCTATTAATTCATCCCCAAATGAGTTAACATTTAGAGCTTCTTTAGGAGGAGAATTATTCACAGGATCAACTTCCATACACCCTAAAATATCAGGGTCATGGGAAACAACTTCTTCATTTGTTGGTGGTAGTGGGTATAGTATTATCAACGAAAATTACTTACCCAACGTTGAAATAGTATCTAAAAATCAAGTCCCGTCAGGTATTAGAACAGGAAAGGCAAGTAAGATACAAGTAGTTCCTTCAACTATATCAACGGGAGATACATTATCATTGTATAGAAGTGTACAACAAGATAGTTCTTTAACTTCTAAAGATCCTGATATAAAATATGTTGAAACTACTTTATCACCTCAAACTCAAATAGATAAAGATATTATATCCCAAATAGGATATTTTAATTTAGGAGATTATATAGGTGATGTAAGAGAAATGGATAAAATAGGTGAAAATTATCCTGATTTAGATAGATTAAGAAATTCATATTTTGAAAAATATACTAAATCCTATGATTTAGTTGATTTCGTTAGATTAGTAAAGTTTTTTGATAATTCATTATTTAAAATGATTGATAACTTTACTCCATCTGATGTATCTCTTACTTCTGGAGTTGTAGTCAAACAACACTTATTAGAAAGAAATAGAAGAAAGCGTATTGTTCCTACTACAGAAGATGTAACATATAGTGGTTCAACAGGACAAATAGAAAGTTTTGGAGGAGGAACAGGTGGTAGTTTTGAACGTTTTCAAACTAGTGGTTCACAATTTGAATTAACCCAAAGTTGGTCAGAAGTAGTTCAAACCTTAGATGGTCCTATTAATAAAGTTAGAAATGATCAAAGTGAATTCTATACAGGAGAATTTTCAAACCAATTTGGAACTGATGTTTCTATTTTAAATGTTAATGTTAGAGGAGTAGATTGTTCTAGATTTACAACCCCTAAATATAATACATTTTTTACAATCACACCTGTATTTTTAAATACTACTAATTATTCTCAAGAAGAATTTTTATCTGATAATCTGATTCCTGTTGAAGGAGTAGTTTGGTTATGGAGTGATGGAACAGGAGTTAAATACATTAAAATCTCTAATACATCCCAAAACGGATATGATATTACTTCATTTTTAGGAGAACTAACAGAATTAGATTTAAATTTAACATTACCCATAAATGTAAATGGTGATACAGTTAATGATGGAGTGTATAGTTGGATCATAACAGGTCCTTTAGTTAAACCTAAATTTACTTGTTTTACAGTAACAAACACTAGACCTGATAATATCATCTCAGCTAATAATGCAACACAACAAAACTTTAACTTTGCAGCTACTGGGGATATGATTTGGCATGCCTCGGCATCAGGAGATCCAGTTAACCCAACTTTAGCATCAGAAATTACCTCTTCTTATCCACAAGGATATTTCCCAGCTACCACTAATTATCCAACCGAGCAATTTTTTAGAGGATGGAATGGAGCTAGATATTATGAAGGATATGAAGATTATATAAATACAACAGGTACTTTAACAGGCAATTTTGTTGGTTTTAATAAAGGGTATACTGAAGAAAGTAAAGCTAATTTACGTTGGGAAGATGTTATTAATACTCTTTCTACTTTACCTTGGTTTATGAGGGGAATAGCTGGGGTTAAAACCCAAACTTTATTTGAAGATCAAGATGGACAAGGTGTAAGAACAGTAGAATTAGTAGCACTTGGTATAATCTCTTCAAATTTTTCAGGAACCCCCCAAGGAATTTCTAGTCCCTGCGGTTATATGCAAGCTTTAGGTAATCGAGGAGGGATAAGAAATAAGATAATAGCTGTAAGATATGATGGTAATCAAGATGCTTTTATACTTGGTACAGATTCAGGAAATAATGGTAAATTAGTTTTGAAAAAAGGACCTGATTTTCCTGATTCAACTTCTACTCCTCCCACCGATATAGCTTTAGAAGGATTTAATTTAGAAGAATGGGATGGTACTAGATATGTTTGGCATCCTAAATCATTATTTACCTCAGGTACTCCTGTTACTACAGTTAATTATGGGGAATATCCTATCACTAGTAAATCCATTCAAAATGGAGATCATGCTTATCTTTCTGCATCACCTGTAGGTAAAAAAATAATATATTGTCCTGGTGTAGAATTACCTCCTACTTCTAAAGCTACTTGGTATATCACTTTAGGTACTGATGCAGTATTTAGACAGGGTGATTTATCATGGGGTGGATTCCAATATGATGGTTGTAGCAATTGTGATAATAGATCCACCACTGACATTCCTAGAAGTACTTTTTGGACTTTAGGTGCTAAGAGCCGTACTGGAAGCACTACTAGTACTTCGTATATTCAATTAGAGGATGTAGTAATGACCTCACCTGTATCATGGGTAAGAAATCAAAGAGGTGATACAAACTGGGGGTTAAAAACACAATATTATTACCAAGGTAGAGCTTATAAACCAATACAAGTTAATACTCAATCTGATTTAGGATTTAACATCCATCTTAGTGATGTTAATCCAACTCTAGGTGATTATGGTACAGCTCAAATTGGGATGGGTTTTGTAGGAGCTAAAACTGGAGAAACAATTCCAGCAGGTACTTATAAATTTAGAATGTCATGGAAAGGACCTAGTGATAGTTCATATACCACTATAGAGTATGATAAAGTTGATATAAATTTCCAACCTACAGGAGAAAAAACAGATATGTCAACAGTAACTATTCCAAATCCTAATAAAGGTAAACCTACTATTAAAGATGGAAACGTTTGGAACAACACCTTAAACCAAAAAGTATTAGATAATAATGGACAAAGTTCACCAGTGGATGGTACTACCTTGATTAAGCCTATTAGTTTAACCAATGTGTCTGTAGGACACCCAGATGGTCAAATACCAGGAGAAAATCCTCATAAATCTCAAGTGCAAGGAGCTAAATGGAAAATAGAATTAATGGAATACACCCCATAAAAATTAAAATATGTCAACACAACCCAATAACATATTACTAAGTTTTACAAATGTAGATACACTCTCTACTGATGGGGGTAGATCTAATGATACCCACTATTATTATAAAGAGGGCCAAGTGTATATTGATGGTCAAGAAAATATTCCTGAGTTTAAGAGATTAAACTTAAGTAATGATCAATTATCTAAAACTACAATGGTAAGAATTTCTGAAGGAGCTGGAATATATGCCTCTCCAGATGGTTTTGATATAAATTGTGACGCAGGTGATATGGTACTTGTAGTTCATAATTACACTGGGGATACTGATTTATATAATACATCAAAATTTTCATCTAATAGTTGGTGGTATGACACTAACTGGCATAAAATGTATCGAGTATATTTAAGAGTAGGATATACTGAAACTGAAAATAGAAGTGGAGAAACACTTTATAATTGGGGAGTAAAAGAAGTTAGAAAAGTATATAAAACCCATAATGAAGATGGTAAAAGTGGAGTTTATACTTTCACTAATATCCCTCCAGAAGATATAGGAATTACCGCGTCTGTTAGAGTAGATAAATACAGTACGGGTAATGTATGGGAAACTGTAAAGTTAAATTTATATTATAATGATAGTTTATTGGGTAGTGAAACTTTAGATACTACTGTTACTTCTTTACCTACTACAATGAATCTTTTAATTGATAGAGCTAAAGAGGATGTTAATACAAATGATGAATTAAAAATGTCAGTAGAGGTTGAAGATGCTCCTTCTACCCATAATGATTCTCTCTTTATTACAGAATATACTATGTCTATTTCATCTGACACTAGTGTAGATGCTCCTGAAACTATTTTAGGGTTTAGTAATAATTTGGGATTAGCAAGAGATTTTGATTGTCAACCAACTTTAAATAATACAATGGTAGCCAGACAATCTGAATTTATACAAGATGTAGATTATTCTATTTCATCTGAAGGATCAGGAGGTGTTTCCCCTCAAAATTTATCCCAAATATTAAGCAATCAAGCTAATAAAGCAACCGTCCCAGATTCAAATTATACTCAATATTCTAGTGTAATTCCTAAATATTATGGTAGTAAAACAAATAGGACAGGTATAAATTTATCATCTTCAATAGCTAGCAACAATAAATTAGTAGATAATTCTACAGAAAGCGATTTAAATTTATCTCCGTTTTATTTTACAACTGATAACTTAGGGTCATTTCCTAATGTTGAATCTAAAAACACATATTTAGGATATTTTGAAAAAGTCATAGATCCTTACCCATTATTAAATGGTAAAACTGCTTATTACGTTAAATATTTAATAGACAAAAATACTGATGTTCAAGATCCATCTTTAACAGTTCAAGGATTAAATAATCTTAAAAATACATTTAAAACTAATGATGTAAATAGTTTACCCACTTCTGTTAAAGCATCAGTTCAAAACATTGATGAAGCAAGGGAATTAAAAGATTTAGAAACTTTATCTACAGTATTTAAAGTAGGATCATACCCTACACCTATTTTATATTCCCAAACTTCAAGTATTAACTTTTCCCCAACAATAACATTAAGTGGATCTTCTGCTGGTTATTTAGTTAATTTTGATTTAAACTCAGAAGGTTATAGAAACTTAGCTTTTACAGCTACAGAAATCATCTCAGAAGAAAGTTTAAGTACCCCTTCTAATCCTATATTAGCTTTAGGTAAAGGTAGCAAATTCCGACCTGAAGATACTATAACATACATTCCTGAAACCCCTAATGAAAAAGTTTACCAAGGTGATGGTAATATTAGAGTAGAAAAGGATCCAACTGATGATTATAGGTTAACAGTTGAATATGATTTTTATACTACACATCTCCCTCCTCAATTAAATTATACAAGCTTTTCAGATCCATATCCTAATGGTCTTTCTTCAAACACAAACTTTGGCCAATTTAGATTTTCAGCATTAAGTTCAGCATTTGTCCAACCCTATTCAACATACCCTAACAAAAATGGTGTTAGAATAATTAATAAAGAAGATATAGATATTCAATTAATAGCTTGGAGTAATTCTACTACAGTAAATGAAGGTACCTCTCGAGTAGTTAGTTTAACCCCAAACAAACGTTATACTGAATCAGGAGCATCTACAAATATTTCTCCATTAGTAGAAACATTTACAGATGGTTATTTTCAAATAAACTTTAATAGTGAACAAATCTATAATGCTCTTACACCGTATTTTCCTCAATATTTAAGAACAAGAGATGCTAACAAATCATGGCGTGAACGTCCTAACGATGGAGGGTTTACTGATTATGATGAGATTAATAGACTTATTGGTTATAATGAAGGTAACTATTTACAATGGAAAGTCCGTTTTAGTATTTCAGTAAGTGAAAGGGTATCATATACGAACATTACTCAGACTGGGGAGCAACCTTATGATATACAAGTTACAAGACAAGGAAATATTAATTTCCTAACAGGTAATGATATATACTTTAAAAATAATGGAAATCAAACAAGAAGCTTTAATCCACCTGGTATTACTTCATCTGATAAAGATACAGTAATATTTGATTTGAGAGGTAACAACACCCCTTCACAAGAAGACTTAGGAAAAGCACAAAGACCATATTGGGGTTACCTTCCAAGCTCAACTGATAGGAGTAAAATATATTTAAGAAATAGATTGTTAAATACTAGCTATGATAAAAACTATTATCAAGTAGGAATGGAATATAAACCTGATGTTAATACTGATTTTCCATTTTCAACAGAACCTTCTTTTACAAATATGCCATCCCCAACAAATCAATGGAGTGTAAAAATAGGAGATGAAATAAGATTTGAAAATTTAGAAAGTAAAACCTATACAATAAAAAGTGTTTACAAACAAATTATTAGTGATGAACTTGGTAAATTTGAAAGAGTTGTTTTAGAAGTAGATAGAGAGATTACTCAAGGTATACTTTTAGATTTCTTTGTTATAAGAAGATTTAAACCTTCAAATAACTTTGTAATTTTAAACCAACAAAAACCTTATGGAGTTCCTCCATCTGCATCAAGTGCACCTGGTATCTTACAAACTCAATTTCAAAGTGAAGAATTAGAAACCAACCCAGATAAGGTAATTACCAACCTTATTGAAAGAGACTTAATATAATCATATTTATAACATATAACTATATAAACCAATGGGATATTTAAATAACTCAGTAGTAACCGTGGATGCTATCCTAACAAAAAAGGGTAGAGAAGCATTAGCTAGAAATGACGGTTCTTTTAGAATAACACAATTTGCCCTATCTGATGATGAAATCGATTATACTTTATATAATCCAAATCATCCATCTGGTTCTTCATATTATGGTGAAGCATTAGATAATATGCCTTTATTAGAAGCATTCCCAGATGAGAGTCAAATTATGAAATATAAATTAGTTACCTTACCAAGAGGAACAGCTAAACTCCCAGCATTAGATTTAGGATATGCTGCTATTACTTTAAAACAAGGAGCTCAATTAGCAATTACACCTCAAACACTAAATTATCAAGGTAATACACAAGCTTTTGAAACAAGTGGTTATTCCGCTACTATAGCTGATGTAAGACTAATGAATACATTTACAGGAGCAGGAATCAATACCGATGCCGCAGCTACTGCTAATACAACAACTACTATAGGAACTAGTGTTTCTAAAACAGTAACAGGTACTCAAATTAACTTAACAGCAACTACCGTTAATACTTTATTTGGAAGTAATACAACACTACAAACAACACTAACAGTGATTGGATTAGATAGTGGAGCTAGATTAACTGTTCCTGTAACAATAAATAAAACAACTTAATAAGCTATGGGATATAAAAGATTAGATGCCGAAGATTTTTTAGTTAGTGCTGATTCTGTATCACAAACAGTTTGGACTGACAGAGTAGCTACTTTAAGTAATTTTTACACATCATCTACACAAGAACAAGCTTCAGTTTCAGGTGAATATTATTTAGCTGTATATCAAACAGCTTCTACATCTATATCCGCTGAACCACAATTTGATATTTCTTATGGTGATTCAACAGGAGGTGGAGGTATTTTATATAATAGTGATATTCCATTATTATCTCCTACTTCTACAGTATATGGACAATTTAGAACTTTAGTTTTAGAAGATGAAAATTCTTCATTTACCTTTGGAACTTTAAACCCAATAACCTCTCCATATATTTATGTTATTTCCTTAGAAAGAGCAAGATATAAAGAAAAACTATTACCTGGTTCATTAAGTTTAAAATTAAAAAATGGTTCAGATACCTTAACATTAACTGATGATTCTCAAAATATTTCAATTCCTACTTATTATGGAACACAAAGAGCATATCAAGTTGTTCGACAAGGTGCTGTTCCTGGTAATAATGATGGAATTAATGGAGGTGAAACTACATCAGCAGGATCTTATGGGTTATTTCTTCCAGATACAGGTTTAATTATATTAAATGGTACTGCTTTAGATTTACCTGGTGGTTCACCAACAACAGGTAATCCTAACGTTGGGATTGGTTTATCAACAGTTAGAAGCAATACTGAAGCTAGAAATCCCTCTAAATTATTTGAAGTAATTAGAGATGGAGAATTGTTTAAACTTAATTGTGAAGAAACCTTATCATCAGATTTTGTTTTTGTTAGAGTAAGAAACTCAGAATTTAACTATACAGAAAATCCATCGTTTTTAACAGGAGCAACAGGTGAAGTCTATCATAACTCATCTATCAACAACCCACAAGTTTATGTTACAACTGTTGGTTTATATAATGATGCTAATGAATTATTAGGGGTTGCTAAATTATCTAAACCTTTATTAAAAGATTTTACAAAAGAAGCACTTGTTAGAGTTAAACTAGATTTTTAAGGATGAATGGCTGCTTTCAAACAATTAAACTCTCAAGATTTAATAGTATCTCCACTAGAACTAAATAAAGGTTTTAGATTCGAAGGGGTAACAGCATTTTCATCACCTGATGTTTCCATAGAAAGATATTTAGGTAAATCAGGTACATATTTATATAATACTACTCAAACAGGAGAAAATTCCCTTATTTCAGAGGTACTAGCTTTTGAATCAATCCAACATTTATATTATTCTAATTATATTTCAGGAAGTGATGGTGAAGTTTCACTAGCTAATACAGCTAGTTTCTTACCTGATGGCACGGTAACAGGATCTGATTATACTACTAATTATGTTAATTATAACCAAACCGATTTAAATCCAGAGAAAACATACCCCACATCAAGTTTCTTCAAACCTGTAGTACCCGTAGGAATATTTTCTATTCCTTCAAAATTATATGGAGATAAAATTCAACCTGGATCTTTAGTTTTGTCTAGCCCTATTAGTGGATCTATTTTAGATGATGGGGAAGGTAGATTATACACCATGGTAACAGGAGATAAACAATATGTTGGAAATGTAGTTTATCCTCATGGAATGGTAATTTTAACAAATGATAGTGTTGAAGCACTAACTAGTGATAGTAATTATGGTACCGCTATTTATGGAGAAGATGATTATGGAGGTACAACAGCTAGAACAACCAATTTTATAGAAACATATATGAATGAAGATGATATAATAGTATCATTTTCAAGTTCTTATACTTTATACGAAACACAATATAAAGTAACGATGGGAGCTGACGAATACAACTATTCATCAAACCCATCAATATTAACAGGCAGTAGTACTGATACTATGTTAGGATTCGCTACAAGTTCATACTTTGCACCCTATATTACCACTGTAGGTTTATACAATAATAACCATGAATTATTAGCAGTTGGAAAATTAGCTAAACCTTTACCTACATCACGAAATATAGATACAACAATTTTAATAAATTTTGACACACAATAGTAAAAATACATATTTATAACAAACAACCCTTAGATACATGGCCAAAACATTATCACTTACCGGCATAATTACAGGCCTCCCAGTAGAAGCTCATCACGTATCTCAATCGATAAAAGCATTAACGGGGGCTGACGCATATGATATAACAATCTCTGGGTCATTAGGAGTAATTGGAACTACAACTTTAGATATAGTTACTGGTTCTGACTTTTCAGGTTCATTTCAAGGAGATGGTTCCCGTTTAACAGGAGTAACATCCTCATATATCACAGGTTCTGGGGTTGATGGTCCCTATGGTCCTAATAGTGTTATCACTTCCTCATATGCCTTAACATCCTCATACTCAGAATTTGCCACTATAGCAAGTTCATCATTAGTTTCAGATTTTACTTTAACAGCTAATTCAGCCACTTCAGCTTCTTATGCCATTAGTGCATCAGTTGCCCAAACTGCTTCTTATGTATTAGGATCAGTAGAAACTGCTTCATTTGTAACAGCTTCAAATGTTTGGGGTCC
>Ga0187219_1001146_pt1 | contig 12808 bp, 7 predicted proteins | sample 13SPOviralmetaG_FD_130162 | JGI IMG/M metagenome (GOLD analysis project Ga0187219, IMG submission 130162) | Marine viral communities from the oligotrophic San Pedro Time Series (SPOT) site, San Pedro Channel, CA, USA - 13 SPOT_SRF_2010-07-21... | ecosystem: Environmental > Aquatic > Marine >... | reverse complement strand
TAGTATAGACGACACTGTATCGTGGCCGATAGTTCAACAGAATAAGATAGACTCATCAGTTTCTGTTGCTGATTTTAAAATACAATACAGAGATATGTTAAAAGAAGCATATTGCTATCATCCAGAAATAAATACCTCTTCGTCAAAAAATGCATCTTTTATTCAAAAGAAGACATTGGGAACTGGTATCCTCGATGGATTTAAGTTTGAGTTTCAACAGGTGACAGATGCTCCAACAGTTGCGAATATCCCAGACGGTCAAGATGTTACAGTATTCGGTGAAGTAATTTACGATAGTGCCAATGGATCGATCACCTGTAAAAAAGACGATACATTATTCCTAGGAGCGGCTGAGGGTGCGACTAACGGTCCTATATCTTTGAATAATGGTTCTGTCACATTCAATGTTTCTAATACACGAACTGCTGGAGGAGATGCGGATACTCGTCAGTTTGCGGTGGGTCTCACAAGATCTTATGATCATACAGTCGAACCGTTCGGCTACCTTAAAGGAAGCGGTGTCAATTCGATTGGAATGGCAAAAGAAGGAGGATTAGGAGTAGATAATGATGTATTCTTTGATTATGCTGCTGAAGGATTTGGTGGTGTCCTTCGTCTTTTTCATTTTGTAAGAGATAGTGATCTTGTTGGGAAGGGTGGAGCAGGTCGAATGGTCGAGATTGAGTATTATAACAAGAATAATACTACTACGAGAATAAATAATGCTCCCAACTCTTCTTTTGCGACTGGTTCACCGATCAATGTATCTGAGGTCACAGCATTGACTTTCAATTGTCAGAATGAGAAATTAAAGGTCGTGGATCAGGCAGGAAAGGTAATCATTGATGTCAACACGACAAACAGTGCATCGTTTGTAAGACAGATTCCTAAACCTATTAATCAGGCGTGCTGGAAGATGTATCCACAAGTGTATATGTATGAAACAAATGATGAAATAGCGATTACAGACTACGGTCAAAGAACTGGTGCCACTATGAATACAAATCGATTCTTTGGTGAATCAGATTGGCAAGCGAGGTGTTCTGATAGATATTATACTTCTGATCCATACAAGTCTGTAAAGACTCAACGAGTCACTTGGCAATTCTCTGTTGGTTGGCCGACCCAGATCGAACAACGTCCTTGGGCGTTGATGACTAAATCAACTTCTCTCCCTAAGAATCCATACAAGGGAATCAGTGCGGACGATTTGATGGACTCCTATGAGAATATATTTATCGTAGGAAGGAATGAAAGATATCTAAGAGATATGCCTGTGAGTCGCTGGCAACCCAATACTGCAAGACAATTGGGAATGGATCCTTACACAATCTTCCCTGTTGACGCATCGATCGTTACTTTTGGTTCTTCATTTTCTTCTGATAATCCTCCAGAAACTTCAAGTCAATCATCTGCTTTTATAAGACTTCCTCGATTCGGTCATACAACATTCAATGCTGGTAAAGGATCTGTTTCAAAGATTGTAGGGATGATACCTCGTTTCGACAATGCTGGAAATGAAACTGGAGCATTATTCTTCAAAGAACCAGATCGTTTATATGTAGATCTCAACAATACAGATCCTATTAATGTGACAGATATATCAGTCGATGTCGTGCGTAGAGATGAAACTTTCGTGAATGATTTAACTGGTTCGACAGAGATTGTGTTCCACATCCGCGAGAAACCACGATTATAAATCACCAAAAGATAAAGAAAGATTCATCTATCTTTTATTAATTCGATTTCTATCTTCTATTTTTTTCTAAAGTATATTCATAAATATGCCAAGTAAACTTCCTTCTATTGAAATGCCTCCTCCTCCAGAGGTTCCAACTCAAACAGCAGTTGCTCCTCTAATGATCGATAATCTCATTGAAGACTTAGTAGAGAGAAGCGATCCCAAAGAAGAAGAAGAAGGCGAGATAGTTACGATCGATCCTCGACCAAAGTTTGAAGAAGAAGAAGTATTCAACGAGACCAAAGAAGAATCTAAGCAAGAAGAACCTCAAATGAACTCTGAGATTGGTGAAGTTCCGGAGAAGAAAGGTCGTAGAAAATATCAACGTAAAGGTGAGATGAGTGAGAAACAAAAGGCTCACTTAGAAAGGATTCGAGCAAAAGCACTGGAAAATAAAAGGAAACGTAAGGAAGAGAAAGAAGCATTAGACAAAGAGAAAGCATCAGCATTAGAAGAGAAACGTGAACAAAAAAGATTAGAACAAGAACAAAAGAAACAAGAACAAGAGGTTCAACGTCAGCAGAAAGAAGCAGAGAAACTTGCATCGGCAATGACTGCGAATCTTTACAGCAAAGAAGATTTGGAAAATGCTATGATTAATGCGATTCACACGTACGACACTCATAGGAAAGAAGAAAAAGCAATCAAGAGAAAAAAACAAGCAGAGGAAGCACAGAAGGCTCAGCAGACTCGATTGATTCAGCAAGCAATCAATCCTCAACCAACTGCTGATCCGTGGCGACAATACTTTAGTTGAATGAATTATGAAAAGTAAAATAAAATCTAACCTCTTAGAATAATGGAAGGAAAGTCTCCCCCAAGAATTATGAAAGTAAAATCCCCTCCTAGAGAAAAACCAAGGAAAGAATTACATCCAAACTTACCCGAGTTACCGTGTATCATGACGATCGTGGCCCCGACGAAAAGCGGCAAAACAAATCTCCTCACAAACATCCTTCTTAGAGATGAGTTTTATAAAGACGTACACGACAACGTCACAATTATGTCGAACACGATCGAGCAGGATGTCACGGGTCGTTTTCTCAAGCAAGCGTGTGATTGTTATACTGGATATTCAGATGAAGTCTTAGGAGGTATTATTCAACAGCAAAAATCTTTTGATGATGATGATCGACCATTCATAGGAATGGTTTTTGATGATATTCTTGGTTCATTAAAAAGAAATAGTTATCTTAATTCTCTTGTGACTCGATCAAGACATTTTGGTATAGGATTGTTAGCGATATCAGTGCAATCATTCAAAGCGGTCGGGCCAGTGATTCGTAATAATACTAATGCTTTTATTTGTCTTAATTTACAAAATATGTCAGAACTGGATAAAATATCGGCAGAATATTCAGGGATGTATGGAGGTGATGAGAAGTTTCGAAAGATATATCATAAAGCAACAGAGCAGAGATATGATTTCCTTTTCCTTGATCTTCAAAGTAATCCAGCGAGAGCATTCAGAAACTTTGAGGAACAATTAGCAGAAGGAGATAAATTACTATTTGGTGGTGAAGTTAAAAAAAATATTCCAGAAGATTAAATTAAAATAATTATTCTTTTATAAAAATGTCATCTGTCTATGGATATGCTCAGAGTTTAAGTGAAGGTGCTGCTTTTAATGCTCGGGTGTCAGCTCATAATGATTTAGTGAAAGAACATAATAATAAAGTCTTATCAGATTATGATACTGCTGTGAAGCAACAGAAAAGGGATGCATCGGATGATAAAAATACAGTAGAGGAAGATGCTGCGATCGATGGGACTGAAGATGGAAAAGGATTGCTACAAAATGCTTATGGAGCATATAAGTTCGGTCAAGCAGTCGCTGATGAAGGTGGTGTGGGTGCTGCTTTCGCAAAACAATCGGCAGAAAGACAAGGAGCAATCAAATCAACTTTGGGAAGATTAGGTAAGGGAGATAAAGCAGCAGAGACTGCTACCACAGATGTCAGTTCAGCAGCAGGTGACGCAGAGGGTGCTACAGGTGCGACAGGTGACGCCGCAGGAGCAGCAGGAGATGCCGCCGCAGATGCTGGGGATGCCGCCACTGGTGCCGCTGGTGCCGCAGGAGATGCCGCCGCAGCATCAAGAGCAGCGGAAGACACAGGTGCCGCCGCAGGAGCAGCAGGAGATGCCGCAGGAGCCGCAGGAGCAGCAGGAGGTGCCGCAGGAGATGCCACAGGAGCAGCAGGAGCTGGTGCTACAGCGGTTGAAGATGCTGGTAAGATTGAATCTTCTGGGATAGGAGCAGCAATTATTAAAGGGGGATTATCTAAGGTTCCTGGTGCCTCTTCGTTATTAGGAGAAGCAGGTCTTTCAGCAGTATCAGAAGTAGGTGGAAAAGCAATAGGAGATTTTGGAGGACTAGTAGATGTGGGTGAAGGATTTGCGAATCTTGCTGATAATAAAAACTTCTTTGGGAATGATGATACAGCAGAGAAGTGGGGTGATTCTTTTCAAATGGCAGGAGCTGCTCTCGATGTTGTTGGAACCGCATTCCCTCCTTTGGAATTGTTAGGAGGTGCTGTGGGTTTATTAGGTGGAGTCATAGATGGAATAGATGGATTATCGAAAGATGAAGATAAGAAACAATCTGATGCTGCTCCAATCACAGATCCCACTAAAGATCCAGATGGAGCAGGAATACAAAAGACCCAAGTGAGTCCAGCATTCCAGTCTATGGGACTCGTTGCTTCGGCACCAGTATCGGCAAAGATGCAAATTACTGGTTCTTCGGGAGCATTCTAAAGTAAGATTATTTGAAAATTAAAGTTTATTTTTTTTATGTTTGTCTGTTTATAAAAATAATGTCGTCATTTTTCGTATCATCTGATAAAGTTAAAACAGGACAAACCTTCGTATCTGTTCCATCAGAGAATGGACTCGATTACAGAGCAGGGGGTCGTATAGATCTTTACATTCCCCCGACTTCGAAGTTCGTTGATTTAAGTCAAACTAAATTAAAGATGAATGTTTCGATTGCTCTACCCTCTGAAACTGCTGGTGAGGTATGTCGTCTTCAGTTAGACGCAGAGACTGGTCTCCATTCTTTGATTCGATCTGTAAGAGTATTTACGGGTCGTAAGACTGCTCTCCTTGAAGAGATTGAAGGTTATGATGTTTTGACTGCCCTAAGATTTGATTATGAGAAGAATCAAAATATGGTTAACAAACGTGTCTTGACTGATGGTGCGACTGGATATGAGCCCGCCTGTCGTGGAACTAAGGGTACGACTAAGACTGATTGTGCCAATTGTTTCTCAAATCCTTTCTATGAAAAGCAATCCGGAACTCAGACAACTGATTTCTCTAATGATGACTTTCAGGTTGTTTCTGCTGAATTAGAACTCAATACTGGTCTTTTCCGTAATGACGCAGTATTTCCAGTTGTGCTGACGGATGGTCTTTTCTTGGAAATATTACTTCAAGATTCGAAGAGGGTATTCCGTCAGTTAGATAGCACTGTTAAGGATCGTCGTCTAGGTTTAGATCCAATATTCTTCTCAACGAATGGTTCAGATTCTGGTACTGGTCTTACGGCGGGTGTCCTTGCGAGTGCTGGTACGACTGATACACTATTCCTTGACAGAGCTCAGAATCAAACTTCTGTTGATACTTGTCCTTTTGTTGTGGGACAATCAGTTGCCCTAGCACTCGCAGATAATACTTCATTCACTACGAGTGATGTCCATATTACAAGAATCGAGCAAATATCTGATGCGTTGGTTGTGGGAACTACTAAGACAAAGATTACTTTGAGTGCGAATATTACCAATAACTTAGGTGTTGATGTAGGTGGGGATTCGGGTAATGTAGCAGTTCTTATTTCTCAGTCTGTTGAGAAGAAGGCAACATTTGAACCGACATACACAGTATCTGATGTTAATATGGTTGTCGCTCAGATATCTGTCCCAGATGGATACGAGAACTCAATGATGCAGATGATGAAGGAAGGAGGTACAATGAATTATGATTATCGTTCCTACACTAACTACAGATACTCTCAAGTTGTAAGTGATTTAGTTGCTAATATTCGCTTACCTCTTATCGAAAGTCGTGCCTCTTCGATTCTCTGTGTTCCTACAGATGCGAGTGTTTACACTGGAAAACAGGCATTGTCTTGCTCGAATACTTATTTGATTGATGAGGATCCTGACGATGTAGTCAATCGCTCGAATCGATCTGGATTAGTAGGAATTGCTGATGAACTCCAGAACTATCAGTTGATCTATGATGGCAAGATCAATCCTTCAAGAAAGGTTGATACTTCTAAGATCTCTAATCGCACTTCGATATCGCAGCAGTGGTGTATCGAGGCGGAGAAGGCTCTTGCTATGGCAGACATTGAACCTCTATCTTTCAGAGCATTCCGTGATAATTTCTTCATTGGTCGTGCTCTTGCTCTTGGACAGAATGCTGTGTATGATGCTCGTGGAAAAGATTTCAATTTGATGGTCGAATACACTGGTGCTTCGGGACCTGCTAAACCTCACCTCTGGATGAACTTCGTTGCTCATCTTCGTAGATTAGTAATCAAGCAAGGATCTGTTGACGTTCTGGTATAACGCTACTATTAGTATGTGAATCCATAAAGATAGAACTTCCATAATTTTAAATTAAATAAATTATTTTTTTTTAAGTGTCATATCATAAAATATGGCAACAGCGACTCAGCATAATCTTGAAATCGTTCCCAGCAATGTGACCGCTAATTCTACCGTCTCCTATCGTAATGGTAATCCAGTGATTCAATTTATCATTGGAGAACAGGATGCTATGCTCCTTGGAAATACTCTAAGATTCACGGGTCAGTTCCGTGCTTTCCTATCTGAGGGAACTGATACCACTTCTGCGGATCCTCTGGCTATGAGTGAGAAGTTGGGAGTTTATTCGACAATTGATACTCTTACGATCAAGTCTCAAAAGACGGGACAGACTATTGAGACAATTCGTCATTACAATCGATTCCTTTCTTCTTATCTTCCAGTAACTTCCTCAGCACAAGATAATATGGGACATTTATATACTAGTGCTCTTGTCTTACCTAACTATGACGCTCAGACTCAATCAGTTGTAAATATTCCTTCTCAGGATACTACTGGAAATCATTTCTGCTGTGCTCTCCCTTGTGGTTTATTCAATGGTCGCAATCCAATCCCTCTGATGCAAGAGGCAGTCGGTGGTCTATTGATTGAATTACATCTCGCTCCAGATCAGCAGGTATTCCATTCGAATACTGATACTTCTGCTGCTATCACTGACGCCTTCTATGAGTTTGAGAATATTACTCTTTGCTGTGAGACACTTGAACCAGATCCTGTCACTCTCCAGACTTTGAAGAGCAGAAGTTCTGGAACATTTGAATACAATTCCATTAACTCTTATTATCAGACAATTAACTCTGCGAATGGTATTATCAACTTTCAACTGGGTCTATCCAGAGTCTTGGGTTGTTTTGCGAATATTGTTCCAGCGAGTCATATCAATAATTATAAATTTGATGGTCTCGCAACACTCTACCCTACAAACACTAATGGAGAAAAGGCAGAAATTAAAGAATTATTCTTTACTCGTAATGGAAGTAAGTTCCCTCTCGATTTCAATGTGGATACTCTTCAGGCGACTGATCCTACGAATAAAACAATTGATCCGCAGATTATATATTACTATATGGATTCTCTCGTGAAGTTTGCTGATATCAAGAGAACTTCTATCAATCAAGTCAATACTCGTTACTCTGATTCGGCACGTTTCGACAAGGACTTCGCTGATGGTGGTTGTGGTTTTGGTATTGGTATTGCTTATGATCGAGTCAGCGATCAAGGTGTTGATTTCCGCAACGTGAACTTTGGATTAAATATGTCTTTGGATTTAACTACTGATTCTCCTCAGGCATTCTATCTCTTTGTTCATAATAAAAATACCCTCGTGTTCGGCCCCGGAGGTCTTCAAGTTATGTCTTAATTTAAAAAACTTTTATTTAATCTTTTTTTTTTATTATTCTCTTTTATAAAAGATGGATAAGTCTATTTCTCAAGGTCTTGATTCTGCTGATACTGAAACTTCTATGGTTGAGCGTGCTCCCGTTGCTAACGACCAAATGGTTCCCGATCTCTTAAAGGTCTCGCCAATGCAAACTTCGACTGCGACTGATGTTGAAACTTCGATCACAGAGCCAGTTGTGATTTCTGATAAGTTTTGTCGTTTTGTTCTATTAAATAAAGGGATCTTACACAGTCATTCTAAGATTACTCTTGCTGTGACTGCCCCCGACGGTGCTGACCGTTTCTTTCCTCTTAATGTTGGAGTTGCTTCTTTGATTAAAAGATGTGCTTTGAAGGTTGGAACTAAAACTCTTCAAGAGATCGATGGATACAATTTCCTTTCAACATATAAATCTCTTTTCATTAACAACGAACATCAGTTAGAACGTGAACTTCCTCAGAGTGGTCGTTCGATCTGTCACGAGTTCAGATACAGCGACGCAACTGATACTGATGGCGGTGCTACGAATGATACAAAAGCACCAACTTATGGTATTGCGACTGGTAAAGAATATGATGGTGATGATGTACGACTTCCACAGTTCGCAAATGTCAAGAATAGTCCAGTCTTACAGATTGCTTTGAGTGATCTTTTCCCTATGTTAAAACAGACTCAGCTCCCATTATATATGATGAAGGAACAAGTCTCGATTGAATTACACTTTGCTGATGCTGGCGAAAGATGCCAATCTGCCTCTGAAGTTGCGACAGCAGCATACGCAATTGATCAGGATGAAGTTAAGTTTATTGCTGATTACATTTACTATCCTCAGCAGATGATGGATGCTTACGCCCAAGCAAATCAGCAGATAACTATTAATCATTTTGATTATCGTCATTCGAAGGTTTCATTGACGAGTGGGACAGCAGCTCAGCAACAGATAAGAAATCTTGGTGGTGCTGGTCGTATAGTGACTAAGGTCATCACTGGCGTCCAAGCAGACGCTGCAGATGATAGAAGTATTCTCAATAAGTATCACGCTATGGTTCCAGAACCAGGATATGTCTTTGGTGACGCTCCCAATGGTGCGAAGAAAAATGGTTCGATCACATACAATATCAAATATAATGATCGATTCTTATATCCTGTTGATGTCAAGAACTCGGCTCGCCATTTCCACAATGTCGCTCAGGCAGAAGGTGTACCTCCTTTCGTTACTCGTGAAGAGTATTCTGCTGAGGGTGTTGCTTTAACAGATGATAAGTTTATGGGATATAAACAGAGTTCTGGTCGTGCTGGATCGGCATTGGGTGGAAGAGGTCTCTTTGGTCGTTTTGGTTGGTTAGCAAATCGTCTGAATCGAAATGAAAGAATTAATTCAAGAGGTATTGAATGTTTCTTCAAATATGATTCTCTTGATAATGGTCCTAGTTACACGCAGAGATCTTGGATTGAACTTGTTAAGATAACACAATTAAATGCTGGGTATGTTTTCACCGCCCTTGCTTAATTATCTTAATTACTAAAAAAAAAATAACTTACTCTTTATAAATGAGTGGATACACACAAACTCTTCTTTTAGATTGTAACAGATTATCAAGTGAGGAATATAATGCCTCGAAATTATCTGATACAGATAACTCACTTTACACAAATAAAGTGGCGAATGGAATACATCTTAATATTGGAGATACTGTTTCAGTCAATTCAGCATATATCTCTGAAAGAGGTGCTGGTGCTTCAGTGATCGAGTTCAAAGGAAAAGATATAGGGAAAAACACACAAATAAGGTATACGAATGTTTCGAATACTTCTTTTGTAGGATTTGGAGAGAAGTATAAAACTTATGTTTTACCATTCCCTGATGGTTATGGGATACAAGAGTTTTCAAATATAACTGATACGATTCCTATTCAAGATAATAAAGTATCGATCGCAGTTCAGTTCTATAAAAATACAAATGGAGAAATGAATATTACTCTCCCCAGAAGATTTGGTTCGATATCTCCCGGAGGTGTGACCTACCCAAATGCTTCTGAATACTGGACAAGACCAGATCATCAAAATACAGGATTAAATACTTTCTCTCAAGATGCATCACATATCTATGCTCCCGATTGGAATCCGACGGCATCTGGTAATTCTCTTATGTATGTCACATCCGCTAGTGAAACGATCAATACTCCAGTATTCGATGGGACAACTGGTCTTCCAGCAGCAACTTGTAATGGTTCCGCAATCCTAAGGAAATTAAAGCAAGATAATAGTAGATATACTATTTTTGTCAAAGATAAGATTGTATGGGCACCTGAGTTTATCACAGGAACTGATGCTGATGAACTTAAAAGTCAATATCTTGAAAGCCGAGTATTCAATGATAGTGCTGCGACTCAAAATATTGAAACCAGTTTCAGAGATCCCGCAATGAAGGATTATATTCCCTTTATGAAGAAGATCGATCTTGAAGTGGGAGTAGGATATGATACACCTTCAAATATCGCAGCAACACTCACAGATACATTAATTAAATCGAATGATCCTCAACCATTACGATGGAATCATAGAGGAGTTTCGGGTGGAACAGATGTTTACGCAAATAAAATTGATTCAACATTATATAAAGAGTTCCCCGCTTGTAATCCTATATCTTTTGAGACTAATGCTTGGGATAGTTTTATCTATGGAAAAAATCATCGTCCATCCTCAACAGAAGATTTAACTATTCAATCATTTAATTATATCAATAATTATTCTTATGTTGGTTTCAAAAGACCTGAATTAGTTGTCGCAGGAAGAAAATTAAACTTCAGTAATGGATTTCATATTACAGAGGATATTACTTTTGTTGCTGGATCAAATACTGTCATAAAAACCAGTTTAGAATGGACTCCTGAGAACTTAGAAAACTTGAGAGATTTCTTTGAAGTTCAAGGGAAGTTTTATCGAGAATTAATCTCAGGGAATCGTGAAAGTAATAGTAATTATAATGATGATTTTCTCACATCGATTGGAGAAACTTCTGCTTCACTGAATGCATCTTTTGAAGATGTCGCTCGTTTCCTACATATCAATCCTTACTCTGCTTCGACTCTTACAGATCATTTAGTTCTTAATGGTTCAGCTACCTCTTACGAGCAAAAATTAAATGTAGATATGGCGAAATCAGCGTTAGGGAATGAAATGAATCATATGCCTGATAATCCTTTGACATATAATGGTTCGAAAGTATCACAAACATTCTCTACATCAGATCACACTAAATATGATAAATATCCTTATGATTTATCTTCCTTACCGATTTATATTTATTATAATGCTTCTTCGGCTAATTTAGGACCAGATCTCAGTGATGGAAATGGAGATCATAATTTAGTGTACGGTTTCGCAAGAAAATATCAACAAGGTGTCGGCGGTCCCGATGGTGATTTTATCGCATTAACAACAGAAAGGATAGGAGGAATACATCCGAATATTTTCCAAGATGGTACAAGAATCGCTGGTAAAAATCCTGATGTTCCTGAGGCTGGTGCTATCGCAGGATGGCCGTTTATCTCAGGAACAAAAATTAAAGGTTCTCCTTATTATGATGGTGGAGCAAGAAGAATAGGATATGATTATCATTTCAATGCTTATGGTAATGCGGCGATCTTATTAAATACAGGATATACAAAAGCAATGTTTTATGGTCATCAGCAAAAAGTTGCTTTTGATATCGCTCGAGGATGCTATGTCGGTGCTGATAATCCTTTACTTAATTTTGATACAGTTCAGAATCGATTTGAGTTCAAGAATCTTCATACAGCAGAGAAAATAGGTAATTATTTTAATTCAGGAGATCCTAGTCCTGCTACTAATGAGATTGCTCCTCCTCCTGCGACTGGTGCTGACTCTGATTGCTATAAAATTAATAAAGTCGATCAATATAATTGTTGGTCTCCTTCTATGATGCCTTTCCCTAAAATTAATGTGACAAAGAAAGGAAGTGTTAGTCATTCATTACCAGAACCCAATCCAAATATGGAGAGAGATATTATTATGGATAGTCATTGTGGAATAACTATTACTGATATGGGTGTGACAGAAGATTTATGGGATGAGAGTCTTTGGGGGATTTTAGGTTTTTCTTATCGACAATTTTATCCTAATGCTTCGATCGTAGGAAATATAAATACAAGGATGAATAATGTTATCGTTAATGTTTCAGGTGCGACAACAAATGCCTTAGTCACTTCTGTCGATGTTCCAGAGTATAATGTCAAACCTTTTGGAACGACAGTATATACAACACAACAAGCATTGGCGACAGATTATGCTGAGACTGCTGGTTGGATGATCACCGCAAAAGCAGCAGATTATAAAGATGTGAATACAATAGTTATCGCTGCTGTATCAACCGCCATAACGGCCGATAGTCTTCCAAGAAAACAATTGAGAGGTTATTTCCTTCTTTCATCAAATATTTTAAGTGATGCTAATTATTATCGTGAATCAAATCCTATGGCGGTAATGGCAGTCGTAGATAAATATAATGCTGAAGGAGATTTTATCAATTACTCAGGAGGAGGTACAGTCTTCACAGTTACGAAACCAACGGTCCTGACAGAGGTAAGGACTGCAATTTTAGATCCAGATGGTTCACCAGCACAAGTCGATCAATATTCTGGAGTCATATATCGTATTGATAAGAAAATAAATACAGATCTAAACTTCGCCCAAACAATTATGGAAGAACAAAATCAACAGAAAAAATAGGGGGCGTCGTAAGGCGTATTATTATACCCCCTTTTTTAAAAATCATATTCTCGTATAAGGAATTGTATTTTCTATGAGAGATTTACAAACCTTGAAATTAGTGTCTTATATTACGCCCCACGACGCCCCCCAATAATATTTAAACATTAAGATTGATTTTTTTGTAAAGAAGTAATAAATGGAGAAATATTATCAAGTAATTAATTTATGCGATTCTGTTGATCGAAACGATTTATCAGAGTTCTTACAAGACTTAGTTGGGGAGATCAAACCCTTCCTTGAAGAAAAAGATGATAGCGATTTTGAACAAGATGCATCGTC
>Ga0187219_1001145_pt1 | contig 12817 bp, 8 predicted proteins | sample 13SPOviralmetaG_FD_130162 | JGI IMG/M metagenome (GOLD analysis project Ga0187219, IMG submission 130162) | Marine viral communities from the oligotrophic San Pedro Time Series (SPOT) site, San Pedro Channel, CA, USA - 13 SPOT_SRF_2010-07-21... | ecosystem: Environmental > Aquatic > Marine >... | reverse complement strand
TACAACATCTCCTATAATAAGAGTAGTTGCACTTGAAGCATTTGAAATTATATCTTTTGTATTACTTGTTATTACACCATCAATACCTAATTTATTAGATGAATATGTAAATCCACTATCTGTAGTAAATGATGTAGTTCCGTTATAAATTGGAACTCTATCACTCGTACCATTACCAGTTAGTGTACCTGTGTTTGCTGTAAAATTTGCATCATTATTGAATTGCGATATATTAGATCCTGATATCGCTACTTTTTTCCATTGTGGCATAATTTTTTATTTTTGCGGTTGGCTACTTATGGTAAAGTCCACTTCCCTAAAAAGGGCCAACAAATTAATCTATTATAAATATATAAAACTTTTATTTAAATTTTAATTTTTTTATCTTTTTTTAAAGGTTCTAGGTTAGGTTTATTTTTTGTTTTAGATTCCTCTAAATTTAATTCTTCTAATTTAGACTCTAAATAACTTTCTACGGTATTTTGGAGTTCAGCTATAAATTTAGCATCTGATCCCTTAATAGTAATTAAATTTATAGAATCTAATATTAGTTTTATTTGTTGTGGGCTTAAATTAATCATTTTTCTTTATATTAGTGTAATGGTTTTGGAGTTTCATTACTAAATTAAAAACTTTTTCTAATTGATCACCTCTAAAGGTGTTTGATTTTATAGAATTTAATATATAACTTATTTCTTCGAGATCCAAACTTACTTTTAAAAGTTCTGATATATTTGGTTCTTCTAAATTAATTTTATTATTTAGATTTTGTTCTTTTAGAAGAATATTATTATTTGATGTGTTTGGCACATTTGACATATTTGCTTTAAATCCCATAACTAAAAGATTTTAAAAAAGGGCTGACTAATTAAAGACAGCCCTTATATTATTTATTAATTTAAATTTACTTTATTATACGTAAATATAAGCTTCATTGGTGCTTGAATTTACCCATAAAGATCCAAATCCACTAGTTCCACCAAATGCTGGTTTGTCAGCGCCTGCACTTCCATCTCCTGCTGGTGAACTTGCAGCTACTTTTACTGTAGATAAGAATTCTGCTAATGTAACAGCTGCTGCGTCAGCTTCTATACCTGCTGCCACACCATATCTACCACCTGCACCTGCTTCTCCTGCATTTGCTTGGTATCCTAAGAAATTACCTACCATAGCACCTTCATCTCCTGATTGATACACTACTGTACCACCATCTTTACTTCCAGCTGCTGATCCTGAACCTAATAAGATTATTGAATCTTTAACTAGTAAGTTATCACTATGTGAGAATGATGCTGTTCCTTGTACTACTAAATTCTGAGAAACTGTAAGATTTTCAGCTGTTGTAGCACCCGTAAGACCTGCATTTGCAAATCCTGGGAAACTAACTTTTGCAGTGTTAGCAGTAATTGCTGATGCTTGTCCTGAAGTTATCCCTGTTTTTGCAGTGTTAGCAGTAATTGCTGATGCTTGTCCTGTTGTTATTGTTAGAGTATCACCTTGTAAAGCTGTACCATTACTTGTTCCAAATCCTGGGAAACTTGTTTTTGCAGTGTTAGCAGTAATTGCTGATGCTTGTCCTGAAGTTATCCCTGTTTTTGCTGTGTTAGCAGTAATTGCTGATGCTTGTCCTGAAGTTATCCCTGTTTTTGCAGTGTTAGCAGTAATTGCTGATGCTTGTCCTGTTGTTATTGTTAGAGTATCACCTTCTAGAGCTGTACCACCTGATGTTCCAAATCCTGGGAAACTTGTTTTTGCTGTGTTAGCAGTAATTGCCGATGCTTGTCCTGTTGATATTGTGATAGTATCACCTTCTAGAGCTGTACCACCTGATGTTCCAAATCCTGGGAAACTTGTTTTTGCAGTGTTAGCAGTAATTGCTGATGCTTGTCCTGAAGTTATCCCTGTTTTTGCAGTGTTAGCGGTAATTGCTGATGCTTGTCCTGTTGATATTGTTACAGTATTACCTGCTAAAGCCGTTTCAGCCGTTGAACCTAGAGCTACATACGCCGTTGTGGAGTTGTCCAGTTGGCCTAAGTCACTTCCTGATACAACTACCTTTTTCCATTGTGCCATAATTATTAATTTTTAATTGTTTATTTTTATTTATTTTTTGTTTATTAATAGTTGTATCAACTATAATCTTTTTTACAAGATACAACTGGGTTTTGTATACTTTTGTATCAATTATACATATGTAATTTATTCTGTTCCTACATAAAAAGCTGAAGAAGAGTACATAATTCCCCCTTCTACTGCCGTAGGAGTTGATGTTCTTTCTACTAATATAAAATTACCAGCAGTATCAACTTTCGCAATTGAAGTGCTACCACTTTTAATTAAAAATATATCATTAGAAGTATTTGCATTTAATTCTAAACTACCACTTATTTGAGCCGCACTAGTAGAATTATTAAATAAAAAGTTTGAAGAACCACCAAAGCTTCCCCCACTATTAAATTGTATAGAATTACTAGGTGAAGCAGGGGTTCCACCTCCTCCACTTCCTGATGAAGGAAATGAAAAAGAAGCAAAAGAAACTGAATCTTCAAATACAGTAATATAATCTGCAAGAGTTACAGTTGCTTTAAATAATGACCCACTATCTTCTACCCATACTATTTGTCCTGTAGAAAAAAGAGCTGGATCAAGGGCATTCATTTCAGCTGCTGTAGCATAGTATTTAAAAGCTCCCTTAATAAGCTGAACATCGGCCATAGCAATGTTTCCTGCTGTTTTGGCTGATGAATTTAATTGAAACTGATCTCCTGCTATTGGCATTTCTTAATGTTTTTTACTGTTTTTAATTCTATTTTTCATCTACAAATTATTAACTAGGTAATGAACCTGAAGAAGCTATTACTCTTATTTTCCAATTTGCTCCACTACTAAAACCAGTTCTAGCTAATATGTACCAATGGTCATATCCTAAATGAGCAGAATCTAATGGAAGGTTTTGTATAGTTGAACCTTGTACTGAAAACTCTTCACCTGTATTTAAAACTAAGTTATATTCTCCTGTAGTACTTCCACCAAATCCTTCTGCCATACTAGTAGGAACTCCCGTCATATCAGATCCTGATGGTATTGCTAATATTAATTGGTAACCAACACCACCTCCAAAAGTTAATCCTACTTCTGAACTTGCAGAAAGTATTGTATCTAAATCAGATCCACTAATTGCAGATACTAAACTCATTGTTTTTCCTCCTGCTAAAGAAATAGAAGTACTTCCCATATCTCCATCCTTTAACTTATAATAAGGAGATGCTGTATTTGCTGTAAATCCTGTAACTTTAGGTGGTGTTTCACTATTAACTCCAGAAGCTCCCATTAATGGATTATAGTTTGCAGCAAATCCAGCATTAGAGCCATAATCTGATTTATAAATATAAACTTTTCCATAATCAGCTCCCTCTGAAATAGTTAAAGATCTACCACTATAAGTATTTTGTACTCCAAAAGCATCTGTTATTACTACATTATAATTATAAGTAGCAGCTGATAAATTACTTGCAGCAGTGATTCCTACACTAGATGAAGCAGCATTCGCATAAGATAATCCAAATGATGCAGCATCAGTTCCTGTTATAGTAGTAGTAAATGGAGAATCTGATTCTACATCACTTATACTCATACTAACTAACACTGTACCTGTAGTAGCATCACTTGTATTAAAATTAGATGATTGATCTGTAAATGTTGCAGTTGGTGCTTGGTTTGCAAACACACTTACATTTACAGTACCATTTCCTTGGTTACCATATTGATCTTCAAAAGTAATTGTTGATGAAATAGTATCTCCTGAACTTGTTAGTGGAGAAGAACCACTTATATTTACTCCTAAAGATAATTGTCCACTACTATTAATAGATATTGCAGGATTTAAAGATGCAAAACTTGATCCTTGTACTACTGGTGAATTATAATCTGGATCATATGAAACAGTTAATACTGATTGATTTCCTGCATTAAATCCACTTTGATCTCTAATAGGATCACCTGATCTACCAGATTCTATAATATATGATGTAGTATCTCCTCCTAAAGTACCAGTATCTGCTTGAGCTATAGTAATAGAATGAGAACCACTTCCTACAACTCCATAATTATCAGCTATACTAGCACTAAAAGCATATGCTGTAGATCCACTTAAATTTTCAGTAGAACTTACTAAATAATTATCTCCACTCTTAACAGCTTGTAATTTTCCACTAGGATCAGTAAATACAAAACTACTGTGGTTTAATGAATCTCCACTTCCTGCTTGTTGTTCTGTGAATGAGATGGTTGTTAATAAATTACTATTTCTAGCACCATTAGTATTTAAATTACTACTATTATTAGTAAAATTAACTAAATATGGGAGATTTTCTTGGATATTTAATGTAAAATCTCTAAATTGTTTTGTTGTTGAAAATGAAGTTTTAGAAGCTGTTACTTGTAATGCTACTGTTGCTCCAGGGTTTAAATTTCCTGAAATATTGGTATCAATTTCTAAAGAAACTGTAGTTCCTGTATAAGATGTTGAATTATTTTGTGCAAATCTTACATATCCTGAAGGAACTGTGTTAATTTCCCAATCTTGGTTTATAGAAGAACTTATACTAGCTGCTGCAGATGAACTTGCATTAATTCTTTTAATAGTATCATTTTGACGTGCTGTATTAAAATTAAAGTAATTAGTTCCATTTCCTCCTATAGTATTTACAGAATCATCACTTACATTTATAGTAATTAAACCTGTATCAGTTGGGGTATTAAAAGCATCTCCTATAGTAACTTGATAAATATATCTATTTGCTATATCTGAATTTAAAAATACTCCTGTTTTTCTAGATACCTGTCCTGCTGCACTACATTGAAAAGGATCACGTGCAGGGTCTGTTAAACTACCTCCTCCAGCATTTAATGAACCTGTAATATTAGATCCTCCATCTAAATTTGCTTCTTTTAATATAAAATTAGTAAAAGTAACTGTGTCTCCTTCATTATCATTAAATGTTAAAGTTCCTCCTACATTAGTCCCATTAGATGAATTTTCATTTATAGTTCCTGCTGTTTGGTCTTCTATAGTAGGTGTTAAATTATCAACTACTTGTACTCTAAAAGGTAAGGTTCTAAATGAGGTTGGGTCATCTCCATCTATGTTATGTTGATCTCTAGCAGTAACTGAAAAATCCCAAAAAGATTTAGATTCATAATTTAAAGAGCTTGTTATTTGAGCTAAGGTAAATGAAGTTGAATTATTTCTAATAATGCTAAATTCAGGTGGAATAGAACTACTTTGTAATGTAATTACATCAGATTCAGCATCTGTGGTATATAAAGTCAATTTATTTCCCGCTGCAGAATTTTCATTTAAAGATTGGGTATAATCTCCTGTTAAAATAGACCCTACAGTAGAAGTTTCTCTAATTACAGGAGCAGTGTTAGGATTAACTCTAATATAAATAGTTCTTGAACCTACTCCACTATATTCATCTACTATTTCTGCAGGTAAAGGATATGAACCACTTCCTGGAGTATTATCCGTATTCATTGAAGATGTTGATTTAGTATTCAATGTAATTATACCATTACTAGCAATTTTAAATTCATCAGCTGTATAGCTACTAGCTGTTCTAAAAGTAAAACTATGACTATCAGGGTCAGTTCCTGTAAGAGTTCCAACTGTAGAACCACTAACTTCAAATTCTTGAATAGTAAATCCACCTATTGTAATTGAAGGTGGGTTATTAGGAAAAAATACAGCATTAAGAAAATCTGCTAAAGAACCTGAAGTTGCAAAATTATTTTCATAAACTCCTGAGGGTAAATTATCATTTGTTACTGTTCTATTTCCATCAAATTCTACAATAGAAGCTGTTTGAGAACTACTTATAAACCCTAATGCTTCTATTTGAGCAGATGAAGAAATTGTTCCTGCAGGTACTGAACCTCCACCTGAACCACTTAAGGCATATCTTGAATCTAATGATGACGTGAGTTGTGATGATCCTGAAACTAATCCTCCGGGCAATGAAGTAAGGTAGGAGCCAGTAGCAGCTTCTATGTTATCCAATCTGCTATCGGCAGAAGCTGTAAATACGTTTAATGAGGTTAAATCTGCTCCACTTTCTGAAATGAATCCTAAAGCTGTTATTTGGGCTGATCCTGAAATTAAATCACTTGGTAATGAAGTAATATAAGATGAAGTTGCGGCATTTAATGCTGTAATACTAGAATTAGCAGAAGAAGTAAATGCATTTAATGAAGTTAAATCTGCCCCACCTCCTGAACCACTTAGGGCATATCTTGAATCATATGAAGATGTAAGTTGAGATGAACCTGAAACTAACCCTGCAGGTAATTGTTCCGAACCTGATACTATTCCTCCTGGGAGGGATGTAATATAAGATGATGTTGCTGAACTTAAACCATCTACTTCAGTTTGTATAGAAGAAGTAAATATATTTAATGATGTAGTAGAATCAGATGAAGAAATAAATCCTAAACTCGTTATTTGGGCTGAACCCGAAATTGTTCCTGAGGGAATAGATGCACTTCCTGTATCTAATATGTGGATTTCTCCAACCATACTAGAATGATTTTCACATATATAATATAATTTTGTTGGGGAATCAAATTGAACATTCCAATCTATGTCTCCACTAGTAACCCCATTAGCACTAACTCCATCATTATATTGGTTACCTGTTCCAGTTACAGGAGATGTTTTAATATAAAAGGGGTGGGTTCCCCCTACATTTATATCAAATTTATATTGTTCTCCTCTTATAAGATAAAGCGTTGGATCTGCTTCAGTTCCTATAAGACCGGGTCCTGAAAATAAATAATTTCCTGTTTCAGATCCTACATTCCATATTGAAGTAAATGAAGAAGTATTTATACTTATTTGAGATGATCCCGAAACTAATCCCGCAGGTAATTGTTCTGAACCTGATACTATTCCTCCTGGAAGAGATGTGATATAAGATGAAGTAGCAGCATTTAAGGCTGTGATGCTAGAATCTGCTGAAGATGTAAATGCGTTTAATGAAGTTAAATCTATTCCACTTTCAGAAATAAATCCTAGGGATGTTATTTGTGCTGATCCTGAAACTGTTCCAGCAGGGGCCTGTGTTAAATAAGAACCAGTAGCTGCTTCAATATCATCTAATCTGCTATCAGCAGAAGAAGTAAATGCGTTTAGGGATGTTAAATCTGCCCCACCTCCTGAACCACTTAAAGCATATCTGGAATCATAAGAAGATGTAAGTTGTGATGACCCTGATATTAATCCCGCAGGTAATTGTTCTGAACCTGATACTATTCCTCCTGGAAGAGATGTAATGTAAGATGAAGTAGCAGCATTTAATGCCGTGATACTGGAATCTGCTGAAGATGTAAATGCGTTTAATGAAGTTAAATCAGATCCTCCCCCTCCAAACCCAGTAAATGTTATAAAACTATAAGTTGCTCCTAAGCCAGCCCCTACAACTCTAGTTTCATAAAAATCTCCTGAAGAAGAGATATAAAATATTTGGCCATTTTTTAGATTTTGTTTTGCAGCACTACTAGCTGTAAAAGCATTCATATCTGCTAGAGTATCAACAGATTGCCATCCCCCTTGAATAGATGAAATTTCTGCTAATTTACCTCCACTAGTGTTTACTAAGTTAGTTGATATATTTATTGCCACTTTCTTTTCGTTTTATTAAGTTTTCTTAATCATCTTATTGTTCTCCCGAAGGTGCTGAACTACTAGGACTCATAAAATAATAATTTATTGGATCCGATCCATCTCCTACAGTAAATATTACACCAAATCTTGTTGCGCTTGAATTAGGATATGTGTTAGATCCGCTCATATCATAATATCTTACGAAACTTGTTTGTGGGTTATCATCTAATTCACCACTTCCAACTCTATCTGCCCATAATAAATATCGGCCCGTAGTTGAATCTGATAAAGAATTACCCATACTTTCAGGAAGAGTTCCTATTTCAGAACTTGATGGGAATACTATTAATACTCCTGTTTGTCCTTGAGAACCTGTAGATTGATCTAATCCACTTAATAATAACGAACTATTGGAAGAAGTTAATGTAGTTCCGGATCCTACTAAGAAAGAATCTCCAGAAACACTACTACTTATAACTCCAGGGCCAAGGTTTTGTTGTGAGAAGTTTTCAAATGTATAACCAGTACTTATAGTTCCATTATCAGTTCCTGATATATTTTGATAAGAAGCTATAGCATTAGTTAAATTATCGGCGTATACCCCAGCTTCAGCTAAGTAAGCATACCATTTTGGTGGTGTTGCTGAAATACTTATTGTTCTTGGGTATGAAGTTGTTTTTCCAAACGCATCAAATATATTAGCTGTATAACTAAATGTACTAGCTGATGTGATGTTTATAGCAGCTTGGATTGAATATGATGAGGAATTAGTATCCTGAGCTACAGCTGTTAAATAACTAGCGTCAATTCCTCCTATAGACATAGAATAAGGGGTATCTCCTTCTGTATCTGATATAGAAGCACTAACTAATACTGTGCCTGCATTTTGAGGGGCTTCATAACTATAATTAGTAAATGTAGCTGATGGTGCTTGGTTAACTGTTACACTAGCTGATATTGCTGTTGGTCCTCCTACATTTCCATATTGGTCTACCCATGTTATATCAGAACTTATTGTATCTCCACTTCCAGTAGATGATCCACTTAAATTAACTGCAAGAGATAATAAACCACTATTAGTAACTGAAATAGATGGGTTAGTTGATGTGAATGAAACAACCCCTGCTGAATTATATTCTGGGTCATAATCTACTCCTAAATCTCCTTGATCACCTGTTCTACCATTTAAGTTAGTTACTATATTAGCACCACTAATAGCTGATTCTATTATATAGAAAGAACCATTTCTAGTTAAAACACCATTACCTGCTTGAGCTATAGTAATAGAATGGGAACCACTTCCTACTTTACCATGATTATCAGCTATACTAGCACTAAATGGATATGCAGTAGATCCACTTAGGTTAGAAAGTGCTTGTACTAAGAATGTATCTCCAACTCTTGAAGCTGTTAATTGCCCACTTGTATCAGTTAAAGTAAATGAATTATAATCTAATGAATCACCTATTCCAGATTGAAGTTCTGTAAATGAAATAGTTGTTAATGTATTAGAAGGTCTAGCACCATTAGTATTTAAATTAGATGCTGTATTAGAGAAATTAATTTGCCAAGCTACATTTTCAGTAATGTCTATTGTATGATCTGCAAAATGTTGGGTAGTAAAAAAGTCATCTTCAGAAGCAGTAATTTGAATAGCTATAGTTTGAGCTGGGGTTAAATTGCCTGAAATATTAGTGGCTACTTCAAAAGTAACACTTGAACCAGTATATACTGTAGAACTATTTTCTGCAAACCTTACATATCCTGTAGGAATGGTATTTATTTCCCATCTTTGAGAAGTTGCTGATGATAATCCAGCACTTCCCCCACTATAACCATTACTGTTAGTTCTTATATCGTCTCCTGTAGTTGCGGTATCAACTATATAAAAAGTTTGACCATCTACTCCTATAGAGCTTCCTTCATAGGGATCTATAGAAATAGTAACTGATCCAGAATTTATAACAGGATCAAATAAATCTCTAATATTTACTTCATATTCATAAACATCAGCTATTTCATCATTTAGGAAAACACCATTTCTTCTAAATACTTGACCCGTACCATTATTAATATTAAAAGGATTAGCTGTTGGATCCAATAAACCAGTACCACTTAAAGAAGATGTTATGTTTGTATTTGATCCACTTTTATAGGCTCTTTTTAAAGTAAAATTAGACCAAATAGCTGTATCTCCTTCATTATCATTATAATTTAAAGGTGAACCTACATTAGTTCCATTTACTGAATTTTCGTTTATACTTCCTGCCGATTGGGTTGGGTTTATTGTAGGTGCAGTATTATCTGTTACACTAATAGTAACGGGTAAAATTGTTATAGAACCAGTATCAACTCCTTGTTGGTACCTGGAATCACTAGCAGTTAAAGAAAATGAATATGAAGCTGTAGTATCATAATCTAAAGAGCCTGTTACTTGGTTTAGTTGTATGTAACTAGAATTATAAGTTAATGAAAATGCAGGATCAATAGAACTACTATTAATTGTGATAGGGTTACCTTCAGGATCTCTATAATAAATTCTTGCTTTATTACTTCCTGAGGTTGAATTTTCATTTAAAGAAACTGTTAAAGAAGGTATTGTTGTACCTCCATTAGTTTCACTCCATATCGGGGCCTGATTCGGATTAACACGTATAAAAATTGTACCCGTTGTAGTGTTATTCTGGCTATCAGTTACTTGAATCAAGAAAGGGTGTGAAAGATTTGATCCAGAACCCGCAGAAGTATTCCATGATCTTGATGAACTAGAAGCAAGTGTTATTTGCCCCGAGTTGGAGTTAATATTAAAATACCCAGCAGAGTATGCACTTTGGGTAGTAAATGTTGTTGTATCTCCCGGTGTGGGATCTGTAACTGAAACTGTTCCTATTACAGTACCAGATACTTGAAATTCGTTTACAGTAAATCCTGTTGTATTAATTACAGGTGGGTCTCCAAAAGAACTATCTCCACCTATTGAACTTGAAGGAACATATCTAAATTGTCCTGTAGCAGGATTATATAATATTGCGTCTGTAAAACCATTACCCGAAGGTATAGAAGCAAATATTTGTCCACTAGCGCTTATATTAGCAGAAGCTGTAATATTTTGAGCAGGAAGGTCTGTAGATAAAGAAGGAGTAAAACCTCCACTAGAACCTGTATCTACTGTTAAGGTAATATTACTACCATCTCCTTTAGTAAGAGTAATTTCATTACCACTTATTGAAGCAGTAACTAAAAAAGAACCAGAATTAACATTTTGTGAAAAAGAAGATGTAGGGGGAATAAATAAAGACCCAGTTCCATCTGTAATTTCACCACTTGAATTTACTTGCAGTAACCTCTGATAAGTATCTTGAATATTCTGTCCTGTTAAGTCTGGAAGGGCCATTCTATATAACTTTATTCTGTGATCAGGCCATTTATTACTCCTTTTATTACCCTATCCTTACTTTCAGGAAGTAGGGGCTTATGTTTAGTATAAGTAGCTATCAATTTATTTAATTTGTTTCTTTTAAATTTTAAATTATCAATATTAATATCTTCTAATATTAATAACTTAAGTAAATTAGTCACATGGTTTTTTTCTTCTTCTAAAATTTGTTGAGAAGTACCTAATTGTTGAGATTTTACTTCAACTGTGACTTGTCGTGTAGCTACTATTTCGAATTTGGATTCCCAAGGGGAAAAAAATGTTTTATCAGCTATTACTTCTAATCTAACTTGACCCTTAGAATCTTCATTTATTAAACCTCTAAGTTTTTTAATAGGTACTTTACATTTTCCATTTGAATCAACATCTCCTTTAAACATTAAACTATATTCAGGAGTTTCTACTATTAATCGGGCTTTACATTTTTTTAGAGAAGTCCCTTCAACTTGTACGTCGCATTCAAATGTATCGGCTTTATCAGTAAAAAGTTTATACATTTTTAAATTTTATTTTTGGTTTTTTTACTTTCACACTTAGGTTAGGTACTTTTTCTTTGTATACTGTAGGATTTGCTACTTCTACTTTAAGTACTTCTCCGATGACCATTTTGATATCTTCTGCGGTTACCTTAATATCATCGTTTACCTCTTGTTTCTCCGTATAAATATGTGGGGAAGAATACTCCCTATTACCTTTTATAGTAAGAATTAAATTTATAAAAACTTTTTTCTCTTCTGATTCTAATTTTTCATAAGAAGAAACAGGTGCTCCACCTCCTAATATTTGATCAGCTACTTTTTTTACAATAAAAACTTCATTCCATTTATAAGGATTATCATCCCATTTAAAATTAGCTTCATTCCATTTTATAGGGATTTTTATTTCTGCCACTTAGTTTTTTTTACGGGTTATATATAAATATGTAAAAATTTTATTTAACCATCACAAGATACACAATCTGCTACACGGGATCCTAAATCTCCTTTAATAACTGAATCTGTTCTTAGGTAGTATAATGTTTTTACTCCTAATTTCCAAGCTTCTAGGTGAACTTGGTTAATCCATCTGGGAGAATCAGTAGGATCAAAACATAAATTTAAAGATTGTGTTTGATCTATATATTTTTGTCTTATAGCTGCTTGTTGAACTAAACCTAATTGATTTACTTCTGAAAATGTTAAAAATACTTCTTTATCTTCTTCAGGTAAAACATCTGCAGATAAATTTTGTACTGAACCATTATCTGCTAAAATTTGATCCCATATTTTTTCTGTATTATTTTTAGTAGCTTTTAATTTAACTACTAATTCTGGGTTTTTAACTATAAAAGTACCTTTAGCTCCATTAAATGTATAAACATTTGCTGGTTGTGGTTCTATTCCCGCTGAACATCCTGATATTCTTGAATTTGATACTGTTGGTGCTACTGCTAGTAAATGAGTATTTCTCATACCTGTACCTTTACACCATAAAGGCTCTCCATATTCATCTGCTAATTGTCTAGATGCGGCTTCAGCTTTTAATTTTATTTGAGAAAATATAGTATGTGTCCAAGCTGTAGATGCTATTGAATTAAAGGGTAAATCTTTTTTTTGTAAGAATGTATGCCAACCCATTACACCTAAACCTAATGCTCTCCCTTTAACAGCATGTCTGTGGGTTCGTTTCATAGATTCTTGACCACTAGTTTTATCAATAAATTCTTGCATTACACCATC
>Ga0187219_1001144_pt1 | contig 12817 bp, 14 predicted proteins | sample 13SPOviralmetaG_FD_130162 | JGI IMG/M metagenome (GOLD analysis project Ga0187219, IMG submission 130162) | Marine viral communities from the oligotrophic San Pedro Time Series (SPOT) site, San Pedro Channel, CA, USA - 13 SPOT_SRF_2010-07-21... | ecosystem: Environmental > Aquatic > Marine >... | reverse complement strand
TAATAAACGGAAAAAACTAATGGGATTAACAATAGATTTACCACAAGCTGGATTACTAGGTATTTCCGGTGCACAAGCATTTGAAATAAGCTCAGCTACAACACTAGGCATAAATAATATATATGTATGTACAGGAGCTACAGATTTTACAATAACGTTGCCAACGTCGATAACTCAGGACGGAGCAACTATTTTAGTTAAAAAAATAGGTACTCAAACAGTAACTATTGCTAGCGCTTTAATAGAGGGTAATGTGCAATCATTAACTATAACTAATAATCAACCCATAAGATTTGTTTACGTAAGTGCTTCTTTTGGGTGGCTAATAACTTAAGCTATGCCAGATATTAAAACATTTTATCCAGGAGCGTCAGCTGCAAACCCTATAAATAATGCTACTGATTCTGTTAATGCTACAACAGCTACAACAGCAACAACAGCAACAGTAGGTAATTCTGTAGACGACCAAAACTCCGCAAGCAACTCTTTAATATGGACAGGAACAGCAGCTGAATACTCAGCTGTAAATCCTAAAGACGCTAATACACTTTATTTCGTAGTATAATGCCAATATATAAAGGATCATCTGAAGTCACCAGCGGTAGCCTAAGAAAAGGCTCAACTGAGGTTCAAAATGGTTATAAAGAAACTAACCAGTTTTATGTAAACCAAAACTCTATAACTATACTGTTTGTAGATAGTGTTTCAGGTGCAACTTTAAACACTACGCAATCATTCCAAACCGGTACACCCGGGGCTGCTTTTACAACAGTGACTAGGGTATTAACCGCCAGTTCAAATAGATTAATAACTGCAGCCAGTACATCTGAATCAGGAGATACAGGAGGTACAGTTTCACATAGCATATCTTCAAGTGGTAGCTCAAGTAGAACTGTAACAGTATCTGGAACATTTCCTACACAAAGTACAACAGTAACAATAACTGTTTCTGGTACAACCGTACAAGACCAGCCTAATTTAATAGTTTCTGGAAGTGGATGGACTAGCAACATTCCTAATGTTAGTGTTGCTTCAGAAAATGGGGCAGCTATAGGTAATTATTCATGGAGTTATTCAACTAATTGCCCAGGAGGTTCAAATGCTTCCGGTTCCGGCTCTACATCAAGCTCCTCAACTTCAGTAAATTTAAGTGGAGCTTATAGAGGTTCAGATCCAGCATGTGGGTCTAGTTGTAGCTCTAGCGTATCTGTAAGTGCATCAGGGTTTGATAGCGGAAGTGCGGGAGGTAGCGTTTCAGGTCAAACTCCTCTCTTAATACCATCATGTACAATACAATCAGGATTTAATTGGAATTATGACTTTTCGCATAATCCATCAAGACCTTCGGGCAGTCCTGATGGCTGTTCTACAATAAAATTACAAACTAACGGAATATCTAATTTAGGTGGATTAGGCGTTAGAGCTTCTAATTGTGCAGGATCATGGCCTTCAAGCTGGTCAGATGTGTTAACTGCTGATTTTTCTTATATAAGGTGTACGGGTGCTACAGGCACAACATTCGGTAATATAACATGTACAGGTGGCGGAAACGCTAATGGCACAATATGGCCAGGTGATGCATCAGGAGTATTGTATAATGCTTAATAAATTAAAATTAAATTAAATGAAATTATATATAAAAAACAATTGTGACTTTTGTAGTCAATTAATTATACCAAAAGAAATTAAAATTCCTATAATTAATGTAGATGAGGATTATAAAGGATTTTACCCTCCTCAATTACCTATGGTGCAAACAGATAATAATATTAATATCGCAGGCCATGACACCATAAATGAATTATTGAATCTCATAAGTGATGCAAAAAAAAATAGATGGTAGGCATGAAGGTTTTGGCGACACGATAAAAGCTTTTACTTCTTTTACTAGGATTGACAAATTTGTAGAAAATATAACAAACGGGAATTGTGGATGTGATGAACGTCAAGAATGGTTGAACAAAAAAATTCCTTATAAAAAATAATAAATGTCAAGAATAAAACTATATCCCAATGATACCAATATCGCCGGTGGCGATCGGTTAGTTGGAACGGATATAACCGGTAATGCAACAAAAAATTACCAGATAGAAGAGATTGCAAAATATTTTGCTAAATCAAGCACAGCTGATTCAACAGGAATTGGCTTTCAGTTTAATTATGCTGGTAAATATACAGGAGGATCTTTAGAAAGCGGAGACTTTAGATATGAAGTTAATCCTACAGCACCTGCTCAATTTGGTTGGGCAAATATCACGGGTATAGCATTTTCAAGATACACAGCTAATAATACAGATATTCAACCTATAGTTGATTTATATAAAAATCAAATTATAAAAATAACGGATATTGGAACAGCTAACCCTCAAAATTATAGCGTATATAAGATAACTAGTATAACTAGTTTAAATAACGCTTATTTGTTTTCTTTAGTTCAGCACGGTGGTGCGGGTGAGCCTGCAACATCTGTAATAGCTTTATCAGCAACAGGTGTATCAACTTCAGATATATTTTTTACATTTACACAATCAAATGCTTCAGCTGTTTGGAATGTAGAACATAATTTAAAAAAATTTCCAAGTGTTACTGTTGTAGATAGTGCTAATAGTATAGTTTATGGAAATACTACATATATTGACGAAAACAACTTAACAATAAACTTTTCTGCTCCTTTTTCCGGAAAGGCATACTTAAACTAAAATAAAAAAATGGCAATAAAATATTTAAACAATGTAGACTTAACAAAAAACGAGCTACAGAACGCCGTAATTCAGGTATTAGCAACAGCTCCCTCAGGAGCGGTTGAAGGACAGGTATATTACGATTCTACAGATGATGTAATAAAATTTTATAATGGTACAGCCTGGGTATCAGCAGGAGGCGATTTAACTGCGATTACCACAGCTACTGCTAATCAGTTAACAATAACGGATAGCACTGGACCAATACCAAATATCGACATTGTAACTAGCGCTGTTACAAACGCAGGCGTTGAATTAGCTACAGGTGATCAAATTTATGATTTTGTAACCACAGGTATTAATGCTAGAATACAAAATGTAACTGATCCTACGAGTGCTCAGGATGTTGCTACAAAAAATTATGTAGACACTATTGCAACTGGGCTTTTAGAATATAAAGGAGGCTATGATGCTTCTACTAATACACCTGATTTAGATACAGCTACTAATATTGCTATTGATAAAGGGGATGCGTACACTGTTACCGCAGATGGTTTATTTTTTACAGAACAAGTAAGAATAGGTGACTTTATTATAGCTGAAAATGCTATAGCCGCAGGAGCGGGAGGTTCATTAAGTGATTTTACAATTGTACAATCTAATGTTGATTTAGCTACAGCAGCAGCAACATCAGGCGCAGCAGTTAAAGGTATATCTGGATACGATTCCGCAGACTTTTCTGTAACAGCTGGTTTTGTATCGCTTGAAACAAAAACATATAAAGCTTTAATAGGTAATGGTACATTAACAACAGTTCCTGTTACGCATGGTTTAAATAGTCAAGATTTAATAATTCAATTATTTGATGCGTCTACAAACGAAACTGTTTATGCAGAAGTAGCAAGAACAAGTGCAACTCAGGTTAATGTATCTTTTTCAGTAGCACCGGCATCAAATTCAATAAAAATATTAATTCAGAAAATATAACTTATGGGCATTCAATTCAAATCGCCACTTGCACTTTCAGCACACAGGGCAATTGCACACAGCGATTCGGCCCAAACGTTAGAAGTAAAAGTTGCAGTTAAAACGGCTGCACACCCTGAGTTTGGAAATGGTAGTTCTAATGGGTATGTAATAGATGGCGTTGAGGGAGCCTATCTTGAATTCACCCCTGGCAATACTTATAAGTTTGATCAATCAGATAATTCTAACACAGGACATCCTCTTAGATTTTATCAAGACGCTGCAAAAACTACTGCATATACAACAGGGGTAACTACAAATGGTACACCTGGGACTGCGGGAGCTTATACACAAATAATACCGTCGGCATCTACTAATCCAATACTTTATTATCAGTGCAGTGCTCACTCTTTAATGGGTAGCTATGTGAAATTTGGAACAGGTTCATTAGGAGGCGAAGCAGACTCAGCTATAAAAATATTATTAACAGTTAAAAATGTATCAACAGGAACATTAACATCTGGGACTGTTGTTAGAGTTGCTACAACTAATAATCCTCCAAGCGGAAACGTATTAGAAGTTAACGTTGCGGACAATAGCGCTGCATCAACAATGCCCGCTATAGGTATACTAATAGAAGATATAACTGCTGGATCTGAGGGGGACTGCGTTGCTTTTGGAAGAGCCTCTGGTTTTTCTACAAGCGGTTTTACAGAAGGGGATACATTATATGTTAATACAAGCGGAGGGTTTACCACTACAAAGCCAACAGGGGCTGCTTTAATACAAAGAATAGGGCAGGTTATAAAAGTTCACGCATCAAATGGTAGTATTGAAGTTTTTGGTGCAGGAAGGGCTAATGATGTTCCTAACATACCTCAAAATCAACTATGGCTTGGTAATTCAAGTGGCGTTGCTACACCTACGGATCATACTGTAGAAAACATATCTAATGTAACTGTTTCTTCTAAAACTGACGGGCAAGCATTAGTATGGGATGCTACAAATAGCTATTGGAAAAATGGTACTGTTTCTGGTGGTGGAGGCGGAGGTGGAACTGTTTCTATAGAAAAAAATATATATACAGGGGACGGATCGGATACAACATTTGATACTTCAACTGCAATTGTAAATGAAAACAATGTTCAAGTATATATAGATGGTGTTTACCAATCAAAAGATAACTACACTACAAGTGGAAGTACTGTAACATTTTCTACGGCACCTCCTAATACTGCGTCGGTTGAATTAATACACATGGTAGGCGTCTCTGGTATAATAGCTAGCGACGATTTTACAGGTAATGGTTCAACAACAGCGTTTGTACTCTCTATGAGTATCACGAATGAAAATGCTACGCAAGTATACATTGATGGTGTTTATCAAAGTAAAAATAATTATACAACTTCCGGTAGTACACTAACGTTCTCCACCGCACCACCGAACGGTGCTGCCGTAGAAGTTGTTCATATAAAAGCTGTTGATTCTTCATCATTAAATAAAAATGTTTTTACAGGAGATGGGTCAACAACAGCATTTGCGTTATCTCAATCTATAGATGACGAAAACAAAACATTTGTATTTATACAAGGGGTCTACCAAGAAAAAAGTATGTATAGCATAAATGGTGTGACTCTTACATTTTCAACAGCGCCACAAAATGGTTACAGCGTTGAGGTAATGGCGTTTGATAGCGTTACTATAGAAAAAAATACTATTGCAATTGATAATTTTAATGGAGATGGTTCTTCAACAGGTTTTACATTATCAACAACGCCTTTAAATGAAAATGCAATTGATGTATATATAAATGGTCTATATCAACAAAAAAATACATTTTCTTTATCAGGAAACGTATTAACGTTTTCAACGGCGCCACCTAATAACTCTACAGTAGAAATTAAAAGTTTAGGTAATGTTTTAGGCACTGCAGATACATCAACATCAGTTAGTGTGATATCTAGTGATACAACAGCTGTAACGGGTACATTATATGTATTTACAGCAAGTTTATCTTTAACATTGCCCGCTGGAGTAGTTGGTAAAAATATAAAAATAAGTAATAGATCAGGGGTCGCTACATGTACAGTAGTACCTAATGGATCAGACAAAATAATGGGCAGCGCAAGCACAATGACTTTAGACACTGTTACTGCTAGTTTTGAATTAATATATAGTGGCTCAGCACAGGGCTGGGTAATAATAGGATACTAATATGAGTAATTTTACAGATTTTTTTCCAGCAGCAGGCGGTGGAGGTTTAACCCCTAAATTTGAAGAGTTTTTAACATCGGGAACATTTACACCTTCACAAGCATTAATTGATGCAGGAGGGTACATAGATGTTTTTTTAGTTGGAGGAGGAGGGCGTTCACTTTCCTATCCTGCAAGAGGATCTACTGGTGGTGAAGTAATCATGACAAGAATGTATTTAACCTCAGCTACAGGTTGTGCCGTAACAATAGGAGCGGGTGGACAAACTAATGGATCAGGAGGTAGTAGTAGTGTTTTTACCGGCACTTCTGCTGGAGGAAGTGATGTAACCTCAGCAGGAGGAAGTGGATCTAACGCTCAATCAGGTAAAAGTGGATCCGGGTGGGGGGCTAACTCAGACTATACTGGTGGTCCAGGTGTTTTTGGGTATGGAGCGGGTAGTTCTTTAAACGACGGAAAAGGAGGCACTTACTCAGGAAAAGCAAACACAGGCCAAGGAAGTTATTATAATCAAACATCTGGATCAGGTTATTGTTTGATTAAATATTACGAATAAAATATCATGGAAAATAAAATAGCAGTAATAAAAAACGGTGTTGTTGATAGTATAATTGTAGCAACCACACAATTTGGAGATACATTAAGTGATACAACAGTTGATGTTACATCTATTGAATGTGCAATTGGTTGGTCTTATGACGGAACAAATTTTGCAGCGCCTGTAAAAACTACTGAGGAACTTGAAACAGACGCAAGGGAATGGAGAGATTCTGAACTTAGTTCTACAGACAGCATAGCACAAACGCCAGATTATCCTAATCGTGATGCAATACTAGTATACAGACAAGAATTAAGAGACTGGCCATCAACAGATGACTTTCCAGACACCAAACCTATAAAGCCTTAATTTATGGCATTAACAAAACTTACAACAGATTTAATTGACGGTTCTTTAGGTACAGACTGGCAAGCTACTCCGAAAACAGCTAGCTTTACTGCAGTTGTTGGAGAGGGTTATTTTATTGATACTACAAGTACTGCGGTTACAGTTACATTACCTAACGGTCCAGCTATTGGTAATGAAATTAGTCTTATTGACTATGGAGCCAATGCCTCCACAAATAATATTACGATAACATCGAGTGATAATATAGAAGGTGCTGCTGATGACTTAGTATTATCAGAAGATAAGGTATCAAAAACATTAGTTTTTTCAGATGCTACTAAAGGGTGGTTAATTGCTAATGATGCGTATAGTTCAGCTACACCAAGCACACCCTTAACTGTTGACTTTTTAGTAGTTGGTGGTGGTGCTGGTGCAACAAGTGACATAAGTGGAGGTGGTGGGGCAGGAGGTTTGCGTACGTCTTATGGATCAAGTTCTGGAGGAGGTGCTAGTGCTGAAACATCTTTAGATTTATTAATAGCAACAGATTATACAGTTACAGTGGGTGCCGGAGGCACGGGTGTAGTATCATCTGGTGGCAGTGCATTGAATGGATCTAATTCTGTTTTTTCTACAATAACATCAATAGGGGGTGGTGGTGGACATCGAGTTGGAAATGGTGCTACAGGAGGATCTGGAGGAGGAGTAGGTAGAGGTAATAGTGGATCTTACACGCCTGGTTCAGGCACCGCTGATCAAGGTTATGCTGGTGGTCCAGATACAGGAGCCGTTGCTGGTACTGGTGGTGGTGGTGCTAGCGCTGTTGGTGGCAACTCATCTGGAGCTGGCAATCCAAGTCAAGGAGGTGTTGGAGGGGCTGGTTTAGCTGTTTCAATTGCTGGATCATCTGTCACATATGCTGGCGGTGGTGGCGGCGGCGGTTATTATAGCACTGGTGGATCTGGTGGCTCCGGAGGAGGAGGAACTGGTGGAACGGGTAATGCTCAAAATAACGCTTCCAACGGAACCCCAAACACAGGTGGAGGAGCTGGTGGTGGTGAGCAAAATTCAACAGTAGCAAGATCTGGAGGATCGGGAGTTGTAATTTTACGTTATCCAGACACATATACAATTACAATAGGAGCTGGTTTAACAGGATCAACTGCCACAGATGGAACGGATAAGGTAACTACATTTACGGCAGGAACAGGAAATATATTATTTAGTTAACTATGGCACAAACTAAAATAAAGAAAGAATTAATTGACGCGTCATTTGGCACAGATTGGATTGAAACAATTCAAACAAGTAATTTTACAGCAGAAGCTGGTAAAGGTTATTTTGTCAACACAACTAGTGCTGAAATTACAGTTACTCTACCCGCAGGTGTTGTAGGTACTGAAATAGTAATACAAGACTATGCTGGTACATTTGCAACTAATAAAATTATACTAGCCTCTAATGGTTCTGAAAAAATTCAAGGGTCTACTGATGATTATGAATGTATAACAAACAATGCTACAGTAACACTTATATATCAAGACACCACTAAAGGCTGGACGTCTCAAGATGTAAATAAAAATTTACCACCTTTAACAGTTGATTATTTAGTAATCGCCGGTGGAGGTGGAGGCGGAGGTACATATCATGGTGGTGGAGGTGGCGCCGGTGGTTATAGAAACTCCTTTAACAACGAATCATCCGGCGGTGGGCAAAGCTCAGAAACTGAATTAACTTTATCAAGCACAACAAACTATACTGTAACTGTAGGTACTGGTGGTGCTGGAGGTTATTCGTCAAATGGAAACGATTCTGAAGGAAATAATGGATTAAACTCAGTATTTTCAACAATAACATCTATCGGCGGAGGAGGCGGTGGAGCTTACCGACAACAGCCCAGCTCTGGTGGTTCTGGAGGGGGTTCATCAAGGCAAGAAAGTGCGGGTGGCACTGGTGCTGGAGCACCTGCGGTAACTTCACCAGTTATTCAAGGTTATGCTGGAGGTAATGGTTTTTCGAGTTCAACTTCATATCCAGCTGGTGGTGGAGGTGGTACAGGTTCTGTTGGTAGTAATGGAACTCAAGGGGTTGGTGGTGATGGTGGAAATGGTTTAGCATCATCAATAACAGGCAGCTCCATCATAAGAGGTGGGGGTGGTGGTGGCACCTCGCATCCATCAAGTGACCAACAGGGTTCTGGAGGTACTGGTGGTGGCGGAGATGCAAACTACTCTGCTCAAGGTGGTGATGGAGCCGCTAATACAGGCGGCGGCGGTGGTGGTGCAGAAAGAGGTGGTGGATTTTATTCAGGTGGCGATGGAGGATCTGGAGTAGTAATACTACGCTATCCTTCTGATTATTTTATACACAAACCAGGAACATTAACTTTGTCTACCACGACAGTCGGATCAGATAAAGTCACAACCTTTACATCAGGTTCAGGTAATATTACATTTGAAACTACAGAACAACCAACTATTGCTGTTGATTATCTAGTAGTTGCTGGAGGTGGTGGTACTGGTTATGATGTAGGTGGTGGTGGTGGTGCAGGAGGTTTAAGAACATCTTATGGAACTACATCTGGAGGAGGAGGTTCTTCTGAAGCTGCTTTAAGTCTTTTGACTGCAACTGATTATTCTGTAACCGTAGGAGCGGGTGGTGGAAATTCAGGAAGTTCTAACGTAAAGGGATCCAACGGAAATAATTCTATATTTTCAACAATAACCTCAATAGGAGGAGGTGGTGGCGGGAGTTATTCAGCTGCTGGTTCTGGACTAAGTGGAGGTTCTGGAGGTGGTGGTGGTGTTGTCACAGGGGGTCCTAATGGTGGCGCTGGAGAGCCAAATCAAGGTTATGCTGGAGGTGCGGCGGCAGCAAATTACGGAGCTGCTGGTGGTGGAGGAGCTGGCGGTCTTGGTCCAAACGGTATTACGAGTGTCCAAGTGGATGGAGGTGCACCTTTATCTGTAAATATTACAGGAGCGTCAGTAAATTATGCTGGTGGAGGTTATGGAAATTGTGATGGATGTGCGGTGTATCCAACTGGTAATAATAAATCAAATGTAACAATTGGAACTTATGGTTTTGGAGCAAATGGAGTTGGGGCTCCAAATGCAAATCCATATCCTGCTAATTATGGAGTAGTAATTATACGCTATCCAAACGCTTATACAGTAACTATAGGATCTGGATTAACAGGATCAACTGCTGCAGATGGCTTAGACAAAGTAACAACATTCACTGCAGGAACAGGAAATATACAATTTAACTAATAATATGGCACATTACGCATTTTTAGACATGGCTAACGTAGTAACCGAAGTAATAGTAGGTAAAGACGAAGGCGATACGAATACAAACTGGGAATTATATTACCAAGATGTAAGAAAACAAGTTTGTAAAAGAACTTCTTACAATACAAGTGGTGGTGTACACTCAGGTGATGGCACTCCATATAGAAAAAACTATGCAGGTATAGGATATACTTACGACTATGCCCACGATGCATTTATCCCACCTAAGCCTTTCGCTAGCTGGACGCTGGATGAAACGTCATGTTTATGGGAAGCTCCTGTAGCTATGCCAGATGATGGACAAGCATACGAGTGGAATGAAGAAACAACCAGTTGGGATTTAATAACAGAATAAATAAATAATTATGGCACTAACTAAAGTAACATCAGCAGTATTAAACAACGATTCTGTATCATACGATAAACTTGGTAATGAGTTTACAACAGCTGCTGCGTTATCTGCAAGTGATGTAGACTTTAGCACAGCTCAAGTATTTACAAAAACACTTACAGCGGACACTACTTTAACCTTTTCTAATGTTTCAACTGGAATGGTTAAGGATCTTGTAATCACAGGAGATTTTGTTTTAACTTTTCCTAGTTCAGCAAAAATAGCGGCAGGAACTTACGACGGCACGGTAAGCAACTTGATACAAGTAACATCGACTAATGGCACTACAGAACAGTGGGCTACAATATCTCAAGAAGCAACATAATATGAAAGCAAAAGATTTTAACGGTACAATTAAAACTTATAGAAGACTTCCAAGCGTATGGAGAGATGATAACGGTTTGCACCTAAACTTTAGAAAAGCAAATCACGCTTCATTTGGTTTCTACAATGTTGTAAAGCCATCTTACGATAGTATAAGCCAAAGGTTGGGTGCTATTGAGTGGGATGCTGATAACAGCGTATTTACCTACCCAGTAGTTGATATTGACTTTGCTTCTACTCATGATGTGTCTACACCTATTGTAGATGACAATAACGAAGCTGTATTGGATAGTGATGGAAATCCAACTTATACCGTGACTACTGAAAACAATTATGATATTGACGAATTAAAGTCAGATAAGAAGAAAGCAGTAAACGAAGAAGCAGGAGTATTATTAAAACCAACTGACTGGTATGTAATTAGAAAGTCAGAAAGAAATATAGATATCCCAAGTGATATCGTTACAGAACGCGCTGATATTATCACTAAAGCAAATGGATTTGTTACTGATATTGATGCACTTACAACAGTAGAAAGTGTATTAAGATTTACGTTTGATTACTATCCACAGCCAGAAGTTTAAAAAAATATGTTAGGAAAAAGAATTATTAATGCCACTTCAGGAGTAGCATGTACCACAGATACAGTTCAAATACTAGATGGAGTGCCTTTTGATTCTATTGCTACATATGAATTCGAGAGTGATGCTTCAAACTCTGTTGATACAGGGTATATAGGAAAAGGCGCTATATTTAATGGGACTAGTAGTAAGGTATCTAATGTATACCAAATTGATTTCGGTAGCTCTATATCAATGTGGGTTTATGTTGATAATACAATAACTACAGGAACGTACTATGGATTATGGACTCAAGGTGATGACGCTGCGGCTGGTTATATAGGCACAAGGTATAAAAGAAATTCGGGTAATAATTATACAATTGAAGTAATTACCAGAGAAGGGAACGACTATATTTATAGAAGAAATACAAGTAGTACTTGGAATGAAGGTTGGAATCATTTTGTTTTTATAATAAACACTACTACAGGTTGTGATTTTTATCTTAACGGGAATAATGGAAACTTTTCGAATTGGTTTGTTAGTGGTACTTTTTCTAATGTAGATTTTTCTACTAAAACTGCTGCTCTCGGACTATACCATTTAAGCACATACTATAAGGGTCAATTAGACGAAGTAAGATATTATAATAAGGAATTATCTGCAAGTGAAATAACTACCTTATATGAAGAAACAGCTTCTTCTACAATATCTATAAGTGGTTTACAAGCACACTACAAGTTTGAAGGGGATGCTACAGACGAAACAGGGAACTATGACGGTACAGCTTCTAACATAACTTATAACGAATATGATGGCATTGCTACTAACGTAACGTATGCTACTGGTAAATTCGGTAACGCAGCTGTGTTTAACGGGAGTAGTAGTTTTGTTCAAATAGATTCAATTCCTACTAATAATATATTTTCGCTAAGTTTTTGGGTAAATGCAAATGACCCAAATTCAGATAATGATTTATTTCATTTTTATGATTCAACAAATCATATAGCTGCTAATAATATTGGTATCGCTAATGCAGGAACTCAATTTGGGTGGTTTCCACATACCTCAACGGGTGGGGCAGGTTTTACAGGAATAAGTGCTGCAGATACAAACGCTTTATTTGATGGTTCTTGGCATCACGTTGTAATAGCTTCAGATGCCGATAGTTTTGCAAATACTAAAATATATATTGATGGTAATGAAAAAACGTTAACAATATCAAACAGTTACACAACTTCCGTACGAATGGAAGGAACTTTGTATATAGGAAAAAGGCAAGATGGGTACGGTGATTTTAATGGTAAATTAGACCAAGTAAGGATATATGACCAAAAACTTTCAGCAGCTGATGTATCTACACTTTACGCAGAAACACTAGCGACATCACAAACTAACATATCTTTAAATGCACCTTCTGGAGTAGCATACTACAAAATGAATGATGCTACAGACGAAACAGGTTCTTATGATGGGACTGCTAGTAATGTTAATTTCAACGT
>Ga0187219_1001140_pt1 | contig 12840 bp, 22 predicted proteins | sample 13SPOviralmetaG_FD_130162 | JGI IMG/M metagenome (GOLD analysis project Ga0187219, IMG submission 130162) | Marine viral communities from the oligotrophic San Pedro Time Series (SPOT) site, San Pedro Channel, CA, USA - 13 SPOT_SRF_2010-07-21... | ecosystem: Environmental > Aquatic > Marine >... | reverse complement strand
GTTTTCGGTAATTCGAATATGTAAAATAGGCATAATTAAAGATTAATGAGATTTTAATTAATCAATTACTCAAACTTTGAGTGAGACTGCCGGTCGAGCTGCTCACGGAATAGATAGTTGAGCAATTTTCACAAATATATAAATAATATGCTTTACCATTATCAGCTGCTATAATATCAAAATCTACTTCGATGTATCCTCCATTAATCTGTCTCAAAGAAAGAGTGTTGGTAAGCATTTGGTCATCACTGTAAACACCAGTCTGTATTTTTTTAATATTGGAAAGATTGGTACCCGATACAATTTCATTCTGTCCAATGGAGAAGCCATCATCAGCAATTCTAGCGAATGATAATTCATTGGCATTTTGGTTAATGATATCCTGACCACTTCCTCTAAACAAAACATTTTTAATGGCCTGAGGAACCATATCAAGTTGACCAGAGCCCACAGCGTCTTCCTTAAGTAAGACACAATAGAAGTCCTGTACTGCTTCGGTATTTTTTAAATCGACTTTGATTTTGTTAGCACCAGTCGCAGCCGTAACAGAAGCTCTATTTTCATCTTCAAATCTGGAGGAAAGCATGTTTAAGGTAGGGGCATTGTAGTTTTCAGCAAGGATTTTACTGAAAGATTCTTCTGGGTAGGTTTTGTAGCGAACCATAAGTTTAGGGTTAGTGAGAGAGCCAACCACAGCGGCACCAGCACCGACACTGGTGGCCTGGCTGAAATTATTTCCCCAAGTAACACGAAGAGTTAAAGGCTCGAGGAAGTTAGCCGCAAGCTGAGTCGCCTCAGTGGCCATAAATCCAAATCTTAGTAAACAAGACCGGTTGGGGTATGTAACGGCGTCTGCGGCATTAGCTAAAGCAGTACTTCCTACAGGGAAAACAGTTTCACTTAAACAAGCAGGAAGTAAGGGAATAAGTTTATCATTGGGTAAATTACTGAATTGAGCAAGTATGTCCTGTACGGTTAGGATGGATACAGTTCGGGAGCTACTTAAAAGCTCTACTTTCTCTACACAATTAAACCAGTCAAGCGGGGGAATGTTGGGACTGGCAGCAGCAGGAGCACCCACCTGAGTGAGAACTTTATCAAAAGATAAAATTAATTGAGAGACAATACCATATTTGGAAATGGTGAAAGTCGTAGTACGACCAGCAACCGGTACATTTCCATTTGTAGGAACTAGGCTCTCACTGGTCATCGCGTAGGGAGTTACAATGGGCATAGTGGAATATACATTTGGGATATAAGCAGATTCACTGGCTTTCGCAGTTGCAATAAAAGCTGAATTTTGATTTGAGTTTAATATTACTGAGGACATTTTATAATAAAGAGAGATAAAAAAAAATTATATTTTCCTTATATTCCTGCCCAAATATCAATACCACCTAGATTACAAAATTGTGCGTTGTTCGTACTGGCGCCTTCTGCAATCGAAACTAGCCCAGATGTAGATATATCTATTCTTATTTGCCCTTCATCAGGATGTCCTTGACTGATTATGTTTTGCTCTATAGTAGGCCTGTATCCTACTGGAAGTGTGAATAAATTTATTGAGCCTGACCCAGCTCCAATGTTGTTAACCTGGAAGCCTGTTAATCTACCCCTACATGAAACTCTATAAACCGCTGTCCCACTATTTGTACCGAATCTTACCGCTTGAACCGAAGCCTGAACTGAATTTGTAACAAGTCCAGCAAGTTGGATATCATTCCCTGTTGGTGTCCCAGTAACAAGAGTAAAAAGTGTAGGTGTAAAAGAAGTTGCTGACCTATCTACCAATGTATCAGTAACGGTGAAAATATCTGTTGCTCCACTGGTTGTTCCAGTTTTTGCTAAAGTAGCAGTAGCATCTAGCTGTATCTTACCAGCATTTACATTTAATCGGTCGGCCGTGTCATTCATCGCAGTTATGGTGGCAGTATTTGAGCCCGTTCCCAGATTTACAACCGTTCCCGATAGTGTTGAAGTTCCCGTTGCTACTAAGCCTCCCTGAAATGTCCCAGTTGTGGTTGGATTAAAAGTTAAACTGGTGTTTTGTAAACTAGCAACTAAAAGAGCCAAATCATCTGGTGAACCTCCCACGTTATAATATTGTCCAGCGGTAAAATCATAAAGTTTTAAAACGCTCTTGTTTGTTCCACTATCAAAACTTAATTGTAAATTGTCCGCTCCTGTTGCTCCTAGACGACAAACAATTGTATCGGTATTGGCATTAGCTTGAATTCTTACATCATTATTTACATCGTCTTCTATCCTAGCATTTCCAGTTTTTAGATTAATTTGACCACCACTACTTTGTAAAGATAAGCCATTTATGTTTCCTGCGGTAGCCAAGATATCGCCCGCCTGAGCACTTAACGATGCCCCAGCAACATTACTGTTGCATGCTATGGTTCCAGTCGTTGTGATATTGTTAGTGGAAATGGCATTAACAGTTGTGGTACCTGCAGTAACTACTAAATTACCTGTAGCAATAGTACAATTATTTGTTACCTCACAATCATTACATTCTAGTGTACCCGTATTACATTCTAGATTTCCAGTCACCTCTACTTTTGCTCCTGAAATTGTAGATGTGGCTGTTATAGTACCAACCGTATTTAAATTTCCGCTGTCAACAGTTGAGAGTATGGTGTTCGCCGAAAAAGTATTGACGCCGGTAAAAGTTTGGTTGGCACTAAGACTAGCTCCACCTCCTCCTCCACCAGTAAAACCACTAACCGTTTTGTTATGGAAATTTATAACATCAGTGGACTGGTCATACGAGATAACTGGGCCATTCGTTTCATCCACTATGTCCAGTTCTGCTTGTATTCTTCCTTCCTGGGATTTTAATTTGGGGTTTGGAATATCATACTCACCAAAGACAATGGTATTGGCATTTATCCTTTTAAAGTTACTCATTATTAATTATAAATAATAAAAATAAAATTGAATTAATTTTCAATTTCCTTTAAAAACTAAATGGAAATACAGGGATTCCCAAATTATTTAATTCATGAAGACGGTCGTATATGGAGTAAAGCAAGGAATAATAGAGAAGGAAGATGGTTAAAATGTTCTGTTCACACAGATGGTTATTTCCAAATAGTACTCAGGAATGAATCCAAAAGAAAGGGATTTAAAATTCATAGGTTAATTGCTGAACATTATTTACCTAATCCTAACAACTTACCCTGTATTGACCATAAAGATGGTATTAGAACTCATAATTCTTTATCAAATCTAAAATGGGTAACAAGATTAGAAAATAGTCAAAATTTACATAATCGTAAAGGAGTTAGACAAGATAAAGATGGTAGGAAAAAATGTTGGAGAGCAACTTGGTCTATAAATGGGAAAGGTAAGACAAAATGCTTTGAAACAGAAGAGGAGGCAGTAAATTACAGGGAACAAATGGTAAAGAAATATTATTATCGTCCAGAAAATTGTAATCCAGTTGAAGGGAAAAAATGGAAGCCTACAGAAGTAAAACATTATGAAACAAAGGGATATAGTTATGATAAAAAATATTTAGTAAAACCTTGGGTTGCTCGTTGGCAGAAAGATAAGAAACAACATAAAAAATGGTTTAAAACTGAACAGGAGGCAAAAGAATACAGTGCTTTAATGAGAAGTTTAAATAATAATGTTTAATCTAGTTGAATCGGGGTTCTCCGGTGCTTCCAATAAATTAAACCTTACATATTTCTTAGCTGCGTTTGTCTGGTCGAATCTTTGGGATGGTAATTTTTTAAGTTTTACAGGCCTAGATTTTGCCATCTGTTTGGTGCTTGGTATTTTTTCTGGGTTACTGGGCAGACTTCTATAAATAGGAACGTTCCCAGAAGCCAAGAGACCACTTTTATTTACTCCAACCAAATATGAACCATATTGTTTACTGGATGGTGGTTTTTCAGCTTCAACGTTGATTGTCATGTCTTCAGGAGTTATTCCCTCCACTGATTTTTGTACCAATAATTCATTGAGTTTTCTAGAGATATATTCATCTGCGTTTATAATAATTCCAATGGTTTTCTCGGGTTCATCCGCAAAGAGTTTACCCGTTATTCGTTTATGTAAATCCTTTAGATTTTTCAAAGTTTTCGCCATTTTGGCATATCTCTTTTTTTCATCACCAAGTAGATTTCCATATTTTTTAAAATAAAATTTAATATCCTTTATTAATTCTTCCTTAGTTTTAAAGTCTGCTTTCCTCCTATCCTTAGGGTCACCACTTTCAAGCATTATGGCGTTGAGGGTATTAATAGGTTGTGGTACAGGGTCAGCTTCAAGTTCTGGTTCTAAGGCCATTGGCTCTGGCATTTGTGGCATGTCTGGCTCGTCATCTTCCTCATCATCTTCTACTTCAACCCTAATTGTTTCATCCTCTTCTACTCTTGGTGTAGAGCCTCCTACTTCTGTTCTTGGTGTTGAACCACCTACTTCGGTTCTTGGTGTTGAACCACCTACTTCTGTTCTCGGTGTACCTGGCATTGACCTTGGAGTAGAACCACCAACCTCTGTCCTAGGAGTTACTGAAAGACTTTCCTCCGCTATTTCATCAGGGGATTTTGTGGGAGGAGGGATTACGTCTCCCGATACATCAACCTCAACTTCTGTAGGTTTTTCATCTTCCTTTTCGTCTTCATCATCGTCTTCTTCTCCTTTCTTAATAAATTCCTCTTTTCTTGCTCCCCGTAAACCTCCTCCTTCAGGTTTAATTTCCAAAGAGTTTAATATTTCAAACCCATCATCATTCACTTCAATTTCATCAAGAGTATGAGGAGTTTTGGTATTGGATTTTTGTAAGTTAGGAAGATATGTTCTCCCATCTCTCATTTTTCCACTTTGAGACTCCTCAGGTTTCCTGTAATTTTTATCATAAAAATTATTTATCTCGTCAACAAATTCATCGTGTTGTACAGCCAGTTCTGGTTTTTCACCAGCCATTTTTCGTAATTTGGTCATTTCCCTTACAAGTTCGGCATGGGAATCCCGTTTTTTATCTAAGTTTCCAAATCTGTTAGTACGATAAGGTTTTTCCTTAGTTACACGCTTAACAAGTCTAGTTATTCCTTGAATTAACTTCGTATCGCTCATATTAATCTTTTAAAGAAATTAAATCATAAAATCATTTCTAAATCCAGTATAATTTGGATTTTCTGGGTTTTTATTTTTATTTAAGAGAGTTATATGTTCTCCTTGCGTCATTGGTACAAAGTCGGGTTTTAAAGAAAGCATTCCTCCCCTATTCTTTCCACTCTCCTTGGTTAAGGGTGCCGCAATCAGGTCATTGGCTAGTAAAGTATTTCTTAACTGTGGTACGTTTAATTTTAACTGGCGTTTTCCCTGAGGAAGCCATTTGGCGTATTCCTCCATTATTATTAATTCGTCCTCAGTAAGTTCGCCTTTACGCTGTGGCATATCAATCTCTTCATCATAATTAAGTGGCATAGCTGGTGGTACAGAAGGTTTTTCAAAACCACCAACAGATTTCTTGGCTACACTAAGGTAAATTGCTCCGTCGGTAATACTCGTCATTTAATTTATATTAAGATAATTTGGGTGGATTAATTCCAGTTTCAGTTATCAAATTAGAATAATTGGTGAATCCCACTTGGTTCTCTATTGCTACCGGACGTTTTTCTTGTTCGGTTATTCTATATTTTTTACTTCCTTTAGAAGGGTCTTCTTTAATTTCCAGCTCTCTCATTGTCTCTTTTACATCCTTACTTCTCAAAGCTTTATCATCGGCCTCTTCTCTCATTTCGGCTTGCTCTACTGAATAAAGACCAATTAAATCATCATTGGCTTTATTTTCATAAGTTGCCGTATCATAATAATATGATGGGTACTGTACCGCACCTCTGTACTGGCTCATACCGCACGTTTTGTAGAGTAAACCTGAATCATTATTATATCCCCTGTGATTACTATTCATTATTATTTATTAATAAAATAATTAAGGCTTCCTTATAACTCTCGAATACATGAAGTTCCCATACAATTTATTTTTTTACATTTTGACTTTTGAATCTGTGATAGGATGGAGGTAATGAAAGCAGAAGTGGAAAGAATTACGGAGGATAAAAATATACCCCACTCTGTCAAACTACAGGAATTTACTATTGTAATTGTAGGAGGATATGGTTCAATCAAGGCGGCGGTAATATTCATTTTATAATATAAGAAAATATTATGGGTCAAGGAAATTCAATTGTGGAGGGCTGTAAAAATGAACAAGAAGAAGTAACCGTAATCCTTAAGACTAAACCCAAGAACGCAGATTATTATTTTGATAAGAAAAAAAGATTTACTAAGATAAGTAGGAAGTTTTATAGGGATTACCAGAGAGGTTATTTATATGGATATTATGAAAAAGAAAATCCAATTGATTTGGAAAAAGAATTCTAATCTCTTTGAGTGAGAAATTAATATAAAAAAAAAATGAATATGTTATATAAGTTTAATTAATTGTGAAATGTTGAAAACCAAGGAAAAAGAGCTTCTTGAGGAAATGTTCCTTACTTATGATAAAGAAACAAGGGAAGTATGTAGGAGAAATGCCAGGAATATGGAGATAAGAGCCATTCAAATTAAAAAAGAAAAGAATGAGGAGAAGAAAAGAAAGAAAAACCTCTATAATAATACTGTTGTTACATGTGAGCTTTGTGGAGACAGAGTAACAAGGAAAAATTTAAAGAGGCATTATTCCAGTGACCATTGCCGTAATAAAAAAGAAAATATTATACTGAAAAAAAAAATATTGGAGATGGAAGCAATTATAAATGAGAATGAAAAACAGATAAATTTCCTGAAAATTGATTTAACTGTTAAAGAGGAAATGATTAAGAATTTAAGAGATGATGATTATTGAGATTTTTCCAGATTGTACAGCCGTTCCTCCAGACGAATAATCATCTTTGCCTGGGAACGGATTTCTTCTTTGTATTCATTGATGGACTCAACCGCCCTACTTATTTCTACTCGTAACTGTGTAACTTCATCATCAAAGGGATTATATTGTACCCTAGGATGATTTGTAAAGAAATTGGAAATTTTGTCTGCTTCAAATGCTGTATTGGAAATACACGTATCCTTCCTAATTCTCTTCATTATTCCACTTTTCCCTTGGTCATTTGATATCCTGTTATAAACTGATGTTTTACCAGCAATAGTTAGGCGAGTTTTATGGTTATGCTCATCCTGAAAATCCTCTAGTGTGTATGTACTTGGTAATGGGTTCATTATGATTTATGGTAAAATAATATAAGTAATCAAATTTTTTTTATTTATCAAATTATTTTTTTTGATACCCTCATTAAGGGAGAAACCATTAAATGGAAAATTAATAAAATAAATTTGATTTATAAATAATTAATTATCATTAATCAATGAATATCCAGTACGAATTAAATGATTACCAAGATGAGTTCTCTCATTTTACACAGCTTACCATTAATGGTGAAACAACCAAATATAACCGGAATGGTCTTGACCGAGGAAAGAGTGGGTTAAAGAAAAGGATGAAAAAGCACGGTATTTTTCCAAATCTTGAGAACTCCCTTTCGATTGATGCTTTCTTTAAAAATCACCCTTATATATACAATGAGGAGAAAACCAGTAATGAGGCCACCATAAGAAAAATCGTACAGGAGGTAATTGCGGAACAGCACGGCAAACTTCTTAATAAAATGGAGGAGATGTTCCTCAGGTTTACCCCAATAATGGGGGAATATGCTTTAAGTCAGGCTTCATCTGTACAATCCCAGGCTGAGTGTGCGGAACAGGCGGTACAGGCGGTACAGGCCAGTGATGAGAATGAGGGAAAAGCCGAAGATTTACCAGAAAGTGATGATGAGTGTGCGGAACAGGCGGTACAAGCGGTACAGGCCAGTGATGAGAATGAGGGAAAAGCCGAAGAATTACCTGATGAAGAAGAAGAAGTCGATACATATATTGATGAAGAACTTCATCCTCCCAAAAGAAAGAAAGTATGGAAAGTAAGACTTGGTATTACCCAGAGAGATTGTACCTTTAACTTCAATGGAAAAAATTTCGCAAAGTTAATGTGTGATGGTAATGAGGTTGGTGTAGTACAATGGTTAAAATCAAATAAGAAAGATAAGCTGTGTAACCCTGATGACAGTGGTGACAATGGCGAAAGTATATTGGCTGAAAGTAAAACAGGTACAATTTATATGGTATATGATTATGCGAACTTCAAATCCCCTGATTACCAGAAAAGTAGAGTACATTTGTTTAGAATATCACCAGAGTACTTTGAACTGTTTGGAGAGTATACAGATAAGGGGTGGTTCAAGGATTACCCGTATTACTGTAAGTTAAACTTTGGAAGAGAAAGAATCTTTGATTATTTTAACTGGAAGAGTAACTGGAATAAGAATGATGGTAAAGATATGGTATTTATAGATGACCATGAAACATTAATTAATTATATATAAATGATTGGTAAATAAAAATATGTTGACCCTCTGTAATTGAGTACCCATAAAATAATAATAATGTATAAAGTGTTTGATATTTAATATTTATTGACCCTCTGTAATTGAGTACCATTTATATTTTATATGAGATTGATTATTAATGAATTATTTTTTTTTATTGTATAAGGTTATTGGATATTATCAGTATTTTAAATTCTGTCTGTTTATTAAAAAGAGTTATAGTATATGCGTTCGTTTAAGAAAATTAGTAGGTTAAAGCAATATCATGGGTATCCATCCTGTCCATCATGTACTTGTTCCTCTTTCCATTTAAGGTATTTCTTGGTATGGATATGTGTTTTGTAATTATATTTTGATATGTATTTGTTACAGCACTCACAATAATATTTGGGAAGCTTCTTGTAGAAATTTGCCTTGTATTCTTTCCTCGTCTCTTCGTCCCGTACCGCCCGTCTCTCATTTAAGTCTGGTTTCATTGTGTTTATATAAAGTTGTTCCAGCTGTAAAGCCTGAGTACAATTATGGTAATTACTTACATATAAAGGCTGACACTCCACTTTTTCCCATCCCTCCTGTAATATTTTCTTATACACCTTTCTATTACTAAATGCTTTACATTGGCTCTTATGTAGAGATAAACGGGAGGCAAGGTTCTTTGTTGAACCAATGTATTTTGAACCTCCAACCTTTAGACAATATATAGTAAGCATTTTAATAAGGCTTATTTATTAAAAAAAATATACATACGTGGGTGCGTTTATTTACATTTATCTGCGTCTTCCCGCTTTCTTCTTCTTACCCTTCTTTACTTTCTTTTGGGGTTGACGCATCCATCCATCGGGTTTCATTTCAATCCACATTTTATGTTGTTTTACGGCACTGGCATAATTATCTTGGACTTGCTTCATCCTCAATCCCAATATTCTGGCCGATTCACTTTCACCTACAGCTTTCTTTACTTTTGTTCCTGAATCATATTCCAGGGTATTTAAAGCATCAGTTTCGAATAAGGCAGCCTCCAGAGCTTGGTTTAATAATTTTTTACAGTCGGTAATATGTTCCTCAAACACATCATACTTATCATTAAATAAACCATAATAAGCATTCACTGAATAATTTATGGCCACATAAAGTATATCTTCTTGCTGTTTTTCTTTACCAAAGACCTTTTCTCTGGTCTCCAACTCATCAATTTGTACCATAATGTAATCCATAATATTTTTCTTATAAACCATATCAAGGTGGGTAAACTGTTCTTTAGTGAGGGGCATAACTGTCTTTGATATGAAATTTATTTTGTAATCAAATTTTTTTTTGGCGAGAAAAGTGCGATTTAAACACACTCCCCTTATAAAAAAAAATTACTATACTATTTACTGGACTATTTATACACGCCGGCGTCCACCTTTCTTTTTCTTACCCAACTTCTTTCTATTCGGGTATGAAATGGTACCACGCTTTATATTCTCACTATTGGTTTTACCACCTAATTTGGCTCTGGGTTCTTCACCCATGGCTCCTCTGGCCACCAATTCCAAATGGATTAGGGAGGCTTTTTGATATATTTCATCCCAAGTATTTCGACCACCCACCTTTCTATACCTTCCTCCCCTGATGGCGAGCAGTTGATTGGTAAGTAAAACGTATTCAGCATAAAGCTGTTTGATATCATTTGATTGGTTCATAATGATTTTATATGAAATTTATTTTGTAATCAAATTTTTTTTTGGCGAGAAAAGTGCGAAAATCTCACTTTTCTGTCCAAAAAAAAATTTGAATTATATTATATTTTGATGGTAAAATCATTATGAATCAAGAACAATATGATGAATTTAAAGCATTTTACCAATATGATAAAGAGTACCACGATAACATTGAAGTACATCTCCGTGATATTGTTAATACGCTTAAGAAACGGAAGGAGCTTTTTCAAGATGATGATGATGAAGCAGATGATTGTGTTATTTATAAGGTTTTGGTTTTGGAAGGTATGGCATATATGGAATTACACAAGGATAACATTGAAAGGTTTAACGAGCATATTGGTGCTTTAAAAGATATATTGAATGAGGCTTTGAATAAGACTTTGTTTGATGAAGAAGAGACTTTGAAAGGCACTAATAAATTAAGTTCAACTCCTGATAAAGATATGGGTGAAACACAAATAGCATTATATTTGGGTGATATGATGAAGGAAATCGAACATAATTACAATATATCATTGAGGTCTTGTAAAGAATGGTTGGAGAAAAAGCCTGAACATTATGATGAGATTATGTTAAAATATAGTTGTGAAGAAAGTGATGAACCACCTCCCTCCCCTGAAAAGAAGAAAAAGAAAGGGAAGAAAAAGAAGGGTGGTCGACGTCGGTAAGTTAGTTAATTAGTTTTTTGAGTGAAAATAAATTTGAATACAATATTTTTTTTATTATAAAATTATGGATAACGATTGGGAACTAGAAATACATGGGTGTAAAGACCCCAATGACTTTAAAGATGAAGAGGTACAGGTAGTACAGATTGTACACGCGGTACAGGCGGTACAGGCCGAGGAGAATGAAAGACAGGATATGGCCAAAGAAGATGTTTCCCAATGATTATTATTTTTTTTTTCTTAATTTACTGAGGGTTTTGGCAAGTCTGGCACGGCGGACAGTGGTAGCACTATATTTACTGGGTTTGTCTAGTACTGATTTGGTAAAGCTCTTGACAGACTGTTTGGCCCGTATCGCTTGCTTCTTAAACGCACCTGGTTTTTTAATAGCTTTCTGGATAAAGTTAACCATATATAAATATATATTATAAAAAAAAAATTTGATTTATAAATATTTTTTGTACTCCCTCATTGAGATGACCAAATATAAAATTTTCCAAAGAGATGCTGATGATTATGTTACCTGTTGTTGGAGTTGTATTATAATTTTTATCGCTATTAGCCCAATATTAGCTATTATAGGATGGTTTGGACTATTATGTTACCTAGACAAAGCATCAGGTGGGAATATGTGCTTTAGATGGGAGTTTTGGTTTCCCGCTAGAAATACAGAAAACTGGCTAGGTGGAATGACTGAAAATGACTTGGATAAATATGATTTATATGAAGATTGGATTGCTGATAATAATTTGAGGGGTGGGTTGTAATCACCATAGATAGGTCACTGACCAATAATTGGCTGTATTTTTATCTAGATATGTTTTTTTTCCTGATTTATCTGTTATTCCTTTGGCTCTGGCTAGGTATGACTTACGCTGTGCGGGCGATGCGGAACGGCTTCTCCAATCGGGATAACCACGCTGGCCAAAATGAATTAATTTTTTTTTTCCATTTTTCATTACGTAAACCGAATATTTCTTATCCTTTAATTTGGAACGGAAAGGCTTATAAAGTTTTTTATCTTCCATAATATATGATAGAAGTTTATGTTCGAAGCCAAACCATTATCCCATTCTTAGATACTATAAACGAGCTGTACAGGATAAAGAAGACACCAATAACTGGGGCATGTATTCCAGAGGATAGTAGCGTTATACGATGGAATGGAATATTATATAGTGAGGGTACATTTGTTTTAATGTATAATAAAATGTTGGATAATAATAATGCGAAGAGGAACAATGAAAGCTAGAGTAATGATGACAAAGATGAAAGCCGGAAATAAAAAAATGGAAAAAAAAATGATGGATAGGGAAGAGAAAAAGAAAATGGCAATGGCGTTCTCTAAAAGTGAGCCTAAGAAAGGACAAAAAAGTAAGACAATGAAGGGAAAGGAAGATTTTACAACAAAGCGAGGCAATAAGGATTTTGACAGGGATGGAAAAAGAGAGAAGACCGCCGAGGGTTCAAAGGTAAAGAGGAAACCTTTCACTAAGAAAACCCATATGATGCCAGATGGGACAGAAATGACGGGAGCAACTCATTCAAAAGACAGTAAACCCGTTAAAAAAAGGAAATCTGTAAAAAAGAAAGATAAACCAAATTATAAATTATAAAAAAAATTTGATTATAAAAAAATATATATTATGGTATCAATGATGAGGTCACGCGATGTGTATGAGGAATATATTCTCAAAATGGAACAGGATAAAGAAAAAGAGATGGTTAAAATGGCACAGGAGGTACAGGCCCTTAACAGGGAAAACTATAAGTTGTCTGTAGAAATCTATGAATTACAACAGAAGCTGGAATGTGAAAAAGAAAAAAAAGAATATTTTAATGATTTTCTTGAGAAGGTTTGGAAACAGGTTAATGAATGAATTACCTTTCCCGCATCTCAGCATAATATGTGTCCCACTTATTTATAATATCTTGTGAGGGTGGAGCGATAATTCGTTGTTTATTTTGAATCAAACTCTTATTATTATCAATTTGCTGAATCAT
>Ga0187219_1001137_pt1 | contig 12855 bp, 15 predicted proteins | sample 13SPOviralmetaG_FD_130162 | JGI IMG/M metagenome (GOLD analysis project Ga0187219, IMG submission 130162) | Marine viral communities from the oligotrophic San Pedro Time Series (SPOT) site, San Pedro Channel, CA, USA - 13 SPOT_SRF_2010-07-21... | ecosystem: Environmental > Aquatic > Marine >... | reverse complement strand
ATGTATGATTTCAGGATTATCTTATTACTTATCTATGAAGTTTGCACCACAAAGAACACAGGAGATGAAGTTGTTGTACGAGGATGAGTTAGCAAGAGCCTTATCAGAAGATGGTTCTCCAGCTAGCACATTTATAACTCCGAAGACATACTATCCAAATATATAATGGCTAGATTTGCAAAAGGCAGTAGAGCATTAGCAATTTCTGATAGATCAGGCGCAGCTTTTCCATATAGAGAAATGGTTCAAGAGTGGACAGGTGCATGGGTACACACATCTGAATTTGAACCTAAACAACCACAATTACAACCACATCCAGTAGGAGCTGATCCACAAGGATTAAAACATGCAAGACCTGCAAGAACAGAATTTCCTGTACAAGATATTTTACCAAAAAATCCATTTACAACAACAGGTGGTTCTCAAACTTTAAGTATATCTTATCCTTCTAATCAAATTAATGAAGGAACATCTTATGTTAGATTTCAATCTGTTAAAGAAATAGTAGGAGGTGTGGCAATTGCAACTTTAGAATTAGAAACAACTTTGAATGGTGCAATTAATGATGCAGTTAATACTTTAACTTTAACTGATTCTTCAGCATTTCCAAACGCTGGTTTTATTGTAATAGAAAAAGTAGATCAAGATTCAACTAGTGCAACTTTTGGACAATACATGAATGAAACGATTCAATATACAGGTAACAATACAGGTACAGGAGTTTTATCTGGATTAACAAGAGGCACGGCTGCTCCATTTAGAGGAGTGACTCCATCTAATACTACAGCAACAACCCACGCAAACGAAGCAAAAGTTTTTGGATCTTATTTAGCAACAGCGATTGCAACTACTGTAGAAGTAGGTCCTACTTTACCAAATGGAACTCAAGCTACAGAAACACAATATAATTCTATAACAGTGCCTTTAGTATCTAATGCTGGAAGCACAGCAACAGGAGGCGGTTTTCAGTGTACAATTGGACCCGTTAATGATAGAGCTTAATTATGGCATATAGTTATTCACAATTAACAACGGATATTAGAAATTATACAGAAGTAGATTCTAATGTATTTACTGCTGATATAATTAATGGATTTCTTCGTAATGCTGAACACAGAATTAATTTAGATTGTCCTATGGATTCTGACAGGATTCAAGCACAAGCACAATTTGCACAAAACTTTAACAGTATTACAGTTCCAACCGGAGCTTTATTTATTAGAGGAGTTCAAGTTTTTAATTCTACAACAGCAGTTACAGATCAAGGTTTTTGGTTAGAAAGACGTGATCAAACTTTTATAACTGAATATGTTGGAGAATCTACAGGGCCTTCTGGAGGTTCTACAGGACAAAACGTTAAAGGTTTACCTAAGTATTATTCTATGTTTGGTGGTGCTACAACAGGGATTAACTCAGCCACTTCTGGAGCTTTATACGTGGCTCCTACACCAGATCAAAATTATCAATATATTATTTATTATAATGCTTTACCAAGTGGTTTAGAAACAGAAACTGCTGGTACTTATGTAAGTAATTACTTTCCTCAAGGGTTATTATATGCATGTTTAGTAGAGGCATATTCTTTTTTAAAAGGTCCAACTGATATGTTGACACTATATGAAAATAAGTATAAAACAGAGTTACAAAAGTTTGCAGCAATGCAAATTGGAAGACGAAGACGAGACGATTACACGGATGGTACAATAAGAATTCCAATCGAGTCAGCGCCTCAGTAATTAGGAGAAAAATATTATGGCAATAACATCGGCAGTATGTAACAGTTTTAAAACAGAAGTTTTACAAGCGATACATAACTTTACAGCATCATCTGGAAACGCTTTTAAATTAGCTTTGTACACAAGTTCAGCTACACTAAATAAATCAACAACAGCTTACTCAGCAACAAACGAAATATCAAACTCATCAGGTTCAGCTTACTCTGCGGGTGGAATAGCACTTACAAGTTCAACTCCAGTTTTATCAACTGACACTGCATGTTGTGACTTTGCAGATGTTTCTTGGACATCAGCTTCTTTTACAGCTAATGGTTGTTTAATATATAATAGTACAAACTCCAATAAAGCGGTTTGTGCAATTGCATTTGGTGGAGACAAAACTGTATCAAGTGGAACATTTACAATTCAATTTCCAGTAGCAGACGCAAGTAACGCGATCATCAGAATAGCGTAAAGGAGTAACGCGGTATGTCCGTTACTAAAACCTTTACAGTAACGGTTGTTAACACCGGTTCCGGTAATAAATATGTTATCGATGGTGTACAACAGGATACTGTTGTTTTAGGTGAAGGTGGTACGTATAGATTTGATCAATCAGCTGCTTCCAATAGTACCCACCCTCTTTTATTTTCTACAACTAGCGACGGGACACACGGTGGTGGTTCAAATTATACAACCGGTGTAACCACAAACGGTACTCCTGGTCAAGCAGGGGCCTACACTCAAATTGTTGTAGCTGATCCTGCTCCACAACTTTATTATTGGTGTCTTAATCATGTTGGAATGGGTGGACAAGCAGATACCGTGCCAATGGATCAAGCTACTTCAGTTTGGGGTGGAGATAGTCCTTCCGTAGCTTGGGGTGAAAACTCATGGCAATTTAATGCAGTAGAAAAATTACTAACAGGAGTTCAAGCAACATCTAATGTAGGTGAACTAACTGCGTTTCCTGAACAAGGTTGGGGCAGACAACAATGGGGAAACTCTGGTTGGGGTGTAGAATATTCTGTTGCACCAACAGGTTTAAGTGTAACTTCTAGTGTTGGAACCGTTGAAGCTGCTGCAATTATAAATGTAGATATAACAGCACCAACAGGTTTAACGTCTTCTGTGGGTTCTATAATTGCAGGTGTATTATCTATTGCAGAGTTAACAGGTGTACAAGCTCAAACAGAACTAGGAGACTTTGATAATGCTGGTACTATGGTTGGTTGGGGTAGAAATGGTTGGGGTGAAGAACCATATGGAGATTCTTGGAATAAACTTGTTCAACCATCAGGATTAAGTTTAACATCTAGTGTAGGATCAATAGCAGCTGTACCAGAAACAATTACATCCTTAACAGGTTTAAGTTCTACTTCTGCTGTAGGTAGTTTTGGTTTTGTTATAAGTCCTACAGTCGTACCAACAGGTCAGAGTGCAACTGCTAGTGTAGGAAGTATTTCTCCAGCTGATGTTATGGGATTAAGCGGAGTGTCCGCAACTGCTAGTGTAGGAAGTATTTCTCCAGCTGATGTTATGGGACTATCTGGATTATCAACTACAAGTAATGTAGGATCTATACAAATTGATAATACAGAAATAATATTACCATTTCTTGCACAGGGATTAACTTCTAGTGTAGGATCTGTTGTTACTGAAATAGGGGTTCCAATAACAGGAGAATCATTAACTGCAAGTACAGGAACTATTTCTCTTACAGACATGTCTATAGGATTAACTGGCCAAGAACTTGAAGTTACTGTCAATAGCACAGGAATAGCTTTTCCAGGTACTTATGAAAAATTAACTCCTAAAATTAGCACAGGATATACTATAAAAACACCTGCATAATTATGTTTGACTTAAATATAAATAACTAATATAAATAACGAAAATAAGGAATAAATAATGGCATCAACATTCACAGATCTAGGAATAGAACTAATGGCAACCGGTGAAAACGCCGGTACATGGGGAACAAAAACTAACGCAAACTTAAATCTTGTTGAACAACTTACAGGTGGATACTTATCTTTAGCAGTTGCAGGATCAGGAACTACAGCTTTAACAATAGCAGAAGGTGCTTTAACAGGTACTGCTCAACACAGAGTTATAGAATTAACAGGTGCTTTAACAGGATCAAGAATTTTAACATTTCCTCTTCTTACAGAAAATTTTTACTTTATTAAAAACAGCACTACTGGTGCAGAAACATTACAGTTAAAAGCAGTATCCGGTTCAGGTGCAACGGTAACTTGGACAGCTACTCAAAAAACTTGGAAAATTATTTATGTTGATGGTGTATCAACTAATACAGGTGTTTACGAAGTTCCAGTTGGAACGACTACAGAATGGATTACTAAAACAGGATCTTATACAGCAGTAAATGGTGATAAAATTTTTGTAGATACAAATAGTGGAGCAGTTACAATAACTCTTCCCGCATCACCGGCTGTAGGTGATCAAGTTAATTTTGTAGATTCAAGATATACATTTGATTCTAACGCATTGACTGTTGGAAGAAATAGTTCTAAAATAACTAACGCAGCAGCAGACTTAGTAGTTAATACTGAAGGTGCAGCGTTTGGGCTGGTTTATTCCGGATCAGACGTAGGATGGACTTACACGGAGAAATAATATGGCAAATTACGAAGCAACTAAATATAATTTTGATGGATCAGACCTTACAGGTATAGAAGGCACTGCTACTGGTACAATTTTACCATGGTCAGCAGCATCACTTCCAACTGGATTTTTAGAATGTAATGGTCAAGCAGTTTCAAGGTCAACTTACTCTGCATTATTTGCAGTTATAGCTTCTACTTATGGTGGAGGTGATGGGTCATCTACTTTTAATGTACCAGATTTACAAGATAACGTAGCAGTTTCAAAATCTAATAATAAAGCTTTAGCTTCAACTGGTGGAGCAAACACAGTTGCTGTTACAGCTACTGGAAACGTTGGCGGTTCAACAGCTAATGCAACTTTATCAACAGCCCAACTTGCTTCACACAATCACCCACAATCAACACCTTCTGGTCCTGGACCATGGGGTGGACCGGGAACTAATGCTTCAGGTAATCCTACTACTCAACAACCTGGTGGTTCTACGTTTAGTACGGGACAAACTAACACCGGTTCAGGTGGAGGACACTCTCACAATATGAGTGCAACTTTTTCAGGAAGTGCAGTAAATGCTGCAATCGTACAACCTTATTTAACATTAATTTATATTATTAAGACTTAGGAGAAAATATGGCAACAAACGCAAATTGGACAGTAGTAATGGATGACAAAATAATTATCAAACAGACTGGTGATGCAGCAAACACTGCTTATGTAATTAATGATGATTCTTTTTGGAACCAAGAAAAATTTTCAAATGTTTGGGCTATTCAATATCACGATGATAATTTAGATCACAATGATACGGTTGAACATAGAGATGAAACTCCGCACGCTACTTGGACTAATTCAAATTTAGGAGACTTTCAAGATTTCATAACAAAATGGGATGCAGCACATTTAGTTCAATTACAAGCTAATTGGGACAATACTCCAGGGGATATTAATACAGGTGATTTATATGCTGATGAAGCAGAAAAAATTGCTGACCTAGGTCCAAGACCTACTTCTTATTCTTCTTAATTATCTTAACATCATCCAAGAAGTTAAAATATATTTCTTACCTGATAAAGGTGGATTACCTCTGTGTACGTATGGAAAACTTGCTGGCCAAATAATTATTCTACCTGTTTTAGGTTTAACTCTTTTTGAAAAGTGTAAGAATTCAGTTTCTCCACCTTCTTCAACGTCATTTAAATATATAGAAAAAACAAAAGCTCTTGCTTCATTTTCATAACCCCTACCATGTTCTATATGCCAAACATGATATCCTTCTGTTGGAAGAGTTTTTTGTATTTTTAAAGTTGTGTAATGAAATTCATTTGTATCAAAAGCATGATCTGCTCCTGTAGTTGTCATATAATGTTTTAATGCCATATCAAAATTAACTATTAAAGTTTTTAATTCTGAATGCCAAACGTTTATATTGCTTCCACCAGCAAAAAATTGTTGATCTTGTTTATTTAATATAGATGCTTTTTCAAAAGTCTGTCTATTTAAAGTTTTATTAAATTTATCTTGGTCATCAAATATTTGAATAGCTAGTTTACATTCTGCTTCTGTAATATAGCCATCATAGATTCCAATAAAATTATTTATACTAACTTCTTTTTTTATCATGTGTTATTCAACATTAATTGATGATCTATTATCCAAGTTACTACTACTTCTCTTGTGCTTTCTGAATTGTTATTGCAATAATGTTCGTAACAACTGTGGGGTAAAAAAACCACTAATTTACCTTTTTCAGTTTTGATATGTTTATCATGTCTTGGAAATATTAAATCTGCATTAGGGTTATTAGTTAAATGTATCACAGTAGATAGTACTCTAGGGTGACCTGGAACATCATCAGCTACCCCATCAGAATGAATATTTAAATTATCTTTTTCTCCATATTTATGAAATGTAAATCCACTATCTTTTAATCTAGCTAACTCTAATTGGTATTCATATTTTAATTTTTTTTCAACTACTTCATTAAATTTTGTTCTTAATTTTTCTTCTACAGATTTTAAAGATTTATGGTCAGTAAATCTCACAGAATTTCCCTGTCTATTAAATGCATATTCTAATGAATCTTTATTTATAAGAGGATTACAAGCATTACTAATCTCATCACAAAACTCTTCACTAATAAAATTTTTAATTTCCACGAACATAAGTGTTATCTCCTTTCATATTTACACCATCATACCATACTCTTAAATTATAGCTATTAGATAAACCATAATAAATATCAATATTTGTTTTTAATCTATCATTTAATTCTTTATAAGACATATTCTTTACATTATTAACTACCGCTTTAAAATCCCCACGGAGATTATTTTCTGCCATGTTTGTAGCGTGTGACCAAAATGGAGTATCATATTTAGATCCATTTAAATAATGCCACAATATAAAATTTTCAACTTGTCTTACATGCCTGTTTACAGTGTGTGTTGCTTCTTGTTTAGTAATGACCTTGTTCATATAATCAGCAAATGTAACAGCACATTTATAATATGTATCCATAGCAGTTGCTTCTAAAGGCTCTAGAAAAAATAACCTATTACCATTTAACATTACTCTATCATTTACAACAGGTTGTTTTTTTACATACTGTTCAAAAGGAAATTTTTTTACTTCACCTACTCCAAGTCTTTCTTGAAAATCTTTTGTTGCTTCTTCTTCAGAAGTAACATTAGAATTATATAAATAACCTAATGATGTAGTATGAGGCAATGGAATATAAAAACACCATCCATTTGGATGTGCAATAGTTCTCGTCCATTTTACATCATCTGGTTTTATAGGTAGATTAGCAAGTAAAGCAGTGTTTAAAGGATTGTTTAACATTTCATATGTATCATCTAAAGTTTCAGGTTTACCTCTACAATCAATAATAAAATCTGAATCCAATGAATCATAACTTACAATATGTTCATCAACTTCTTTCATTTTAATTTTCTTTTTTAATTTACTACAAACATAGTCTTGAAATGCTGCCGGGTGAAAATGAATAGAATGAGAAGTTAATGCAAAATCATGAAATATTTTTTCATTTAATTTACCCCAACCTTCATACATAATACCATGTTTCATAGTGCATTTAAAATTTGGGTCATCTATTTTGTAATTAAATAAATGAAATAACAAGTTAGGAAATAATAATGTAGTTCCTTGTCCTGTAGGTACTGGTTTTATATTAGAGTCATACAATAATTCTAATTCTATATCAGGATTAAAATAAGCTAAATACATAGCTGTGATACATCCTGCATTACCTCTTCCTAGTATTGAAACTTTCATATAGTGTATATATACTCCAAATCTGAATTAAATAAAGTGTAGGTAGCATCATTAAATGTCTCAACCAAAGGCCAACCAGCTAAATTAAAAGATGTGTTTAATAATAATGGAATTTTAGTTTTGTCATAAAATGCATTTATTAAATTATAGTAATGAGGGTTTTGATTTTTTTTTAAAGTTTGTATTCTACATGTATTATTAACATGTACTACTGCCGGAGTTTCTTGTTTAGCTTTTTCTTTTGCATGAACTGCAAAAGACATAAAAGGAGATTCATCTAAGCCTCCAAAATCAAACCAATCATCTTTATGTTCATGTAATATAGTAGCTGCTGTAGGTCTCCACCATTGTCGACCTTTTATTTTATTAATAATTTCTTTTGCTTTTTTATTTCTAGGATCAAATAACATAGATCGATTGCCCAAGGCTCTCGGACCAAACTCAGATGAACCTTGAAATATAACCACAGGCTCTTCTCTTAAAAGTAATTCTACAGCTTCTGTTTGATTTTTAACTATTTTCATATTTAATTCCTGTAAATACTGAAGTAATAGTTTCTTGGCCGTAAGTATTAGACCAACCGTAGTCAGTACATTTCTTACACATTTTTTTTAAATAAAAATAAGCATTGGGGTCCCAATTTCCATTGTCTAATATAATTGTATTTTTATAATTATACTTTTCAATTAAATTTATAGCTACGTCTCTTCTTTTGTAAGACATTACTTCACTATTATCTATAAGCACATAGTCTACTTTAATAAGTATATCAGGAAACATATCAAAATTAAGATCGTAGATAGAGGCATTGTTTGGAAGTTGTTTCATTAGCTCTAATCTAAATTCCTCATTAGATTCTAAAGAAATAACTTGTTTAAATATTTTACTAAAATAAATGGTAGAACCACCACTACCAAATTCTAATATAATTTTATCTTTTGTATCTTGCTCACTTAACCATTTTAAGAAGCTGTGTGTTAACATGGGAGGTCCTATTATCATATATAATTTGCAGTATATACTGCAACTCCTAAAGCTGTTCCCGCGTCATGGGGTATTGGGTCTACAAAAAAATTTATATCAGAGTATTTTTTAACAAGCTTAAAATTATTTAAACAATTTAAAAAGTATCCTCCGGATAAAATAATATTTTTAGCGTTAATGAGTTCTGAATTTTCTATTAACTTACAGGTTTCATTAAAAGTTTCTGTTTGAGCTTTATGTGCTAGTTCAACAGCTTCATAATTTATATCATCGTATCTTTCTTTTACTTCTGCATAAGGAGCTAGGCCCATAAACTGTCCATACTCTTCACCAAAGCCAGCTTTAATACTTAAATTTGCATATTTAAGTCCACCTACTATTCTTGAAGTAAGTAATGAATTATTTATATCTTTAAATTCTTTATTAAAACAAGTGCTTCTTGCATCAGAGTAATGACCATAAACAAAATCTATCTTATTTTTATTTACTTTCCATATTGTATCTGTTTCACGGTAAGAAGAATAAGAAGATGAATGACTAGAGCCTCCACCGTCTCTAATTAAAGCCATAGCTTTATCTAAATTAGAATGATGTAACGCAGCTATAGCATGATACTTATGATGGTTTTCTCTATCAAACGAAGAACCTTTGTATTTTAATTTATCTAAAATTAATTTTGGTAATTCTTTTTCTGTTCCATCCCAACTAGTAATAGCAACAAAATCAAATTCCATTTCTTTAAATAAATCTAATCCTTTTATGTTATTAAAAGTTTCTAAAGTAGGTCCAAAATGTTTTTGTTTATTTAATCTTTCTTCATTTAAAAAAAATTTAATTTTACCATCTTCTATTAAACAATAAGACATGTGGTGAGATATATTAATACCTAAAATTTTCATTTACTATCTTCTGGTAAAAAAATTTGTATAGTTTTTCTTGGAACTAAAGGATTCATTACAGGAGTTACTTTATGATCAAAAGGAGCTTTAACTATAACTATTGAATTACCAACTAAAGGTATAAACCCATTATTACTTTTATCTTGAAATAAAAATTCTCCACCAAATCTAGGATTCCATCTACGATTTATATAATAAGTAATTCCATATTTATAGTTTTGATCATTATGCCAATTTATACCAGAATTATCTTTCATAGAATGTAATACAAATTTTTTAATTTGTTGATTTACTTTATGAAAAGGATTTGTGTTTAAAAGAATATTTAATTTTTTTAGTGGACCATATTCAGGAATTAAATCTGATCGTTCTGGAAAATTTTTAAACCCAGTTAATAAAGTTTTTTGCCAACTTTTTTTAACTGAATTTAAATGGATATCCTTACTTTTAAATACATCGTAATGTATTTTTTTATAAGTAGGATAATCTAAAAAATTTTGAATATAATATAATTTATTAGGTATTTGATATATTAATTTCATTTATAATCTAGGCTATGTAAAAAACAATTTATTGAATATCTCGTTCCTTTAGTAATAGGTTTAGTGCCATGAATCCATATAGGTTCTGCGGGGAATAACATAGCGTCTCCCGTTTTATATGTCTCTTTTATTTGACCATCAAAAAATGTAAATTCTCCACCTTCATAATCTTCATTTAAATTTAAGGTACAGGATGCTCTAGTTCTGTAATTAACATCACAATGATCTTTAATATATTGACCTTTTTCGTATTTTAATATTCTAATATTTTCACTAGCATTGATTAAGTGATCACTAAAAGTAGGAGATATTTTTTTAGATTTAATATAAGACACATAATTAATTATCATTGTGTTTATGTATTGTTTAGCCACAGCTAAAGCGTATAAGATATCTTCATTTGGGTTTTTTATTGTAGATAAATTCAAACATTTAAAATTATCTACCTCTGCTTTTTTAGTCTTATACTTATAGCTTACTTCAGTAAGATATAATTCAGGGTATTTTTCAAATATTTCTATTAAGTTTTGACAGATATTTTTAGGAACTAGTCCATTAATCCTGTATTTTAAATCCGATATTTTGTGATCATAAGTCATTAGATTGTATCTTTCATTCTCTATATATTTAATATATAATATAATTCAGATATTTCAAAGGTTTTTTATGTTACAAAAATTAGGATTTTTACCAGGTTTCAATAAACAGGTTACATCTACAGGAGCTGAATCACAGTGGACTGGTGGTGAGAATGTTCGTTTTAGATATGGTACACCAGAAAAAGTAGGTGGTTGGAGTCAATTAGGAGATAGTAAATTAACTGGCGCGGCCAGAGGTTTGCATCATTTTGTAAATAAAGACTCTATTAAATTTGCAGCTATAGGAACTAATAGAATTTTATATGTGTATTCTGGTGGTGTTTATTATGACATACACCCTTTAGTTAATCCATCGGGAACAGCAATTACAAGTGCATTTAGCACTACTAACGGATCACCCGTAGTAACTATAACAGCCAACTCAAATGGTTTTCAAGCAGGAGATATTATTTTGTTTGGTGATGTAACTACTTTTAGTGCTATTACTAATTCTAATTTTGGAGCTTCTGATTTTTGTGATAAAAAATTTATGGTTACATCTATTATAGATGGAAATAATTTTACAATTACAATGCCTAGTAATGAAACCGGAAGTGGGGCATCTACTTCTGGAGGGATAACCTATTATAGATACTACCACGTTGGACCCGCAGAACAACTTGGTGCTTACGGTTGGGGTATATCTTTATGGGGTGGAAATATATTATCACCTAAAACAACTACTTTAAATGGATCACTAAGTGCTAACGCTTTTGGTACAGGTGGATCAGGAACAAATATTACGCTAACGAGTACAACAGGGTTTCCAACTACTGGTACTAATTTTATACAAGTTGGAACAGAAGAAATTTCTTATACCGGTATAGCAGGAAATGACTTAACAGGTATTGTTAGAAATGTTCGAGGAACTACAAACGCATCTCACTCAAGTGGAGATACTGTGACTAATACATCTAATTGGACTGGATGGGGTTCTGCTGCAGTTAACACAGATACAATAACAGATCCGGGTTTATGGTCCTTGGACAATTTAGGGTCAACTCTTATTGCACTAATTCATAACAATGAATGTTTTGAATGGAATTCCGATGCTGCTAATGCAACAGCAACAAGAGCAACTATTATAACTGGTGCACCAACAGCGTCACGTGATATGTTAGTATCTACTCCTGATCGTCACTTAGTGTTTTTTGGAACAGAAACAACTATTGGTGATAAAACATCACAAGATGATATGTTTATTAGATTCTCATCTCAAGAAGATATAAATACTTACACACCAACAGCTGAGAATAGTGCTGGTACACAAAGACTTTCTGCTGGATCACGGATCATTGGAGCTAAACTTGGTAGAAATGCAATCTATGTTTGGTCTGATACATCTTTATTTACTATGAGGTTTGTTGGAACTCCTTTTACATTTGCTTATGAACAGGTGGGTAATAACTGTGGATTGATTGGTATGAATGCAGCCGTAGAAGTTGATGGTGCTGCATACTGGATGTCTGATAATGGTTTCTTTAGGTATACTGGTAAACTAGAATCTATGGATTGTTTAGTTGAAGACTTTGTATACGACGATCTTAACACCACATCTAATCAATTAGTTTATGCAGGTATAAATAATTTGTTTGGTGAAGTTACATGGTTCTATCCATCCGCTACATCTAACAGTGTTAATAGATCAGTTACATATAGTTATTTAGATTCTACTCTTAAACGACCTATATGGTTTACTAATACTAATAGTTTATTTCCTAGAACAACATGGGAAGATTCAGCGGTATTTGGTTTACCCCATGGAACTCAATATGATGCAGGCACAGATACTTCTTTTGACGTAGTTGGAAATACAGACGGTGTTTCATATTATTACGAACATGAGACTGGTGTTAATCAAGTTAGAGGAGGGGTTACGACAGCTATTCCCGCTAACATTACATCTGGTGATTATGACATTACACAAAAAGTTGTAAGAGGAGCTGCAACCAACATGGCGGATCTTAGAGGTGATGGTGAAAACATTATGAGAGTTAGTAGAATTATTCCTGACTTTATATCTCAAGAAGGAGATGCAATTATACAATTAGATTTAAGAAACTATCCTAATAACACAGCAGCAAGCTCATCATTAGGTCCATTTACAGTAACAACAAGTACAAACAAAGTAGATACACGAGCTAGAGCCAGAGCT
>Ga0187219_1001136_pt1 | contig 12859 bp, 29 predicted proteins | sample 13SPOviralmetaG_FD_130162 | JGI IMG/M metagenome (GOLD analysis project Ga0187219, IMG submission 130162) | Marine viral communities from the oligotrophic San Pedro Time Series (SPOT) site, San Pedro Channel, CA, USA - 13 SPOT_SRF_2010-07-21... | ecosystem: Environmental > Aquatic > Marine >... | reverse complement strand
TGTTGTCTTACTGATAAGTCTATAGTGTCAAACTTCTGTTCGTCTGTTAGTTCCTCAGCTTCATCTACTACCCAAGTTGTAATACCTTGCAGAGATTTAAGGTTTGCAGTCTGGTCGCCACTTGAAGTCTTAATACCTCTAAAGATTATCTTGCTTCCTGTCTTTTTGTTTAGTATTTCGTCTTTTGTTATGTGGAAGTCGTGTACGCAGTTAAAGAGTTCTAACTTGTCTATGAACTCTGGTATGATTGATATATATGCTGAGGTTAATGTGTAACGAGTAAACAGGATTGTATGTCCTTGCTCGTATGTAAGCATAACTAAGAGGGCATTGATAGTAAAAGACTTTCCACTACCTCTACCCCCACTAACTATAAAGTACCTACTATCTTCACTAAGTATAGGTTTGTATTTATTGTGTATCTCAATCAACGAACTTTATTAAATCTCTAAAATTGATGTTTAAGCCCTCGCTGGAGTTTATGTCTACGCTTTCTTTTGGTTTACCATATCTATAACTTAAATACAGTTGCACAGCTCTCATATCTCCTTTAGCTACTAACTCGCCTAATTTAGATAATGCTTCGTCTTTGTCTATTATTGCATCTAACCTTTCTATTAACTTTTGCTCTTGTGCTTTTGGTTTTCTACCAGCACCTTGTCTTGAGCCTCCTCTATTTTCTACTTTCATATTTTGAAAAACTTTGATTAATCAAACTATTAATATATAAACAGAATTAATTTTTTTTAGAATAATCTTTGTTGTGCTTTATGTTGTTCTATTCTTTTCATAGCTGCTTCATAATACTCTTTATCTAATTCACAAGCTGTAAGGTCATATCCTAAGTTATGACAAGCTATTGCTATTGAGCCACTTCCTAAATGTGTATCTAATATTTTATATCCCTCTTTTGCGTAATTCATTAAAAGCCATTCGTATAAAGCTATTGGTTTTTGTGTTGGGTGTATTCTATTTCTGTTTTTTGCAGCATTGTAATCGTATTTTTTAGCACTTGTTTTAAAACTACTCCAAGCTAACTCGTATTGAGCAAACGATACATCTTGGCTAAAACCTTTATCCCATAACAACCAACAAGGACTTGGGTATAAATAATCTGTCATATAATTACCACCCCATATTATTTGATTTTTACTAACTCTAAACAATTCTTTAAAATAACTTTCACTTGGTATTGATTTATCTTGACCAGCAAATTTATGATAATCGCTTTTTTTGTCGCCCTTACGTCTGCCCATATTTACATTAACATCAATCCCATAAGGTGGGTCTACAATAGCAAGGTCAAAGTAGTTATCCTCATACCTTGCCATTAGTTTCATATTGTCCTCGTTTGTTATTGTCATCCTAATAGTATTTCTTCTATAAGTTCTATCTGCTGGTCAGTAGCTTTTGGTAGCTTCTCCATTACATATAGTTTAGTATCTCCTAATAGGTGTTTATATGTTAGCTCTAAGTTTTTATTGTATTTACAATGTTGCTTATATGTGTTTAAGCTATGTATTATAGAGCAATGTGTTGTATTATATCCGTTCTCTTTATATTCTTTTACTATATCTCTAAATATCTTTTTGTTTTGTTTTCTCATATACTTATTAGCTACACTACGCATTTCTATAACTTCTCTACGTCTTGATTGCTCAAATATATCTATATCGTTTACTTGTAATATTATATCTCTAATTGCTTTTAATTTCATATCTATATCTCTTTATAAGTACTCTTTTTATTTGTTCTGCTATAGTAGTTTGTTTGTGTCGCTTCGTTACAAGCTATAAACTTAACCTTGTCGTTATTAGGTTTTAGCTTATACCATCTACCATTCTTTTTTCTCCACAAGGATTTCATACTATTGCGTTATCTAATTGTTGTATTAAGTGTCTTAACTCGCTTCTCTCAAACTTACCTGTTATTTCTGCATTGTAGGTTTTAAAGGTTAAGTGGTACATATCTTTCTCTGCTTCGTGTTTGTTTTCTATTTTTCCTAAGTATTCTATGTTTAATTTAAATTTCATATCGTTTTATTATATTGGCTCAAGGGTGCTTTACCCTCATTTTCTAATTCTTTTTGTAGGTTAGCTAAGGCTCTCCAACACACCTTTGCTGAGTGGCGTTGCCCATCTTCGTCTATTGTACCAGCCTCTATTAAATGTCTTGCTAATGCGTCTAACTCGTCTGATGACTTAGCTCTATCCCAATGCAGAGGTTTGTCAGGGTGGTGTTGTTCATTACCAGCCCAAGATACTTTAGCTACCTCTCTTATTGCATCTGGAAAATATTTAAGCACTCCGCTATATACAGGCATTTGTTTTCTTATATATGCAGATTCAGTACCGCTAATATAATCAATCTTTTTTCTTTTCATCTTTCTTTTCTAATGTTAGTTTTATAGCTTCTATCTGTACATATAGTTGTGCTACTATGTTTTCTAATCTAAGTATGCGTTGTATCTGTGTGTGTTTCTTTTGTTTCATTTATTTTATTTATCTCTATATATTTTAACTTGCTCTATTAACCAAGGTTTTATCATTTCAACTGATGATAATAATGGACTATTATTTTTAGCTAAAGATTCTAATTGTTTAAAAATAAAATTCATTTCTTTTTTATTTCCTTTTAATTTTGGATGAACAAAAGAACATACCCTGTTTATTGTAAACGCTTGAAATTTTACACCTCCATATTCTTTTTTTAATCTATAAAAGTTATCAAACAAATAATTACTAAAATCTAAATTTTTAACTATTGATTTTCCATCTCTAAATTGTTGATTACAGCCATATCCAAAATATATGTTTAATATATTACCAACAGAAAAAACATTTTTGGTTTCTTCATACTTTTTAAAAACCTGTTTATAAACATTTACATTTCTTGAAAAACTTTTTAAATAATCAAATGATGACCATTTTCTATTAGAGTTATTTAAACTTATAATATATTTTTGATACTCATTTAAGTCAGTTGTATTAACCCAATCAATAATATAAACAGGTATAGTTTCTAAACCTAAATTTTGAGTTGCTAAAGCTCTATGATGTCCCTCAATAATATTTCCTTTTGTGTCTATAATTATAGGCGATAACCATCCAAATTTTTGTAATTTTTTCTTAAATACATCTGAATGATTTTGAACAATATCTCTATTAACTAAAGAATGTTTTAAATCAGATACTGGATAGTAAGCATTAAATTGTCCTCTTTTAATTTTTGTTGTTTTCATTTTGTTTTTGTTTTTATGTTATTATTATAATTCTCCTGTTAAACAATAGTTATCTAAGTCTGCACCATCTATAAAGAACTTGTTGTATAAGTCAAGTGCTTTCTCTACTTTCTGTTCGCCTCTGTAGTAAAACTCCTCAGAGCAGTTAAATATACCTATATCTAATGAGCCTTTGTCTAATACTAAAAAGTAGAAGTCTTTATACTCTTTGTTGAATAGGTTGCAATATAAGTAGCATTGTACGTCATATCCGTACTTGTTAGCACTCCAGCTGAAGTCTTTTATGTTTGTCGTAGTCTTTAGGTCTACTATTCTATTTGTTGCTAATACATCTGCTTTACCTCTAAATGGGAAGTCTAATACATTATCTATAGCTGGTATCTCAAACTCTGCTTTAGTTATTAGTTCTTTTGCGTGTTCGTTTCTGTAGAACGCATCTACAAGCCTATCAGCATCACTACGCTCTTTAGCAGTAAATACTCTTGGGTTTTCAGCTTTAGCCTCTTTAAATTTCTTAGTGTTCTTAGATTGTACGTCTATAAAGGTTTGTGCTGCAAATACCTCTGGCTCTAATATAGCTGTGTGAAATAGCCACCCATCTCTTAATGCTTGACTTTCTCCACTACCATACTGTAAGCTAAACTTATATGTCTTAGGACTTGACAGAAGTTGTTTAAGGCTACTACTACTAAGTGCTAACTTGTTTAGTTCTCCATAGTAAAAGCTATCATCTTCCATACGTTCTAATAGTTCTACTCTGTCGTAGTATTTACCATCAAGTAATTTTATTTTAGATTTCATATTGTTTTAATTCTTCTTTTAGTTTTAGTATCTCTTTGTTCTTATCGTTTCTTACAAGGCTTTCTCTTTTAGTTATTATATCTAACTCAGTAAGTAATGTGTTGTTAAACAAACCAATCTCTGTAATAGCTTTTACACAATTAGTTATGTCTTTATTGTTTGGCTTTTGTTTATGCCACTCCATTAACTTATCTGCTAAAAAAGTAAACCATTGATTGTATGCTTGTTTCTGTAGTAAATTCATCGTGAACTTCCTACCAAGTAACCTAATACTGCACACATAAAGAACGCAAAGAATAAACATAGTTGTAAAACAACTTCTCTTTGTCTTTCTCTTTTCAGCTCTTTAGCCTCAAGTTCTTTTTCTGTATAAACTTCTATTCTGTTTTTTCTTGTTTGGATATGTAATCCTGTCTTTGTCTTTTTCATTTTATTGCATATTAAATATTACACTTCTTATATATTCTGCTCTATCAAGCAATTTAGCTTCTGTTGATTTAGGTAATCGTCTTACAAGCATATTAGCACTAAGCGTGGTTTCTATATCTCTAAGTTCTTTTTTTAAGTCTGTTAGTTGTGTTCTCATTGTTTTGTTATTTTGTTTTAATAATTAATAGCTTCTTCAAGGTTAGTAAAGTAATACTGTTCTAACTCTCCTTTGTTAATTACATCAAGCTGAAATGATGTTCTTTCTTTGTTTGTTCTTAATCGTGTTTTCATAATTGTTTTTGTTTAACACAAATATATAAAATAATTTATGTTATAAACAAATTATAAACATACTTTTTTTACTCTACTTCTTAAAATCGTTTAAATTCATTATTGATGATTGGCTCTCATCTATCAAATAACAAGGCTTTAATACTTTCTTTTTAGTCCATAGTGTCGTGTCTGGGCAATACATATCTTTTACCTTTAAGTCCTTTAGGTTGTTTAACCAAAACATATAATTACCTTTAGGGTCATTGACAAAGTATAATGCTATCTTACCTGTTTCTATTAGCTTATCGTACTTGTAGCACTCTAATAGTTTCTCTTTGTAGTATTTGTTTCTAAACTTAAACTCTATTACTACCTCTGCTCTTTTACCATTTTTTTCTGGTGCAAATCCTATAGCATCATAGTGTTCAAATCCTTCTCCTGTATGTGTTAAGTCCCAGCCATCTAAGTTTAGTAACATTATCACAGCTTTTTCCCACTTGTGTACGTTCTTAATCATATATCTTATCTATGTCTGCTATCCATTGTATCAGACGTTTAGGGTTACAACTGCAAGGCTCGTGGTATTTATGATTGTAGTATTTAGCGTGTAACTCACACAATAACTTATATTGGTCTTGGCTAAGTTTATCTTTTACCTCAACTTTAAATTGTTTCCAGTTATCTCTATCTATTTTTTCCATAAGTCTAAATCTATATCGTTCCACTCTTCTCTTCTTTCATCACACCCACACGAATCTCCCCAAATCTTTTTGACTACCCACCTTATTCCTGTGTACTTTGTTATGTAATATACTATATCTCCTAATCTCATAAATTAAGTTTTTTAATGTTCCACAATTCACTTAAACTTTTTAATGTATTTACAAGTGATATTTCTTTTTTTGCTGGTTTCCATATCTTATCCATATAAATACTATCCACTTGACATTTATTAAGTGGTATATCTTTATTGTCATTATCAAAGTTGTGTGTAACATATAATACAACAACCTTAGATGTATGCCAAGAGTTTGCTATTCTTTCTAAAACTAATCTTTGACCTAATGGTATTTTATTACCTTTACGTTTGACTTCCATCAATATTAAAACTTCATTGTCAAACTCTAAAACTACATCTATGTCAGTAGGATGTATTTTACCACTTTCTATGCCAGTAAAATCTATAGTTTGTTTTACCTGTTTACTATTTCTTATTAAACTCACAGCTGGTCTTTTATGTGTTTTAAAGCGTTTCTATATGTATTATATAAACTATAATAACTTATCTTAGTATCTCTACTTAGCGAGGCTACAGACTTACCAGAAGCAACTAAAGTAAATACTTTACTATCATACCAATACATTTCACTAAGTATATTATCTATGAAGTCTTTACGTTGTGCATATTCTATCTCGTCTATTCCTAATTCATCTATTTGTCTTATTTCTCCTTCTATGTCCTCTAAGTATGTCTTTAACATCCTTGCTTGTTTCTTGTGCGTGTTGAGGTAAATACCTCTTAATACTTTATAGCAGTAATAAGTGTTTATGTCATCATTGTACCAAAGGTCTAAACCTTTTTGTATATCGCATATAAGCTGTATGTACATTTCCTGTACAATATCCTCAGCATAGTTTTTATTAGCACCGAATGATTTGACTATATTAACCCAGTCGCTGTGTTTATCGTATGCAAGTTCTACTAATGATTTCATAATTTTTTAGGTACATAATATTCTAATGGGTCATATATCTCCCCTACTACAAAAGGCAGTCCATATTCATTTATACTAAAGCTAAATGTTTCAAATGAGTAACCTCTTGACCTTTTACACATAACTGTAACCCAGTCTTTATTAGTTGTGTTTAATTCTATCTCTATAACAGTTTCCGCCTTTTTTTCAAGGAAGCTACCTAAATGTCCTGTGCCAAGTTTTTGACTACCATAGTTTTGATGCATAACTAACATTATATGAGTATTATAATGTGTTGATAATTGCATAAGTTTTGCAACCATTTCATTACAACTTAAAAGGTCATTGGCATCAGCGACTAAATCAGCAGCGCCATCTACGAAAACCATTCCTGTTTCTTTTCCGTTTTCTTTATTTTGTTTTAACGTCCATTCTATAAACTCTAATCTTTGTTTGTAGTTTAAAGTTCTTAATGCGTATGTATGATAACACCCATTGTCTTTTATGTTAGCCATATCTAATGTTCTACGAAAGCAACGAGATGCGTGGAAGTGTCCTTGCTCTGTATCAAAGTGCATTAAACATTTGTCTTGTCTATGTCCTCTTATATTACCACCAAAGTTATTACCATCACTTAAATATACAGATGCAAGTAGTGATATAAAAAATGATTTTTTAGATTTTGGGGGAGCTGTGATATAGCTTAAATTTCCGAGTGTGCAGATTGGTATTGGATATGTTTTTTCTCCTTTTTTAGTCTGTATTATCTTTTCTCCGTAACTCAATGCAACAGGGGGGTACTCAATATCTACAGAAGTGTCAATAGTACACTCCTCTTTTATGAGTTCCATTAGCATTTCTTGAGTTGTTTGTTCTTCGGTCATTGTTAGTTTTTGCTTTGTTTTTGTTAAAGGTATAAAAAAAAGGGGTTAAAAAACCCCTCTTTAGTAAATTAAATTAAAATGGTAGGTCAGCTACCTCTTTTTGTTGAGGTGCTTGTTCAACCTCTTGCTCTCTTTGTGCTAACACAATATTATTATCAGTCCATACAACTTTTCCGTTGCCTAAGTACTGACGTTGTTTTTTTGCTTCTCTTTCTTCTTTTGTTTGATTAACATAGATACTTGTATTATTTCCATATCTTGTTTCATCATTTACTGCCATAGTAAGATTTACATAAACCTTACCATTTGCAGCTGATACAAACTTCTCTTTTGGCAATGCTGCCACATCTAAACTAAAATTAATTAATGCACTCATATTTATTTATATTTATAGGGTTTTATATTCTGTTTTAGGTTTCTTAAAGCTTTCGCTTTCATCTTCTCCAAATACTCCAAGTTCATAGAAACCTGTTAATTTTAAGACTGCTCTACTCATAGCTCGTTTCTCTGCCATCTCAGCAACGTACCAGCTATTAGTGTTACCATCTTTATAGTTCTCGCCTTTTAAGGCACTACCAAATGTTTCAATACGTTTACCATCTTTCTCTGCAAGTGCTTTAAATACTGCAAAGTTTGGCTCACACTTAATCACTTCATAGTTTACTTTCATTTGTTCTAAGGCTTGTATCTTGTCAATACCTTGTCTTGTAATGATTGTGTAATGTTGGTGTTTAAAAAAGTCTGTCTTTTCTAAGTTGTACTTGTTGTAAAGTTCTTTTAATTTTTCTTTGTTCATTGTTGTTTGTTTAAATATTCTACTTCTATTATTGCTTCTAAGTATTCTACTCTTTTTTCTAACGCATCTATTCTTGCATTTAAGAAATCTATTGTTTCATTTGAAGCTACTCGTTTTACATCTTCGTAATGTGTCATCTTATATGTCTTTAAAATAAACAAAAGGATTGATATTACCAAATAAAAACTGCAAATTTAAAACACTTGAATATTTTAAGTCTGCTACATAACTTTCGGTTTCTAATGCTTCTACTGTCATACTAACCAATTCTGGCTCTGATATGTTCTTTACTTTAAGAGCATCTTTGTAGTGAGGTTTAAGTCTGTCATACAGACTAATCATTTTGTAATTCATTGTAATTGTTTTATTGTTTAACCCAAATCTACAAATTATTTTTTAATAAACAAAATGTAAACAAAAAAAACCACCAATTAAGGTGGCTCTTTCTATAGCTGGTTAGCTATCTAAACAAAAACAAAGACAATTCATCTTATACAAATATAAGTATTATATCTTATACCTAAAAGTTTTGTTGCTTTTTTATTTCATCTAATTTAGTCCTGTAAGTGTCGTATATTTCTTGCCACTCTGGGTCTGTAAGTTTTAGTACCCCTCTTGACTTTTGTAGTAGCTGATTAGATAGTTTCTTACCTAAAGCTATAGAATATTCATATTGTCTACCATACTCAAATCTATTACACTTTCTACATTGAGCGTGTACATTACGTTCATCATATCTTGTAGCTAAGTGTTGTCTACCTATAAAGTGTCCAGCATCTGTTTGTGTGAAGTGTACCTTTTTACCACAGCTTATACAACCACAATAACCAGTATTATTGTCTGCATCTCTACGTCTTATGTATTCGTGAAAAGGTTTGTCAATCTTATTCTTCCAATACTTTAAAGTCTTTTTTTTTGGCATTGCTTGGAATTTGAATAGATTTCAGATGTCTTATATTTATTTTTAACTATTTTTAGCTATTTATGTATACTTATATATATCTATTTTTATACAAATATATATTTTTATAATAAATGGTGTAAAGTTATATATTTATTTTTAAATAAAAAAATTTATTTTTTGATAACAATATTGTCAGCTATCTTTTCAGCACTTCTACCAATAACATAACCACCTATACCTAACTGTAGTAAGTTCCAGAACTCATTTTCTAATTCTGGTATTTTTAAATCAAACAATGGTGCTAAGAACTTTACATATATAACTATAAAACCAAATGCTAACATTAATATAGGACGCCACGAACGTTGCAACCAATTACCTTTAGCCTCTGCTACAATAATTTCTGTTTGCATCTTTTGTAACTCAAGCTCTTTTTGTTGTATAATTTTAACAAGCTCGTTCTTTGCTCTTTGTCGTTCCTCATCATTGGTAAATATATCGTCTATTACTTTACCTATGTCTTTTATTACATTAACCCCTAAAAATTCTAATATCTTTTTCATTACCACCTTGCTTTAGTCTTTCTTATATCGTAATGTACAAACGTATCATACAAACCAAGTCCACCCTGTAACATATGTCCCATATCTATTAAGTCCTCTATAATCATAAACACCTCTGCTGGTTTTAAACTCTGTATAGTTATATCAGCAGCTTTACCTAATAAGTGTTGTGATGTTTTAGACCCACCTACTTTTTTATTATGCTTAGGACATCTATAAGCACTATTAATAGTTATAGGTCTACCAGTATAATCTCTAAGAAATTGTAATTGATTTGAAAGTTTAATTATGTTTTCATACACCTCTAAAGGCATATCACAACCACACTTGCACTCGAACTCTTTTAGCTTAAAGTTTTTTGTCATTCTTTTTATGATTAACGTATATCTTTTGGAGTGTATATACAATAGAAGCCAATAACAGTATAACCTTTAAACTGTTCTCAACGTGAGTAAAGCTAACACCTAAAGTGATAGCATTTAAACAAGCTACTTTCAAATCGCTTAGGCTCATATCATCAAACTCTTTAATAGGTTATTCCATTTAAGTATAAGCCAAAACTTAAACTCTTCTAATTTATCTGCTAAATATCTTAATCCTTTTATCATATCTTAAATTCTTGATAGTCCACACCATAGAAACTATGTACTCCGTTACCATCAGAAATAGTAACTGCACTTGATTTCCATCCGTATGGGTGGTCTGCTTTTATTAAATTACCTTCTTCGTCATAAGTGTCTTGTAAATCCCAAGCTACATCTAAATGGTATTTATCACTTAATACTGGTGCTTTAGTTTCGTTACCCTCTTCGTCATATTCGCCTTGCTCTAAAACAATATGTCCTAATTTTACGATAGCGTGTCCGTGAGTTGGGTATTCGTTACCATCTTCATCAGTAGCTACTCCTAAACCTTTTATTTTACTATCAGCAGTAGCCTCATCTTTAAATTCGTATTTTCCTATTTTTCTCATAATTATATTGTTGTTAATTTTTGTAGTTGTTCGTCTGTTAATGCTTCTGTAAATACTTGTAGTTCTCTAACTTTTCCATAAAAATCTAAACCAGTATTAGCGTAATTAAAATCAATTTGACTTAATGAATTTGGTACACCTGAATTTGAGTCTGTGTGTATTTTAGTTCCATTTATCCAAACTTGTGCATCATTCAATTTGTATTTTATAGCTATCTTATTATAATTTTTAATAGTGTAATTAGTTGTGGTAAAATCTAAATTATCTCCACCTACTCCATTAACCCTTATTTGAAATCTTATTTTATTTGAACTACCTGTAGCATAAAAAATTTGAACAACATTATTATTAGTACCATCAGATAAAGTTATAGCTCTATTTGTTTGGTCGTCAGCTAAAGCACTTATTTCTGCATACAATACACCAGATTCTGAAAAGTCTTGTGCTGACCCAGAGTTATTACATACGTCTGCTAAACGAGTTGCAGTAGAGCCAAAGGTAGGTATATACGAAGTGCTAAATGATAGTTGTTCTATTTGATAACCAAATAAATAAAAACCACTTTCTCCATCTCCAGTTATATTTCCAAAATTAAACAAAACTTTTGCATTACTTGCTGTTGCTGCGACTGTTCTTGTCATAAACACTCTATACCAACCATTACCAAAATCTTTTATTTGAGCATTTCCACTGTTAACAACGCCATTTAATATATCTATATTTGCGTGAAAACCACTTACACCATCAGTTGCATTAACAGGTATGTTTTGCTTACCAGCATATTTAATAAAAAAACTATAACTATAAGTTTGACCTCCTGTAACAGAAGCATTAGCAGAACTTACTGAATAATTACTTGTTGATGTTTTTTCAATAAATAATGTAGCGTTGTTTTCTCCATCTGGAGAACTTTGATTTGACGTTAAAGTATAAAAAACAGTATTACCAGCGTATTGATTTGCATTTGGTATTAAATTAGTTGACTGCGGTTCTAAAAGTAATGCACCTTTAACTGAATCACTAAAGTCTATTCTTGGTGTGTCTGTTTGTATTTCTTGTACTGATATGTTTGTAATGCTAAATGAACTACTACTTGATGTAGTTGCGTAAATTCTTAATTCTTGTCCGTTTGGTGCAGTAATTTCAAAACTATAATCTCCATTACTGTAATTATTATAACCAACTAAATTAGATGCTGCACCATCTCCTAAAGCAAAAAAAGCTGTTCCACTTGTTAAATCTGAAACAGTTAAATTAATTTTATATTTACTATTTGCAGTAAATACACTGCTTGATGTTCTAATATCACCATTTGCAGTATCACTAAAAACCACCTTACTATCTCCAAAACCCCATCCAGTTCCTAAAGTCCAATAATCGTTTGGGTCTACTTGTTTAACAGATACGTTGTCTACATAAAATTCTAATGTAGAAGAAGATGATAAAATACTTATGTAAGATGCAGAACTTGCATTTGCAGTAAAATAATATACAACATTAGTCCATTGTCCTTGCGTTACTGCTCTTGATGTAAAAACTGTTGCATCTGAATTTGTTACTCCAGATAGAATTTCAGCACCATCTACTGCGTATATCCATAGTGAAGCTTTATATGTTTTACCATTAACTAAACTAAAATTATTTGGAGAAAAAATACCTTGTCTAAAAGCAGTTGCTACAACATACCAACTATAACTACCAAGATACGCTTTGTCTGTAGATTGTTCTGATGTTGTAGGTGTGCCAAAATTACTCCAATCACTATCAGTATCAAAGTTTCCGTTGGTAACCAGCTCTGACCCTAACTCACTAAAATCTCCGTTGTTTACAAGATTAGTTGCTTGTAGTCCAGCAGTCTTAATTAAACCATCTTTAGCGACATAAGTAGCACTTGACCCTCTTGAAAAATCAAACTCTTTATTAAAGAATCTACCACTATTATCGTTATATGCTAATAGCTTATCTTCTTTTATTGCCCATTTACCATTTCCTAATTTTACTCCCATATTATATTATTGTATAGTTGTTAGCTTGTGCTAATAAGTTGAATGATTCGTACCCCTCGCCTGTTAGTCTTTCTAATTGGTCATTGTCTAATGCTTCTTTAAATACTGCAACGCATTTGTTTTTATAACCAACTATATTTCCGTATGGACTTTTACCAACCATTAATTGATTTACTCCACTCATTGTTGATTGAGATGATGTTTCTATAACTTTATAACCATCTACCCACAACTGTACTCCATTAGAATCATATTTTGCTGCTATTTTATAATTACCAGAATTTCTTGCATTAGG